>ENA-UOOM01002646-UOOM01002646.1-fermentation-metagenome-genome-assembly--contig:-NODE-2646-length-14331-cov-8.111166_pt1 | contig 14331 bp, 14 predicted proteins | sample MGYA00245781_ERZ724031 | MGnify/ENA primary metagenome ERZ724031 (study PRJEB28704, sample SAMN03018317) | fermentation metagenome | biome: anthropogenic terrestrial biome; feature: soil; material... | reverse complement strand
CACAGGTCTGCAACACCTAGATCTCCAGTTCAAATCTGGATGGCGCCTCCAAAATATTTTTTGCACCCTTAGCTCAGTTGGATAGAGTGTTCGACTACGAATCGAGAGGTCGTGGGTTCGAATCCCCCAGGGTGCATTTGAATTAATGCTTACAGCATTATAGATAATCGAACAAAGCGAATGTCGCTAAAAATTCGTCAAAAGAAAAAGATAATAAAATAACCCTATCAATCAAAATAGGGCTTTTTTATTTTAGAAGATACCTGATTAAATGTCTTACCTATATTGTTTTTTCTTAACTTCGCATCCAATTTGGAGGTACCATAAAAATTTCTATAAACATGATTACCTCTATCATCATATCCAATAAAAGCACGAACAAGAAAATATTCCTTATCTCCTGCTATCGGATTTGTCTTAGATTTGTTGCCCATTATAAATAAAATTAATAAATTTTTTAAGGATGCAAAGGATTATGTTCTTAAAGTATTCGATTTTTTTATATACTAAATATGTTCAAGGTTTATCTTCTATAGCCCATCAGATTGTAATTTCTTTAATATTTTTTAATTTTATGATGCTAATAAGCATACTATTTCATCAAATTTGCACGCATTTGCCAGCATTGCAATCAATACTATTGCTAATATAATTGAACATATATCTTTGGGTTTATTATTAAAAGCTAAAGTTAAAGTTAAAAATATAACAAAAATATATTGACAAATACAGGATACGATACTATAATAGCTACTAAAGGTAGCTACTAAAAAAGCGTATGAAACAAACTACACTCATCAACTTAATCAAAATTTCTTATAGGTCCCGGGAAACTTATATAAGATATAGAGTGGAAGTATGTCTAATAATAGACATATAGTTGCAAAACATATATTAATTAAAATTTCAAAAATGATACTTTGGAGGGTTATTATGATTGTTAAAATTATTTTAGCTTTGGTAGTTATTGTAAATGGGATATTTGCAATAACATTTATAAAGGATTATATTGCTCATAAGGAAGAAGCTAATAATGAACCTATAAAACCGATAACTTTAGCTATAACTGAATTCATTATGTTTTTCTTATCAACATTTGGAATATCTGACTTTGCAATAGGTACAGTAATATATAGCAAATTTAAATGGACTGATGCAAAAAAACTTCCGGGCACGTTAAATGCCGAATGTGTAATACCGGTTGCGGTTATGGCTTTAGCTTATATTTCGTCAATAGATGTAGATATTACAACTTTGATAGTAGCAATTGTAGCTCAGGTAATAGGTGCTTACATAGGACCGAGATTTGTTGTGAAAATGAATGTAAATATAATAAAAATGTTTATATCAACAGGCTTAATCATAGCAGCAGCGCTAATATTAATGGGGAAATTTGGGCTTTATCCGACCGGCGGGGATGCAAACGGCTTAACAGGATTCAAGTTGATTTTATTAGGTATTTTAAGCTTTGCATATGGTGCACTTAACAATGTTGGTATTGGCTCCTATGCATTAACAATGGCTACTGTTTATGCTTTTGGTTTAAATCCGGGGATAGCTTTCCCTATAATGATGGGTGCTTGTACCTTTTCTGTTCCAATTGGAAGCATGCAATTTATAAAATTTGATTCATATTCAAGAAAAATTACTTTATATGCGGCTATATTCGGCTCAATTGGTGTTCTGTTTGCAGCATTTATAGTAAAAAGCTTAGATGTTTCGATGTTGCAGTGGATAGTTGTGGTAGTAATAATTTACAGTGCATTTACAATTATTAACGATTTAAGAAAAACTAAAAAGTAGGGAGAATGAAATGAGAATATTAGTGTTAAATGAACAGGATATAATAAATGTATTTACTATGCAAGATGCGATTCAGGCAGATAAGGATGCTTTGGAAATTTATTCAAAGGGCGGAAGTGTTACTCCCTTGAGAACAAATATAGCCGTTCCGAAAGAGGAAGGTCAAAGCTTGGCTATGCCGGGATATGCCGCTGAGGCTAATGCGTTAGGTGTAAAGATAGTATCAGTTTACCCGAATAATATCAAAAAAGGACTTACCTCTGTGCCTGCTACAATGGTTTTACAAAATGAGGATACAGGTGAAGTTAATGCAATATTAGATGGTACATTTCTGACAAGAATCAGGACAGGTGCCGTTTCAGGTGCGGCTACAGATTTATTAGCTAAAAAAGATTCGAAAATATTTGCCTTATTTGGTACAGGCGGTCAGGCAGAAACACAATTAGAAGCGGTATTGACAGTAAGAGGCATAGAGGAAGTTAGAGTATTTGACCTTAGCAAAGAAAGAGCTCAAGACTTTGCAGATAAAATGGCAGAAAAATTTAATGGGAAATTTAAAGCAAAATATGTTGTTGCAAAAAGCTCAGATGATGCAATAGTTGATGCTGATATAATAACAAGTGTTACAACTACTAAAACCCCTGTATTTAATGGAAAATTAGTTAAGAAGGGCGCTCATATAAACGGGGTTGGCTCATTTACGCCTTTTATGCATGAAATAGATGAATATATACTCCTTAACGCAGATAAAGTATATGTTGATACTAGAAACGGAGTTCTTAATGAAAGCGGAGATTTTATAATACCAATAAGCGAAGGAAAATGTACAGAAGATATTATTACGGGAGAGCTTGGTGAATTAATATTAGGTAAAACTATAGGCAGAGAAAGCGATGAAGAAATTACATTTTTTAAAACAGTAGGAAGTGGAGTTTTAGATGTTGTAACAGCCAGAAGGATTTATGAGAAAGCTGTTGAAAAAAAAGCCGGTCAGATAATAGAATTCTAAAAAATATATTACTAATAAGATTAATAATTAGAGTTCCTTCAAAAATTAACATTGAGGGAACTCTAATTTGTTAGAAATTTATTTAACAAAAGAGAAATAAAGACCTATATATACATAAATGGAAAGATTATATTGACTTATATATAGTCTGATACTAAAATATTAAATGTAAGCATTACAAAGGAGGGCTATCGTGGATGATATTATAAATTTATTAAGAAAATTTGATTTCACAGAATCAGAAGCTAAAGCTTATATTACCTTGATACAAAACGGCTCTTGTACTGGATATGAATTAAGCAAGCTATCAGGTGTTCCGCGCTCTAAAATTTATAATATTTTAGAGATTCTATACAATAAGGGATATGTAACAAATACAAGTGAAGGCAAAACACTTTTATATAAAGCAGAACCAATTGATCACATTGCAAGACTAATAAAGAATACTACAGAAGACAGATTGAATTTGCTTTCAAAGAATATTTCAAAATATAGCTCAGAAAAGGATGATGGGAAAATATGGAACCTGAACAGCTATGAAGCAATTATAAATAAATGTCTTGAAATGATAGAAAGTGCGAAATATGAAATATTAATTGAAATATGGGATGATGATTTAACTGAAAGGATAGAAAATGCTATTGTTGAAAAAGAAAATTCTATAGAAAGAGTTTTAGTAGTCTTTTACGATCCTCTTAAGAATTATCAAACTAAAATTAAAAACTTTTATAAACATAGATTTGAGCAAGAAAAATTTAAAGAAAATGATGGAAATAGGTGGATTATGATTGCAACTGACTCAAATAAGATGCTTAATGCCACAATTCGCAATAATATGGTAGCTGAAGGTATAGTAACTAAAAATTCCGGCATGGTATTTTTTGCTCATGAATATATAAAACATGATGCATATACCCTTAAAATGATAGATGTATTAGGAGAAGAAAAAGTTAATGAGATTTTTGGAAGTAATATGAAAGGAATTAGAGATATATTTTAGAAATTGAAGCCCTATTAATAAGGCTTTTTTATTACAAAAAATACATAAAAGACAATACTTTAGAAAATATTTAATAACTTGTGTAGACTTTTAAAATGATGTATCATGAGAGTATGATATAAAAAAATTTTCTATTAATTAAGAAAGAGGGTAGCACTTTATAATGAAGAAATATATTTATGTTATGTGCATTTTTTATTAATAGTAATTAATTTTTACTAGCTGTAAAAGTCTTAATACAAACAATTCAGTTGATGTGAATGTAGATTCCGATGGACAAAGTAATGAAGACAATAATGAAAATTTTGATGAACAAAGCACAGATATTTCTGAAGACAATCTTACACCATTGGAAGAAGCAACACCTGAACAGTTAAGTTTTATTAATCTTAATAAAAATATAAATGGTCAAAAAATCATGGGATAATTTCCCATGATTTTTTAAACCCTAACCCCGTTTTATTGAGTTTTTTTCCCTGTTTTTAATTTTTTACTGGGCATTAATTAAATAGTTTACTTCAACATTTAATTCTTCAGTGTCAGTCATGAACTCTCTGAATTGTTCGCCTGTATATTGAGCCATTCCGCCGATATTATATACTTTGCTCATATCATAACCGTTAGCGGCCAACATTTTCATAAGCATTGCAACTCTGCCACCGGATTGGCACATAAGCATAAGATTTTTGTCTTTCGGGAAAAGAGCATTTAAGATAGCTCCCGATGAGTCATAGACAGCTACAGGCTCATCATGAGTTCCTCTGAATAACTGCGGGAACCCTTCGGTTCCTGCATTTTCATTATAGATATATGCAAAGAATGGAATTACCTCGAAATTCTTAAAGTGTTTCTTTGAATAATCTTCGTAATTTCTAAGGTCAATATATACCGAATCCTCTCTGTTCATATAATCCAATAAATTCTCATGATTAATGCCGGAATTTTCGAAAGTATAATCGCCTTCAACTTTTTGAGCTGCCGGAAGCTCTGCCAATTTTTCTTCCTGTACCGGTGTCGGGCTCGGTGCCGGTGCCGGTGCTGTTGCGCACCCTGTTAATACAATTGTAAGTATTAATAATAATGATAGTAGTCTTTTAAATTTTAACATATTACCCTCCTAATTATTAAAGAATTCGTCTGCTGCATGGTAGTCCATAATTGAATTCAGTATTCTTATTATGTTGTTAGCTGAAACAGTAGCGCCTGATAAAGCGTCAGTTGTGTAACCGTCTCTTCCTTCACCTTCTTGATATTCTTCTACCTTAATATCATCAATTGTGCTTAAAGAGTGAATATACTTTGAGTCTTTTTGCGGGAAAAATGGTATGTATTCTGTCATAAAAAGTTCGTAAGTCACTCCTGCAGGCACGGGGTCCGAATCTCCCCAATGTCCTCCGTTATAATGACCCGTAGAATCCTTATCGAATGACAGAAATTTAACTTTTACATCTTCAGGATTCTTGCTTTCCGGCAAGGTCAGTTCTACATACATTGTTTGCCACATATTTACCGAAGCTTCCCTGCATGTACATGAAAGGTATGAAACCTGATATTTAATGTAATCTCTTGCCCGATATTTGAAATTTACAAAAGCATAGAAAGGTGTTTCATTCTTTGGTCCGTCAATATGTGCATGAGGAATTACAGAAACAACATTTCCTATGCCATTTGGACCAAGCCCCGCACTGTTGTTTAAAAAGTCATTTACTTGTTCAATAGTAATATCTGCCTTAGAATCCGCCGAATTTTGAGTATTGCTGCATCCCGATACGATGAAAATTAAAATCAGTACCAAGACTGCAAAAATATAGTGTTTCCTTTTCATTTGTCCTCCTAAAAATTAATATTAATCAATAATAAGGTCAGCACAAACAATTAAGTGTGCACACAATTCTTTTCTTGAAGAAATGCCTCCTCCCCCTATATCTGAATTTAAACTTTTTTATTTAAAACAAGATAAGAATCATTGACTTTATTATAACAAATATATTCATTATAGCGGTATTGTAACAATATTTATGTGACTAAGTCACATAAATATAAAAGCATACCCATAGCGAGGAAGCAAAACCTTCAGTATTTTCTATTTTCTAAATAGCAAGAAATAAGCAGCGCCTGAATATCAAATATATATGATACCAGGCGCTACTTATTTTCTTGGATACCCATTCTATACCTCACGGTAAAGATTCAACATTAGTTTTATTAATTACTACCCTACCAATCTTCTTACCTTGTCATGCTGTAATTGCTTTCAATAATCTGACTGTTAACGGGTCAGACCACAATTCATACGTAACAAATGATAATGGTATTGACTTCGTTATAATTATTATAAAACTTTTGTTGTAATATAGATATACCCAAGATTTTATTCTTTAAACATGAATTTTAAAATATTTTTAAATTTTTCTTGCTTAATACCCCCACCTTCTATAATTTAATAACTCTATTTATCATAAATGAATATAATAGTAGACAAGAATTTGTTGACTTTACCGTGTTATAAATTTATTATATAAGTTATATGATTATTATACGCTAAACATAATACTGACGTAAGTTTTTGAATAAATATATAATTATTTAATTCATCGGTAATATTAACAATTGATAAATAAATTGGAGGCAAGATTATGTACAAGACTAATATAAGTGCAAAATTAAAAGGAAACATGGCTTTTGAAATGGATATTAACGGTCATACCGTTATAACGGATGCATCTGTTGAAAACGGAGGAAACGATTTAGGACCAAGTCCTAAGGCACTGCTGCTGGCTGGTTTGATTGGATGTTCCGGCATAGATATTATGAGCATTATCAAGAAAATGAAAGTGGAATTAGATGATGTTAATGTTGATATTGAAGCTGAGGTTAGGGAAGAAGATCCTAAGATATACAATTATATAAAAATAATTTATAGATTCAAAGGCAAAGATGTACCATATGAAAAGGTTGAAAGAGCAGTTAAGCTTTCTATGGAAAAATACTGCGGTGTATCCGCAATGCTTGAAAAGGCAGTGCCTATAACATACGAAATAGTAGTAGAATAAAAAACAAAATGATGATTTAACATTACTGCGCGGTAATGCCTTTCTTAACCGCAGGCGATGAATCTTATATTACGGAGGAAAAAATGAACTGGATTGAAGTTTCTGTTTATACAACAACAAACGGTATTGAAATAATTAACGGAGCAATGTTAAGACTTAACATTAATGACGCTGTAATCGAGGACCCGGGTGTCTTTGAAGATTTTTTGAACAGTGAAACATTGAATTGGGATTATTATGATGAAGATTTAGTAAAAATGAAAGATAAAGAAAGCTGCATCAAAGTATATTTGGCAGATAACGGTCAGGGAAGAGAACAGTTGGGCAAGATTTGTGAATTTATTGACGAATTAAAGAAAGATAACAACAGCATTGATTTAGGAAGGCTTGAGGTGGAAACAAAGGTTTTAAATGATGAGGATTGGGCTAACAATTGGAAGCAATACTTTAAACCATTTGCTGTATCTGATAAAATAGTTATTAAGCCTTCCTGGGAACAGTATAAAGAGTCTGCAGACGGAAAAATAATTCTTGAAATTGATCCCGGCATGAGTTTTGGAACAGGGCAGCATCATACTACACGCCTATGTATAGAGCAGATAATTAAGTATTTAAAAGAAGATATGGAAGTGCTGGATTTGGGATGCGGCAGCGGGATACTGTCAATTGCGGCATTGCTTCTTGGAGCGAAAAGCTGTGTCGGAGTGGATGTTGACGAGAATGCTGTTCATATTGCAAAGGAAAATGCGGCATTGAACCATATTTATGACGACAGATTCACCGTATATTGCGGAGATGTAACAGAAGATACGGAATTGCAGGAAAAAATAGGATATGATAAGTATGACATGATTGCTGTAAATATAATTGCACAAATTATCATGGGTATGAGCGAAACTTTCCCAAGATTTTTAAAAAAGGGCGGTTTAGTTATAGCCTCAGGAATAATTAAAAAATATTTAGATGAAGTGGTTGAAAATTTAAAAAGTCTTGGATTTGAAATAATAGAAATTTGCGATAGCGAAGAATGGGTATCAGTAGTGGGACAGTGGGCAGGTCAATCACTATGATTGCGACTTGACCCAATTTCTTCAATGAAACTGCGCACGTCCCTGACTGTTTCACCCGCTGTCTCATCAAAGGAGGAAGAATGTTCAGATATTTTTGTACTGAAGAGAATATAAATAATAATAAAGTTACCGTGGAAGGCGGTGACGCAAAGCATTTAAAAACAATTCTACGGGCTCTGATAGGAGATAAAATATCCGTTGTGACTGAAAGCAAGGAATACATTGCAGAAATAGAAGCAATAAATAAGGAAGATATAATCTGTACCTTGGTTGAAGAAACCATGACTAATAATGAAACAAAAATCAACATAACTCTTTGTCAGGGAATACCTAAGCAAACTAAAATGGAAACAATCATACAGCAAAATGTAGAGTTAGGAGTTAAAAGTTTTATTCCGTTAATAACCGAAAGAACTGTTGTAAAGCTTAATGAAAAAAACAGAGAGCAAAAAAAGTTGGACAGGTGGCAAAAAATTGCAAAGGAATCAGCAAAGCAAAGCAAAAGAAACATAATTCCCGAAGTCAATGATATAATGACGGTAAAGGAATTAATTGAAAAGCTTAAGACCGAAGATGCAATGGTCATTGTCCCTTATGAGTTAGAGGATGTAAAGCTGCTAAAGGATGTTTTACAAGAACCTAAACAAAATTATTACATAATAATAGGTCCTGAGGGGGGCTTTGACATTAATGAAATTGAAATGCTTCAGGAAATCGGAGCGCATATAGTAACCTTAGGCAAAAGAATCTTAAGAACCGAAACAGCCGGCGTTGTAACTTCGGCAATAATCATATACGCCTGCAATGAAATGGCCTGAGGAACTATGGGGACGGACCTTTCAGTTCCAAAAGTGCATTTCAAGGTCCGTCCCCAGAATGCCCTGAATAGTATGACAAATATAGAAGATAAAGTAGAAAAAATATGTTTTTTTTCACTAATTAGGTAGAGACAAAATTGAAAAAATGGATTATAATTGTTGTAGCTGATAAATATAATAAGGAGGTATGTATATGTCAGAAGGATCAAAGAAAAAAATGGCGCTGACAACAAAGATTTTCATCGGTTTGGTATTAGGTATTTTATTAGGTATTATTCTTCAGTCAAACCCTGATATCGCAAACAATTACGTAAAACCATTCGGAACATTGTTTTTAAACCTTATTAAACTTGTAATCGTACCTTTGGTATTTTTCTCGCTAATAGTCGGAACATGCAGCATGGATGATGTAAGAAAGCTTGGTAGAATCGGTGGGAAAACGGTAGCCTATTATTTAATGACTACAGCTTTTGCCGTAACAATCGGATTAATATTAGCTAATGTAAGCAATGTAGGAGGAGGATACACCATTCCCGTGGATGCTGCTTATGAAATAACAGCACCTCCGAATGTTATTGACACTTTGCTTAATATTATACCTTCAAATCCTTTAAAAGCACTTGTAGATGGCAATATGCTTCAAATTATAGCTTTTGCCATTATTATCGGAGCCGGAATTATCGGCATCGGGGAAAAAGGCAGATTATTGCAACAGGTATTTGATTCGGGGGCAGAAGTGATGTACAAAATTATCGGAACAATAATGCAATTTGCTCCAATAGGAGTATTTGCACTCATAACACCCGTTGTCGCTCAAAACGGTCCCAGTATATTGCTTCCGTTACTTAAGCTGATAATTGTTGTATATGCAGGCTGTGCAATCCATGCACTGTTTACGTATTCTTTAACGCTGTGGATATTTGCAAAGGTGACACCTATGCAATTTTTTAAAGGAATTGCCCCTGCTATGGTATTTTCATTTACAACTGCCAGCAGCTCGGCGACTCTTCCTATCACCATGAAGAATACAGAGGAGAATTTAGGAGTACCTAAATCCATATGCAGCTTCACTCTTCCCTTGGGTGCTACGATAAATATGGACGGAACAGCCATTTATCAGGGAATTTGTGCATTTTTTATCGCACAGGTATATAATATAGATTTACCTATTTCAGCACAGCTTACTATTATTTTAACTGCAACATTAGCTTCGATAGGTACAGCCGGAGTTCCCGGAGCAGGAATGATAATGCTTGGAATGGTATTGCAGGCAGTCGGGCTTCCTATTGAAGGTATTGTAATTATTGCAGGAGTAGACAGAATACTTGATATGATGAGGACAATGATTAATATAACAGGTGATGCAGCATGCTCAGTTGTTGTAGCAGCGACTGAGGGCGAACTGGACAGAACGGTTTATGAAAAACCTGTACCGGCAGCTAAATAGTGTTGCACAACGCAATTAAATAATGATATAATCGTGGGACAGTAGGTCAACCGCAATGAGACTGCGTACATACCTTAGCTGTCCCGCATATTTTTTGCAATCACGCAGAATGACAAAAAACAGAGGTAATTATGAAAAAATTAGGAATTTACATACACATTCCATTTTGCACTAAAAAGTGCGGTTACTGCGATTTTTATTCGGTAAAATGGAATGAAATACAAGAAAATACATATATTCAGGCAGCAATAAATGAAATAAAAAGCTACAGTGCACTAACAAAGAAATTTACAGTTGACAGTATATATATCGGAGGAGGCACTCCATCAATAATTAATTCCCAACATTTAGATAATATAATAAACACGGTTAAGAGTATATTTACTGTGGAAAAAGATTGCGAAATAAGCATGGAGGCAAATCCAAACTCGATTACGGAAAACATAGAAGCTTACGGGGAAATTGGAATTAACAGACTAAGTATCGGTATTCAGTCATTAAATGATAATATATTGAAAAAAATAGGAAGAATTCATAATTCCGCAGAAGCTTCGGAAGCTATTGACAGAGCAAAAAGCTTCGGTTTTGAAAATATCAATGCAGATGTTATGTTTAATATTCCGGGACAGACTATTGATGATATAAATAATACAATTAATCAATTAATCAAGAAAGATATAAAGCATATTTCATTTTATTCATTGAAATTAGAAAAAGGAACACCAATGTATATATTGGAGGAAAACAAGGAAATTATTATGCCGGAAGAGGATTGTGAAAGAGAAATGTATTATTCGGGCAGAAATATTATGGAAAAACACAAATTAATACAATATGAAATTTCCAACTTTGCACTGAAGGGTTATGAATGCAGGCATAATTTGAAATATTGGAATCAGGAAGAGTATATAGGAATAGGTCCCTCGGCACATTCATTTTTAGGAAATATGAGATTCAGCAATCCTTCTGATATAACTGAATATATATTAAGCGGCGAGGATGAAATATTTGAAAGGGATATTCAGGAATTTATGAATAGAGATGATATGATTTTTGAATATATTATGCTTCGCTTAAGACTCACCGAAGGGCTTAAATTTGCAGATTTTAAAAATAAATTTTCAATTGATTTTAAAGAAAAATATGACGGTCAAATAGATTATTTGACAAAAAATGAATTGGTTGAATCGGATGATGAAGCTATCCGTTTGACAAAACGGGGAATGGATATATCAAACTATGTTTTTGAGCAGTTTTAATTGGGACATTTTTGTAATTCCTATGGATAATCGTCATTGCTATGAATAACCGTGTCATTCTTAACCGCAGGTGAAAGATGTCCCCGTACTATGAGCTCCTTAGCTTTCGCTCGGGATGATAACGGATATTTATATTATGGGCAGAATAAAAAAAATTTGTATTTATACTATTGACAAATTTTATCATAAGTAGTATCTTTATATTATGAAGTTAGCACTCAATCGAGGAGAGTGCTAACAAAGAAAAAGAGGTGATGGAATGTCTTTGGATAAGAGAAAAGTTACAATTTTAAAAGCAATAATCTCCAGCTACATTGATAATGCGGAAGCAGTAGGCTCAAGGACAATTTCAAAAAAATATGAGCTTGGAGTAAGCCCTGCCACCATCAGAAATGAGATGTCTGATTTGGAAGAAATGGGTTTCTTAGTTCAGCCTCATACTTCATCGGGACGAATACCAACAGATAAAGCATATAGATATTATGTGGATGATTTGTGGAGAAAAGTTAAAACCTCAAAAAATCCTAATTTTGATCAGCTGAGAGATATTATTGAGGATAAATCAAACGAATTAGATGAAATATTTAGAAATTCCGTTCGAATTTTGTCCCAATTTACAAGATATACTTCATTTATAGTTGCACCTCAGCTAAAGCAATCTGTTATTAAAAGAGTGCAGATGGTGCCGGTTTCAGATACAAAGGTATTGCTGCTGATAATATTGCAGACTAATATTGTAAAACAGGTAATGCTGAGATTAAACAGCCCCATACCTTTCGACCAGATGGAAAAAATCTCGGAATCTCTTACTGAAAAGATATACGGCTATAAATTGGAAGATATTGATAAAATTAAGGATAGTTTAATAAAAGAGCTTTACTATGTGAGAGAATCAAGCAATGATGCATTGATGGATCTTCTGCCGTATTTAATGGAACAAATGCTTAAGATTGAAGAAGTCAATGTATTTTCAGACGGCATAACAAATATATTGGATTTGCCCGAATATAATGATGTAGTTAAAGCAAGAGAATTTATTTCATTTGTGGAGGATAAGGACAGTGTGGCTAAATTACTGCAGTATACAGGCGAAAATGATTTAGACATATGTATAGGCAGTGAGAATAAAAACTATGAGTTAAGGGATTGCAGCCTTATAACGGCGACCTATAAATTCAACGGCAAGCTTATCGGCAGAATAGGAGTAATAGGACCTACAAGAATGGATTACAATAATGTAATTTCAACGGTTAAATCTATCTCGGATGCTATAAGTGAAATAATTAATCAGAACTTTAACGGAGAAAGCAAGGAGTGAAGAAATGGCATTAAGTAAGAAGAGAGATGAAGTAAAAAAAGAAGCTGAACAAGAATTAAAAGAGCAAACAGAAGCAACAGAAGCAACAGAAGCTAATGAAGCGGCGGAGACAGGAACAATCGATGATACTGTGTCTGAAGAAACAAAAGCAACAAGTGAAACATCGGAAACTGAAGAAATAGAAGCACTTAACAATAAACTTTTAAGACTTCAGGCAGATTTTTTAAATTTTAAGACAAGAACCGAAAAGGAAAAGTTTACAGCATATGGAGATGCGGTTTCAGGCGTTATTTGCGATTTACTTCCCGTAATTGACAACCTTGAAAGAGCAATTGCCGCAGATAATTCAGAAACAGACAACTTCAAGGAAGGCGTGGAGATGGTGTATAATCAGCTTATGGGTATCCTTGAAAAAAAAGGATTAAAGGAAGTTGAAGCACTTCACAAACCTTTTGACCATAATCTGCACTACGGTGTGGCATTTGAAGAATGTGAAGACTACGATGACGGCATCATAATCGATGTTCTTCAAAAAGGGTATACTGTAAATGATAAGCTGATAAGACCTGCAATGGTCAGAATATGTAAAAAATAAGAAGCCCTGACGAGTTCCCGAAATATACGGCGCAAGTAGTAAATGTTTTGGTGAATGAGACTGTGCATTATAAATAAAAATAATAAAATTAAATTCAAATCATAAATGGAGGAATAAAATGAGCAAAGTTATAGGAATTGACTTAGGAACAACAAATTCTTGTGTATCTGTAATGGAAGGCGGGGAAGCCGTTGTTATAGCTAATGTGGAAGGTAAAAGAACTACTCCTTCAATTGTAGCATTTACAAAAGATGGTGAAAGATTGGTTGGTGAAACAGCCAAAAGACAGGCAGTTACAAATCCGGACAGAACAATAGCATCCATTAAAAGAGATATGGGTTCCGACAGAAGAATTAACATTGATGGAAAGGCATACACACCACAGGAAATATCAGCATTTATACTTCAGAAATTAAAAGCGGATGCAGAAAGCTATCTTGGTGAAACAGTCAGAGAAGCAGTTATTACAGTACCTGCATATTTCTCAGACAGTCAGAGACAGGCAACAAAGGATGCAGGAAGAATCGCAGGCTTAGAAGTAAAAAGAATTATAAATGAACCTACAGCAGCAGCTTTGGCATATGGTGTTGACAAAGAAACACATATGCAGACAATCATGGTTTATGACCTTGGAGGCGGTACATTTGACGTTTCAATACTTGAAATAGGTGACGGAGTATTTGAAGTTAAAGCTACATCAGGAAATAATAAGCTTGGCGGAGATGACTTTGACCAGGTAATTATAAATTACTTAGCAGACCAGTTCCAGAAAGAAAACGGAATTGACTTAAGAAAAGATAAAATGTCACTTCAAAGATTGAAAGAAGCGGCAGAAGCAGCTAAAAAGGAATTGTCAAGCGCAATGACTACGACAATCAATTTGCCGTTTATTACTGCAACTCAAGAAGGTCCGAAACATATGAACATGGACCTCACAAGAGCAAAATTCAATGAATTGA
>ENA-UOOM01002644-UOOM01002644.1-fermentation-metagenome-genome-assembly--contig:-NODE-2644-length-14334-cov-10.096996_pt1 | contig 14334 bp, 16 predicted proteins | sample MGYA00245781_ERZ724031 | MGnify/ENA primary metagenome ERZ724031 (study PRJEB28704, sample SAMN03018317) | fermentation metagenome | biome: anthropogenic terrestrial biome; feature: soil... | reverse complement strand
GGAATTGATAATTCATCACCATTTTCATTGAATCTATAAGTACCACCAACTGGTATTGCATTTGAACCGACAGCAAATCCTTTAGAAGTCGAATTTTTTGCTTCATAATCGCTAAGCAACATAACGTGTCCGAGGGTCGGTATTATCTGCCCATTATAAATTTTTGCGCTACTTGAAAAAGATACAATTTCGCCCTTATGCGCTCCATCTAATACTATATACTGTTTAGTAGTCGATGTACCATTTTCAGCATCTTTCAATTTTTGTGCAATAGCAATTTGTTCGTTTACCAACTTCTCAAACGCCGCATTAAATGTTTCAAGATTGGTGATGCGACTATTTTGAATATATTGTTCATAAGTCATTCCTAATGTCTGTTCATTTAATAGTTTTGTTTGCAAATCCTCATAGTTACTTACATAAGTGTCCCATGCGTCTGATTCATCTTGAAATGCATCAATTTGATTATCAATTGCTTCTATTCTCTTATTATATGCTTGTTCTTCATTAAAGTCGTCTAATGCGTCCTGTGCCTCTTTAACAGAATTGGCATTTTGAACATATTTCCATTCGCCATCTTGAAACACCCTTATCTTTGTATTCTGTGCATCAATAAGATTTTGTTGTAATTCGGCTAATTGTTCCGCTTCATCCGTTGCACTTTTTTCATCCTCAATAAGTTGCTTTTCATTCTCCAAAGCCGTGATTTGATTTTCGATAACCTTCTTTTGTTGGTCGGCGTACCATTCCATTACGGTTTGTTGGTCGTTAAGTGCGTCCTCATATTTTTCTTTTGCTTCTTCATTGGCATCATCTACATAAGAATAATAATCCGCCCAAGTTATCTTCCCAGCCTTAACAAACGCCTTTAATTTTGTCATTAACTGGTCATAAGTCATAGTGCCATCTTTATACGCATCCGCATAATGGTCTGCTACAGTCTTATTATATTGTTGATAATATTCCTTATATTCTTCCGTTGAAATCTTATGCTGTTTCTTTAACTTCTTAAGATAAGCAAGGTAGTTCTTCTGATTCTTAGTCGTATAACCCGACTCTGTGGCGAGTGCATCCAACTTTTTATCAAGGTTATCCTTTACAAGTTCATTCTGATAATCATGAATACTTTTAAGGTTATCTTTATAAGTATCGCTATCTATCAATTTTTGCTTATGATATTTCTTGTTAAGTTTTGCTAATTTAGAGTAATAACTCTTTTCGGATATCAAATCCATATCAAGTTGATAACTTAGATTATCAAGGGTTTTAGATGCTTTGGATTTCGCTTTAGATTTACTTGTACCTTTCTTACGAGTTCTATATGAACCATTAGATGTAACGCCCATACCCGCACTCTCATCGGCAGTATAAACATAATCACCCTTTTTAAGATTAACTAAGGTCGGTTGTCCGCCACCAGCGACATAAGCACTATCACCAGTGTCAATTAGTTCTGCTCCCTCTTCGTTTACAAGGGTTATACCACCAGATGATTCTCCGCCAGTTGCTTGACCATTAACCGTTAAACCATTAGTCCAGTCCTGAGTATTGCTATTAATTTTTAATCCAGTCTTAGTAACTTGTGTATGAATGGTTAAATTACCAACTTTATTTTTGACTTTTGTATTGTTCCATTTAAAGAGTTTGGAAACAGCATCTCCAATCTTATCGCCTAATTTACTCCATGCATTCTTGTTTTTATCAACATTAGGTTTATGGTCTTTAACTTTCTTATTGTTAAAATCATCTATTTTACCATTAACTAAACCGACCTTTTTAGCATAATTATAAAAGGCTTTTTGGGCTGGCGTAATACTACCAGTTACTCTATAATTTGCCTTGATAGATTTTGCTATCATGCTTACATTTTCTTTATCAGCATCAGTCAGTTTAGTTTTATTTTTAAATGCCTTATTATAAGCGGATATTACTGGACTTAAACTATTAAGATATTTTTTATTAGTTTTAGATGCAGACCCCTCTTTAGCTATAGTGTCACCATAAGTAGAGTTAAGTTTCTTTAGTGCATTTTTATAATCATCACTTTTATGATTTGAATAAGATGCATCTAATTTATCTTTAGCTTTCTTATAATCTTTTTGAGCCTGTATGCCCTTTTCTATGACTTTTGTATTATCCTCAATTTTACTTGTACTAATGCTTATAGCCGAAGCACCCGAAAATTTTACACCTCCAGATGTTGTACTATAATCCTCTACGGCATTATCTATATTTTTCCGAACAACTTGTTTCTCTCTTATTTTTTGTTGCTTTTCTAATTCAGATGTTTGTTTTTTTAAATCAACTAATTGGGCATCTAAAATGCTCTTTTGTTTTTTTAAATCACTTAATTTGGTTTCATCAGCTTTACTTTTATTCTTTTTATTTTCTAATTCTTGGATTTCACTTGTTAAAGTTTTTTCCTTGCTTTTAGCCTTCTCTATGGCACTTGCATTTTTTTGGATTTTAGAATTTGTATTATCTAATTCATTTTGTGCCTTTTTTAATTGAGCATTTGTACTTAGTACGTATTTATAAAGTTCATAAAATCCAAGTATAGCCGCACCACCAATTAAAAATGGTGCTAATGTCGTAAGTAATCCAGCAAACGCCGCCGAAGCACCAGTTGCCGCCGCCGCAGTGCCACCAACCGCACCTTCTACGGTTGTACTAACAACACCAACTTCTGCGATAGCACCAGCCAAATTATTCCAGTTCTTTATAGTACCAATTATGCCAAGTGTTTTTAATGCTTTATTTAGTGTTGATAAAGCACTAACAACACCCAATACTTTCGTACTAATTAATGCAAATGATACTGCGAGCAATCCAGTCTTTATTATAGCCCCACCAACATCACTATTAGCGAACTTTAATATGGCAGTTCCAGCATCAATAATTCCTTTTACAAGGTCAATTACTCCGCCATCTCCAAGAACTAGTTCCACAAAGGCGGCTTTAAGTTCGTTTATTTTTCCTTGTAAGGATTCTATTTGTTTCTTATTTTCCTTAGCGGCTGAACCACTTGAATTAAGGGCAGTCGTTGTTGCTTCTTGGGCTTTACCATAATTTCCCATTACAGCGGCAAATACCTTATATTGGTTTACTCCCGCCAAGGTATTACCCAAAGAAACCTTTTCAGCATTGGACATTTTATCCCATTTAGGTTTCAAATCTCCTAGTATATCATAGGTAGAACGTAAATTTCCGTTAGAGTCATTTACGCTTACGCCATATTTTTTTAGTGCATCGGAATTTTTAGCCACTCTGCCAGCAATAGTATTTAGTCCTCTTGCGACCTGTTGACTGCGTCCGTGCATGATTTCCGTACCAGCCGTAACCACATTTATCTTTATAAAGGGTCGTTACTCCTTTATGAATATTATATATTCCTTATATTTTCATATAAGATGAGACTATATCTTATATTTATCATTATAATAAATATTCCCCCATTTTCTGTTACTTAACATACTTTAGTCGTTGAGCCTTATTCTATTTTTTATAGAATCTTGGTTGCGGATTACCTAATTCCTTAATCTTTTACTTTACCGAACACATTACTATTCGCCATTATTATATCACTATAATAATTTAGTGTTAAGGACTCTAAAGGATTCCCCGTCAATTAAAGGGATTTTATTTGAGCAAGTTTTTACCCAATAGTTTGTTCAAATGAGTTACCGTATGTACTTAACGCCGAGCCAGCCGCCGTTAAGCCCTTACCGATATCACTTGATGATACAGCAAAATTATTTGACTTTTTATTTTATTCAAATCGCTACTTTGAATCGAATTATTTTATACGCTTTAATCCTTTATTTCTATATTTTTGTGGCATTTCTAATTTACCATTTAACCAATTACATAATGTTGATTTTTCAACATTTAAATAGTCTGCTAATTTTGATTGACTATCAAACGTCATATTGTCATACATTACTTGATTTTGCCAAGAACTAGTTTGACATTTAACTATACTAAAATCCATATCAGCATATCTTAATTTTTTATCATACCATTCTTTAGGCATTGCTTTAGTACCATTTAACCATTGATATATCGCACCTTTTGGATGATTTATATTTTTGAATTCTGTCAAACTATCATATTTTATATTGTCACATATAACTTTTCGTGAATTAGGACAATTTTTACCAGTTTTACCTGTACGTGCTTTTGACATTTTTAATTTAGTTTCTTTTGATACTTTATGTCCAAGTGTTCCTTCTCCACCATCTGTCATATTATATCCATAATCATTTCCATATCGTTTACAATTAGTTTTATATTTTTTAATCAATGCCTGTTCTTTTTCACAAGCCTCTGAATAAGATATATTATCAACCATTATAATATGTTTTATATTTTCCCAACCATACTTCTTGATAGCATTGTATACGACTGGCTGATGTTTAGAATCATATCCTGTTCCATTTTGCCAACGTTTGTTAGGCGCTTTACTTGTAATTCCAAAATATAATTTTCCATTTGGAAAAACATGTTTATACACACAAAACTTTTTTTCTGTCATTTATTTTCTCCTATAGTTGTATAAAATAATTCATCTATAATTTCTTATAGAAATAGACTATATCATCACTTATTTAACATAAGCACAGGACACTTCCACAATTAGCATTATTGTGTACTCTACTCACTTCGTCCGTTCATAACGTCTTATTCTATATATTATATTATTATATAATAAGTAGTTAAATTTATCAAGTAATATTACTTGATTGCTTTCGATAGTCGTTGAACCTTTTTCTATATTTCAATAGAAAATTGGTTGCGTTTGATTATCCAATTTTTGATACTTTTACCTTACCACATCTGTTACTATGTGCCACTATATATGTTGCCATTATAGTTTGGTTATCAAAACTCTAAGGATTTCCCCGCAATTCACCCTGTTTTAAGAGGTCTACAAATTAAACCTCATTTACTGCATCAATTATATGTTCAGATTGGTTTGCGGTCATATTAAACGCCTTCATTTGCGAAATAATTAGACTAGCCGCATCTCCAGCACTTATTTCCTCATCGGCTATATTCTGATATAAACTCGCCGTTTTAGCCAATTTTGCACTATCGCTATCAGAATAACCACTTTTACGAAATTCTGTTGACGCTTCTACCATTTCAATTCTTGATTTGGCAACGCTTTCACCTAATTTACCTAATTTAACACCGTATTCATTTAAAGCGTCACCACTTAAATTACTAACTTTTTTAAATTGAGTTAGGGCGTCATCGTATTCTTTTACGGCACTTGCCGCTTGATAGACAGCAGTTGTTACACCACCAATAATGGCGGTTGCCGCACCAAACTTAGCAACCTTACCAAGTGTACTCATAAAACCAGCACCGAGTGCTTTTACTCTAGCACCAAATGTTTGCATTTTGACTGAATCTTGAGTTATGGTACTACTTAATAAGTTTCCTTGTGCGTCAAATTTTTGTATTACTTTGACCGCATTATCAGCCTCATCGGTGAATTTTCTAACTTGTGTAGTTCCTTTTTTTAATCCGTCCCCACCTATATTTATTTTACTAGTGGATTCTAATTCTTTTAGTTGTCCTACAATCTTGCTAGTATTAAGGGTTGCCCCAATGACTAATGTATATTTATCACCGCTTATGCCTAAAGCCATTCTACCACTCCTTTCTATAAGAGTGTTTATCTCTTATTGTTTAATTTGACTAACAACAATACATATAGCCTCCGCTATATCATCATCGTCTTTAACAGATTTCTTACCTTTTACATAATAGAGATTTAGACCAAATAATTTATTAACATACTTAACGGCTTTATCTTTTTGTTCCTCACGCTTTCTTTCGCCTTTGAGTAAATCCAATTCTTGTCGCCATTCATATACATCAACAAATCTTATTTTATATCCGTGTTTATAAACTAATTCATAATAAAATACACCCTGAACCGCACCAAGGCTAATAACGGGTTTGATTAAACTACCGCCCCTAGAGCCCTTTCGTGCGTATTTGGGTATATCCTCCATAAATATATAGTCGGGTTTATACCTTTCGGCAATCGCCACGACCTTGCCTATAATTTCGCAAGTATTATGTCTAAAATCTACATTGTCTTTAGGTTTTATTTTGTTATAATATATTAAATTTCTATCGTTAAAAATGCAAATACCAGTACAACTGGAACTTGCATCTAATCCCATATAAATCATCCTTTTTATCCTTTCTATATTATTGCCACCATTCCTTTATTAACCACAAGACCATTGGCGTAGCAATTCGTTATAAATATATCGTCCAAATTAGTATTGACCCATTCTATAAACGTGTCCCAAAAATGGGTCGCTTCAACTGGACTAAATCCAAAACCAGCCGCATCAGTACCATCGTTCAGTATATCAGCCAAAGCATTACCCTCTAATGGTGTATATATATTACCGTGTTGGAATAACTCTTGCCCCCATACCATAGCACTAATATTTTGATATATTTCAGATTGACAACTTATACCAGTAATCGCCCCGTTCTTCTTTTGCCAAGAATCTCTAAATCCACCAGTTCTAGTATACCATTCTGGACTATTAGAATATACAGAATCGTCTACGATTTCTAATAGTTTATTTAATAAAACATCAGTTGTTTGATTTACTGCCCTCTGTAGTGGTATCATTAGAATTTTCGGGTCTTTTATTTCCATAATCCATCACTTCCTTAAAGTTATTCATAAACTTATCCCAACCTTTACTGTTTTTTGGTAATGCCTTTGCGGTCTTATCGAATAACGCATTGGCATTTTCAAGGAAGGACGCCAATGATTCTTCTATTCTAATCATCGTACTCTCAAAACTTTCCGATTCATTAATCATATTATCAATCAAGCCTACGTTGCTTACCTTTTTATAAATCTCTGGAATAGTACCATCTGCATTATAATTGTCCCACATTGCCGTATCTACATCGTCTGGAACTTCAATATCGGTTGTGAACCTTACTAAATACATATCTTTTATCATCCTACGTAACAAAGGTTCTTGCGTTTCTAAACAACTGTCTATGATAGTCTTTAATTCATTATAACTTAATGTTTTCTTTATAATATTCATTATGTTTTCTCCTTTTTGTCTTATGTATCATTATAGATAAATACGCAAAGACCGTCTTTACGTAAATATCTATAATATATCCTTTACATTACTTAAATAATATATATCCTACTAATCCACATGAAATTATTAATGTGACTAAGTTTTGCTTAATCCACAATATAAAATCAAATTTCCCTTTATCTTCATTTTCTTCTACTTTGTCCTCCAACCTTTCAAACTTGTTGTTTAATCCTTCAACATTAGTCTTTAATTCCTTGTTAGAATTACTAATTTCTATCATCGCATCTTTTACTGCCGATAATGTGTCTGACATTTTCTCCATCATTTTCGTATTCTGCTCTGTGATAGTATTGTTCCTTTCAAGTTTTAGTTGGGTTTCTTGTAGTTTGTCGTTGAGTTTTGACGTTATGTCATCAAATTTTCCCTCAATTCTTTTGATTTCTTCCATGCAGGCATCTTCCATTTCGTCTGTTAAATCTCCTTTTTTTGTCACGCCATCCAGTAGGATTAACGAATAGCACATTCTAGCCTTGTTTCCTACCTTAAAAAATAACTATCAAATCACCCCCCCCTCATACTATTAAACGTACACACTTATTTGTATATTTTAAAATTTTCATTTATGGTGGATATTATATAATTAAAATCGTCCATATCAATTTTTTCAATAAAGTCGCCAATTCTTATTTTGTCTATTGTGCGAATCTGTTCGCATAATACCGTAGATATAGGACACAATAAGTGTGTATATTTACTTTGATATAAATAGTAATGAACTGGTAAAGAATTTTTAATTTTACTTGTCAACGGAACTATGGTAACAACATTACTAAATTGATTGTTTATGTTGTTAGATACAACAAGGACAGGTCGTACCCCACGTTGTTCTGACCCAATACCATCTAATTCACACATATAAATATGTTTTTGAGATATAAATTTATCATTCATTCTATTCCTCGATTATAATCTTTATGCACTTTCTACTAATGTTATTTCTACTGCTAATGCATCAGATATTGTAACTGTCGCAGTTTGTGTAGTATATCCTGTTTTACTTACCGTATAAGTATATTCTTTAGTTACTTGTACTGGATATGTATTATCTCCACTTGCTTGAATCACATTATTATTTGAATCTGTTATTACTACAGTTGCATCGGTCGGCGTAACATTCATTGTTAATACCGCTGATTTATATTCTATTGCACCATCAGAATCTAATTGAAATTTACTTGAATCGTAAAGCAAACTACAATTAGCTTGAGATGAAGTAGAAACACTTGTTGTTCCAGTTGTAGTAATTACTTTATTAACTTGTGCAAAATATGATGAATCAAAATATTGACCACCACAAAATGTAGCATTAAAACTATTTGTTACTGTAGTAGCATTTGCATCAGTTATAATTCCATTAATCATTTTAAATGAATCTGTATTTATAAGCAATCCACCACATTGTGTTTTTATATATGCCATGTTATTTCTCCTTATATATTAAAACAATTATTCATCTATTGTTGAAATAGATTTTTTATCTTCTTTATTTTCTTCATCTTCTTTTTCTTCTTTATTTATTTTCTTTTTCATTTCAGTTTTTTTAGGCTCAAAACCTTTGATATAATAAATATTATTTATATTGATAACGTCAACATAATCAGGACAATAATCATATGGATTATTTATCTCAATTACAAAGTCATCAATCTCAACAAATAGTTTATTATTTTTTGCAAATCTCACTTTTTTTTCATTATCAGACATTACTACCTCCTCTTGTCTTAATTTACAATTCACCATTGATTCTAAAGGACTCCATTGCATAATGCAAGGTTTTCGTCTTACAAATACACAAATGTTACCAGTCTTAGAGCAAATACAATACGATTCATAAGAATCCACTTTACAATATGGGCAAAACTCCATTAAAACCCTCCTTTTTAAAATATGTAAAAAAGGGAGGGAATATTCCCTCCCTTATGGATTAAGCAATCGTAACTCTTGCGGTTGCACTAATACTTGTTTTACCAGTCGCAACTATTGTTATAGTAGCAGTACCAGTAGCCACACCAGCCACAACACCAGCGTTACTTACAGTAGCAATTGAACTTGCACTACTTGTAAATGTTAAGTTGGAATTGTTAATCAAGCCAGTATACATACCATCATAGATACCCATAACACTTAATGTTTCAGTTCCAGCAACCGCCAATTGAATGTCATCACCACTTGCAATAGCCATAGCAGTTAAATCATCATACCAATTCTTGTTATATGTTATATCGGTTAATGTACCGAATTGACCAAACATATCACACGGTCTTGCATTTACTTTTGACTTCAACGCCTTACCTGAAAGTGGTACTGTTGCCGTTCCATTAGAACTTAATGACAATTCAACACTACCATTTAACTGGAATGACGGAATGTCTATAACGACTTCGCCACTCATAGCACTTGTAGTATATTCCGTAACACCCATAGCAAATTTTGGAATAGTAAGTGTGGCGTGCATAATCTTTGGAATTATAGAACCAGGAATTACCATCTCTTTTGCAGAACCATCGGTAGCCCAATATTTAACACATACAACAGTTCCTTCTGAAACACCCGTAAGTGTAGCAGTAGAACCAGTGAATGTAATCGGTGCTGAAACATAAGAATCAGACCCCTCTGCTTTGTACCAACCGATAGTACCCAAATTACCAATTGCTTGTGGAACTTTTGTAGTAGTGATTGCACCACCACTTCCAACCGTCAAAGTTTCTGTGGTTGGAACGCTAGCACCGATAGTAATATCAGAACCAACATTCAAAGCAATATATTGTGGGTCGAACGACGCATTTGTAAGCGTAAGTTCCATATTAGAATCAGTAAAATACTGTCCTAGCAATACATTGCCTAATGAACCACGGACTTCTTGTGCGGATGATGTGATTTTTACACCACTTTCTGTCAATACATCGGATGACAAAACTAAATTGCCACTACCATCTCTTAACATTATAGTACCAACACCAGCTAAAAAATCAGCCATATAAAAATCCTCCTTTTTTCTAATTAATTGATTGTTTTACTGCTCCCATTTTCGTGAAAGCCTCACTATATTTATCTTTCTCTTTCTTAAAGACCCAATGCTCCAAAGAACCTTTTGCCCCTTGCGACTGGAACAATGCCCCAACCATATAATCATTCTTACTGACTATACGCTCAAACACACGTTCAAACCGCCTGTATGTCATATTTTTTATATCCTTATCGTTCATAGAAGTACAAGACATTACTACATCCATTTTATCGTCCATTGTTGGCATTTTCATCCCATAATTTTTAATAGCATAATACTTTTCCAAGTTTTTTCTAAAATCTTCACTTATCGGAGTATCATCAAAGCCATTAATATTTTGATATAATATAATTCTTCGTATATTTTCAAAATCATCAGCATCAATAATCTTGTCTCCAAGTGTGATTTTTAACCTGCCATCATTAATTAAAGAGATGTTTTCGCTTTTTACATCAATACATAGTGATAAAATCGTTATAAATTTTTCCTTCCAAATATCGCCAGCCGAAAATCCAAATTCCGTCATCGTATCGTCAAACATTAATTGGTCTACTATATATTGCAAATAACTCATTTGAATAATTTTTGCGTCTGGTATTCTATTCTTTTCAATATTTAATATGTCGTAAGAACGTAAAAAAGTTAATGAATCTTTAACTAAAATCGGTTTAATTTCTAAATCTTTATATTGTACGGGAATATCTAATGACACATAAGGTTCAATAAATTCTTTAACATCCCGTATTAACAAAATTTGCCAACCTTATTGCCATTACTACAGACACACCTGTGTATGTAGTAGAATTGCCTAATCCTAAATAAGAACCGCAATTCCTTGATAACGTGTTATTGAATTCTAAGAACCCAGCACCGCCATTTATTTCTGCACCGTTTAAAGATTTTAATAACTCCATCTCTATGAAGTCACCCCTATTAACTGGGGTTGCTTGATATTCTATGACACCGATTTTACCGCCATAAAGAATATCAAATCTATAATCACCTATACTAAATTTACCATTTGTCACCGATTCAAACCCAGTCTTGATTTTATATATTTTCAAGATAGGCTTTTCGTCTGGTATCATATTCTCAACTATTTGTGTTAAAAATATACTATAGTTTTCTTGGTTGGTTTGGTTAAAACATACCAAGTCAGACTTTTCATCAAGTGTCAAATTCGGTTTACTCAAACAATCATAGGTGGGATATTTGAGTGCTTTCCAAAAATTTTCCGCCCCATTATCAGTCATTAAATATTGTAAAATGTTATATGGAATAAGGGGCATTGTATTAAATGTGTTTCTTAGTTGTTTCATAATACCTCCCCTTATAACATAGCACCTAATACTATATTCATTACCTTAGTTGTCGTTCCGCTGGTGAAAGTAATCACAAGAGGCGAAACAGAACGTAAATTATTGGTTAACGTAAATTGATTACCGCCAAGAGAAACCCACGTATAGTTATTATTACTGTCTGCCCCACCAACCGTTGCTGTAATAACATCGGACTGAACAACACCATTGCTATACAATGACGCCGTAAAAGTAACGGAGCGTCCTTGCCTTAATGTTGTTGTATTAGGTGTTACAACTATTTCTCTATTATTTACAATAGATGATACTATATTAATACTAACACTGTCAGTAGAACTGCCGTAAGTAGCGGTTAATGTAGCCACCGACCCGACTGTTCCATTAAGGGTATAATTTCCGTTAACATCTATAGTCGCATTGCTATTAGCCGACCATGTTACGGTCTTGTTGGTATTCTTGCCATTTAATAATACATTAGCGGTTAATTGACCGCTAAATCCATTGATATTTTCAATAGGACTTTCTAATATGTCTACTTGATAATTATATTCATATCTATTCGCAATACCATTTATCATATCATCAGTTGGCAAAATTTCATCAAGATAAATGTCGAAAAATAACAAAGGTGTATCTTTCGTAACATAATCATCTTGCATATAATTATTATATCCACTTATCATAAACGATCTACCATTAAAGATAAACCTTTTATTTTGAGCGAATTGAATAGTGTCGTTATTTCCTTGCAATATCAATATAACGCTATTATTTGGAGTTGTAATATCCTTATCAATTCTTTCCTTGGAACTGGAATCGTCATATTCTAATATGCAAGGCAATTCGTGAATTACATTGGTATCAGGGTCAATCCATTTGGCGATATTATTACACCTACGAACACTAATGTCCGAATATAATTCTATAGGGGTTGTTGGTGCATAAACCAGCCAATAATTATCATCAAAATAATAAAATCTTCCTTTGTCTACTTCGTGATTACAATTTTCAAACATCAATTTACGATAATTCTTTTCGTCTTTCAATGCGTTGGTCGTAAAATCTATGATACCGTCTTTCCAAACGTCTATGTCGCTAAACTCAAAAGACCCACGTTGGGTTTCTTCTTTGACAGTTTCTAGTAATGTAGTATTGTCCCATTGTGAAGTTAAATATGCTTGTGATAAACCACGAAAATATTCATTAGGAGTTTGATATGATGTTCCCAGAATTGTCATATAATCGTCCATCATTGACATATTATAACCCCCTATCCATAAGATTAGTTAATCTTAAAACTATATTGTGAATTTCTTTACAAGATAGTTCATCATAGGTATTTTTAATACCTTTTAAAACAATTGTAATTTCAGACTTTATGTCATCATCTATATCAATACCACTAAAATATATATATTGTTTAGATATATAGGATTTCGCCTCTTCTAATGATAATTCGTCTTTATCAAAAGCCTCTTTCATAGGTAATATTTTGAATATTCTTCCGATTAGTCTTTTCTTTATTGTCTTATCCATTATATCACCCACCCATACTTAGTAATTGATAGTCGCTTACACGATTTCCAACTTGTTCTTTAAGTGCGTTATATGCCTTAACTTTTTCTTTAAGGTTCGATGCCTCAGAGTTGGTTTTCGCACCTCTGACCTGAACCCTTAAATTAACTTGACGTATATCGTTAATAACACTTTCAAACCAAGTCAATTCCATATATTCGCCTAAAATTTCTTGCTCTTGTAAAGTTAGCGTGTTCACAAAAGAATCGGTTGTAGTATCAAAGTCTAAAGATTGCATACACCCCGTAAATCTTGGAATAGATTTTATTAGTATCTCTTTCATTTTTAACAGAAATGCCGTATAATTAGATTGCGCTAAAGTTTCTAATCTATAATCGGAAATAACCGTTAGAGCGAAAGGATAAATGTCAGTAAAAGGGGTCATATATCTACCTCCTTCTATTAATCTGTTGTCTTTTCAATTTGGATTAAATCTTTCCCACACAGTTCACCAAGTTCAAATAATACATTTGCGTCAATGTTGCGACCCGCCATTTTTGCGTCCTCAACTATATTTATGATTGTTTCCTTTTGACTATCTGGTGCTAATTTGTATATTTCTATGATTGTCTTATCGTCACGATTTAATAGATTCAAAATATCATCACTTGATATTAGTTTCTTATAAAGCGTGCCTAACCTCAACTGCTTAACGGCTTCTTCATTAGCAATATAAAAGAGTCCTTTCTGCACGAAACTCTTATTGTTCCTTACGATGCCTTTTAAGTCACCAAAAGGAATATCAATAATTTCTCCCAATGTATCAAAATCATAAACAGTACCAGCACCAAAACCATCCGTACTTAATGACAGTTTATTAGGACATTGTGAAATAACAGTAACATAGTCGTCACTTGTTAATTTGTCATCCTTTGTTATCGGGGTATTTTTCAACTGTGTTAATGTCTCTATCATCCCCATTGCCTTAGATAGTTGTGCTTCTAAATCCGCTATCTTAGTATCAGTATTAGTATTTGGTTCTGTATTCTTTACCTTCGTTTCTTTCGTATCTTTTGTATCACCCGTTGTTTTTGCGGTTGTCGTTTTCTTTGTTGCCATTATTTATTCTCCTTTTATTCTTAGTAAATAAGTGGGATTATAATAACCCCACTTATTACATATCGTTCTAATTATGATAATGTGATAACACCCATCTTAGAATTAGTTACTGCACTAAATATCCATCTCTTATTCAGAGTATAGTTAGATGTTAAGTTTGCATTGTCGTAATAATCGTTGGAATTTGAAAGTGTTGTACCTTCAATTACGC
>ENA-UOOM01002640-UOOM01002640.1-fermentation-metagenome-genome-assembly--contig:-NODE-2640-length-14347-cov-3.825637_pt1 | contig 14347 bp, 14 predicted proteins | sample MGYA00245781_ERZ724031 | MGnify/ENA primary metagenome ERZ724031 (study PRJEB28704, sample SAMN03018317) | fermentation metagenome | biome: anthropogenic terrestrial biome; feature: soil; material... | reverse complement strand
CAATGCGCGCATTGGCTTTTTCGATTCGTTTATTATAATTTCTTCTCACTTGAAATCTAAGTTTCATTATCGGATCCTTTTTTACAAGATAGTTGTTTCGTTGTTACAACTTATTTACAAGTTAATTATATGCCTCTCTTTCGAGAAGTCAAGGGATTGACACAATTTTTCCGATAAAAACGCTTGCAGAAACCATAAAAACCGCCTTTATGCACGCTGAGGCGGTTTTATTTGCAAAATGTATAAAAAATATTTTTATTTTCGTCTTCAATTTTTTTGCATTGCACATCAAAGGCCGTCTGCAGACATTTTTGTTCGTAAACTGCCTGCGGCGAGTCATAGCAAAGAATTTTTCCTTCTTTCATCACACACACAAAGTCCGACAGCGTCATTGCCTGGCCAAGGTCGTGCAGGATCATAATAATCGTTTTCCCTTCGCGGTTTAATTCTTTAATGATGTGCCCGATGTCTATTTGATGACAAATATCCAAATGCGTCATCGGCTCATCCAGCAAAAACACTTCCGTGTCCTGTGCAACCGCCATAGCAATATAGGCCCTTTGCCGCTCGCCTCCAGAAAGCTCTGCAATGTTTTTGCCCCGGAGCGCGTCTATATTTGTCAGCGCCATAGCCTTTTCCACCGCATTTTTATCCTCTTTCGATGGTTTTCGACCAAACCCCGCATAGGGAAACCGCCCGTGCATCACAAGACTTTCGACGCGCATGTTCACCGACAGTCTGGTTTGCGGCAGCACTGCCACGCGCCGCACAAAAGCCTTCAGCGGAATTTGTTCTATATTTGTCCCATCCAAATAAACCGCGCCTTCAAAGGGCGTCAACAAACGCGCCGCCGTTTTCAACAGCGTTGTTTTTCCGCAGCCGTTCGGCCCTGCAATTGCGCTGATTTTCCCTTGATGAAAGGAAATATTGATATCGTTAATTTTTGCCTCACCGTAGTATCCCGCTTTTACGCCTCTCAACTCAATCATACAATCGCCCTCGCCTTTGTTTAAACAGAAGATAGATGAAAAAAGGGCCGCCGATTCCCGACATGATAATGCCCACCGGCAGCTCATAGGGCACAAAGGCCGTGCGCGCAACGAAGTCACAAGCCAAAACAAACAATGCACCTGCAAGTGCGCTGAAGGGAATGACAAATCGGTTGTCATGGCCGATGATTCCGCGGCATATATGCGGCACAATCAGTCCGATAAAACCCAACAACCCCGAAAAGCTCACCGCACTGCCCGCCAGCAGCGAGGCACACACAATCAGCACAAAGCGCAAAATATGCACGCGCACCCCCAGCGAGGCCGCCACTTCATCACCCAAGGAGATTACATTCATTTCTCGACTCAAAACCATTGCCAGCACGAGACCGATCAAAATATAAATCAGCGCAAAACGCACCACATCAAAATTCACCGCAGAAAACCCGCCCACCATAAACGAATTGACGCTGATCATGACATCGGGCTTTAGGGTCAGCACCGTATCAATGGCGGCGGCAAAAAAGCTGCCCACCGCAAGACCCGCCAAAACAATCGTCACGCGCGAGGCGCCCGTTTTGTATGCGGTAAAATAAATCAGCAACGCAACGGCCAGTGCCCCTGCAAAAGCCGCAAAAGGTATCGTGGCCAAATGCGCGGGAAAAAACGCCGTAATAAGCACAACAAACAGCCCCGAGCCTGCATTGACGCCAATGATATTGGGACTTGCCAGCGCATTGTTCAACACCGATTGCAACACAGCCCCCGCCACCGCCAGGGCAGCGCCCGCCGCCATGGCCGCCACAATACGGGGCAGCCGAATATAAACGATGATCCTATAAGCAAAGTCAGCACTGTCTTTTTCGGACAGTGCTTTAAAAATCTTGCTCGGCAGTATCGTCGCGGAGCCATAAACCATATTGACAATAACCATCCCCGCCAGCAGCAAGGCGGCAGCGATGATCATGCCAAATTTTGCGGTGTTGGTTTGATTATTTTTCCTCATAAAGTGTTTTGTATAAGAACGCATAGGATTCTGCCCATCTGTGATTTGGCTTATAATGAAACAGTTCCTTATCCAGCACATAATAGTGGTCGTTTTTTATGGCCTGCAACGCTTGCATGGCCTTATTTGCAAAGAGCATTTCTTTTAACGCCGCCAAAGCCTTTTCGTCGCTTGCTCCCATGGTGGCTACAAAGATGTACTCAGGATCCGCCTTGATTATTTCTTCGGCAGTGATATTTTCCAATAAAGAAGGATATCTGGCAGCGATGTTATCTGCACCCAAATCCTTGAGCATCACGCCCACCATGTTGTCTTCACCCTTTGATTTGGCACCCGTGGAATAGGCGCGCAAAAACAATATGCTCGGATGCTTTGTTTTATCGACCTTTTGAATGATTTCGTTGATTTTCTTTTCCACATCAAGGCCGTTTTCTTCATAAAGGTCTGCTCGTCCGGTGATATCTGTCAATATTTTCAGCATTGCCAAATAGTCTTGAAAATATTCCACCTTAAAAAACGCGCAGGCAATGCCCGCCTTTTTCAACGTCTCCGCCGCGCTGACCTGCGAGGCAATATCCGCCGATAAAATGACAAAATCGGGGTTGAGTGCTATGATTTTTTCTAAATTGGGTTGCTTTACCGTGCCGATGTTTTCAACACTTCCGCCCAGGTCTAACTTGCGGTCTTCAATGGCATCGCTTGTGGTGCCCAGCACTTTTCCGCCGGCAAGATACCACGTCTCTGCAAAGGAGCCCAACGTGCACACAACGCGTTGCGGCGAGTGAACGGTAACGGTGTTGCCCAATGCATCCGTGAAAATAACTTCTCCCGCAGCTGTCTCCTGCTTGCTGTTTTGTTGCGGTGCGCAGGCAAACATGCCCATGCACAAGGCGCAAAGCAATAGCAAAACCACACCGATTTTAAGGGCATTTTTATGCATTGATTATTTCACTCTTTTTCTCTAACAGGCTGCTGCCTTGAAGCATTTCTTCCACTTGCTGCATACCCAATTTCTCCACGGTCGTGCCAAATCTTTCGCCCGTTTTGCCTTCCGATTTATAGAGCAAAATTATTTTTTCAATCAGCTCAAAAAGCTCTTCTTTTGAAACCACAATGTGTTTCATAAGATCCCCTCTGCGCACAAGTTTTCCCCATTTGCCCCCCAAATACACTTTAAATCCTTTTTGCCCGCTCGGCACAACATCAAAAGGACAAGTACCTACGCATTTACCGCATTTGGTGCATACTTGCGGATCGGGTCCTGTGTACTTTTTAAATGTCTTAACCGGGCATTTCGGCTCAACGGAGCACACTTCGCAACCCACACACTTATCCAAGTCAAAATTCGGTACATATACGCCCACAACGCCAATATCATTGATATCGGGTTTAATGCAGTTATTGGGACATCCTCCTACGCCGATTTTGAATTTATGCGGCAATTTAACGCCTCTGTATCCTTCATAAAATTTATAGTGAATTTCCAGCGCCATATCCTGTGTGTCAAAATTGCCGTGGGGACATACGGTGCCTTTGCACGCGGTGATCGGCCTTACTTTTGCCCCTGTGCCGCCCGCTGCCAAATCCACTTTTTCAAGGGCGTCGATGACATTTTGAATATTGTCATAAGAAATCACGGGCAGCTCAAGCCCCATGCGCGAGGTGATCGTGATTTTTCCGTTCCCATACTGATCTACAATTTCGCAAACCGCACGCATTTGTTCACTGCTCAATACGCCGTTTTTGGTTACAACACGTGCCGATGTATTTTTTCCGTCTCGGTTGGGCACAAATCCCATGCCCTTGTATTTTTTTCTTTCTTCATCCGTCATATGGTTCATCGTTTTATGCCTCCTTGTAAAAATATGGTACTTTTTTTGTCATTATATCTCTTTGAGCGGCTGTTTTCAATCCTCAATTCTACTCGGTGCCATTGAAATCCTCTTTACATTTAAAAAAAAATCTGCTTTAATGTAAAAGAATCAGTCTTGCATCCCTATCGTCGGCCAAGGCAGGCTACGGGAGCGAGAACAGGAGGAAAAAATGAAAAATCTATTAAAAAACCCGCGCAACCTCACCTTTTTGGGAGTTATGTTCGGACTCAGTGTCGTTTTACTGTATGCAACGATGATACCCGGCTTTGGTGCCAGTATTGCCGTTGTTATGTTTTTGCCCACCATTCTCACCGGCATTATCAAAGGTCCCAAAGCCGGTTGGCTCATGGGCACAGCCGTTGGCATCGTCATCATGATTCGTGCCATGACCATGCCCATGTCGCTTTTGGATCCCTTATTCATCAACCCGTTGGTTTCTGTCGTTCCCCGCATGTTTATCGGCCTTGTGGCCTATTGGGTCTACACCCTCATCGCCCGTCAAAGCAAAAACACCGGGCGCATTGCCGTTGCCGGTGCTGTGGCTGGCGCGTGCGCAATGATTACCAACACCATTTTGGTTATGGGATCTCTCTACATTTTTTATGCGGATAAAATCGCAGAACTTATGGGCGTGGGATTTAAAGTTTTGCTCATCGGCATTCTCACATCCAGCGCCATCATCGAGGCAGTAACCGCCGCTATTTTGACTTCGGCGATTATTACCATCTACAAAAAAACCAATCGCGGGCGCAGCGTTTCATAGACGCGCGCCCCAAAATACGAAACAGGCGGTATAAGCATGATCTTAGTCATTGATATCGGAAACAGCACCTGCAAATTCGGACTTTTTTATAAAAATGAAATTGTTGCCGTATGGAAAGCCGTAACGCGCGACCAAAAAACCAGCGATGAATATGGCATCTTAATTCACTCGTGGTTTCAACAAAACAAATTTGACCCTGCCAATGTTAAGGGCGTTGTGCTCTCTTCGGTGGTGCCCAACCTCACGCACTCCTTTGTCAACGCCATTTCAAAGACCTTCAACTTGACACCGCTGATTGTAAAAGCCGGTGTCAAAACAGGCATTGCCATCCAGGTAGACGACCCCCGCGAAGTGGGCTCAGATCGCATTGCCGACGTGGTGGCAGGATTTTATTTATACGGCGGCCCTTGCCTGGTGATGGATTTTGGCACCGCCACGACCTTTAACCTGGCAAACGGCGACGGCGTGTTTCATGCCGCCGTCACCTCCCCCGGCATTCAAATTTCCGCAGATGCCCTTTGGTCCAAAACCGCCATGCTTCCCCATATCGAAATTGCATGCCCTCCGTCCATTTTGGCAAAAAATACGGTGACAAGCATGCAAGCAGGGCTCGTTTACGGCCATGTGGGGCAAGTGGAATACATCATCAAAAAAATGCGCGAAGAAGCGCAATGTGAAGACGCAAAAGTCATCGCCACCGGCGGATATGCACAAATCATCCGCGCCAAAACCGATATCATCGATATCTATGACCCCCTTTTAACGCTAAAGGGTCTAAAGTTGATCTGGGATAAAAATAATGGCCGATAATATTTTTCAAACCTTGACAGCGCAACAAAATTTTATAGCCCTAGCTCCATTGGCAGGTGTAAGCGACCTGCCTTTTCGCACGATATGCCGCAGCCACGGCGCCACCATTGTCTATACGGAAATGGTCAGCGCCAAGGCGCTTTGCTACCAAAACAAAAAAAGCGCCGAGATGCTTGCAACCACAGCCCAAGAGGCGCCCTGCGTTGTGCAGCTTTTTGGCTCGCAACCGCAAAGCTTTGCCCATGCCGTAAAAGATTATATTAATGATTCCGACTTTGCGGCCGTGGATATCAACATGGGTTGCCCCGTGCCCAAGGTTACCAAAAACAAAGAGGGCAGCGCCTTGATGCGCAACGAAGAACTTGCCTTTGAAATTGTATCTGCCGTCAAAGATGTCTCACAAAAACCCGTCAGCGTCAAGATCCGTGCAGGCTGGGACAATGATAACATCAATGCACCGTCTTTTGCACTGAAAATGCAACAGGCGGGTGCGGATATGATTATTGTGCACCCACGCACCAAAGAGCAGGGTTTTTCCGGCAAAAGTGACTGGTCTGTTATTGCTGCGGTCAAGGATGTTTGCACTGTGCCCGTCATTGCCAACGGAGACATTTTCAGTGTCGAAGACGCTGCAAATATTTTGACACAAACCCATGCCGACGGCATCATGATCGGCAGAGGTGCTATGGGCAATCCCTGGTTGTTTGGGCAAATCGTCTCCGAAAGAGCCCATAAGCGCCATAGTTCACCAGGCCCTGAAGAAATTTTTGCACAAATCCAAACACATTTGGATATGGCCTGCGCACATACACATGAAAAGGCTGCCGTTGCCGCCATGCGAAAGCATCTCTTTTGGTATACAAAAGGACTTGCCAATTCCGCGAAGATTCGTAAAGAAATCTCACTTGCCACCACGCAAACAGCGGCGACGGATATTTTAAAAAAATATTTGTTCCCTTAAAAACGTTGCAAAGAAAAACACCCCGCTGCAACGCAGCGGGGTGTTTTATTTTTATTTTCCGAATTTTGTTGTGTCAATGATGAATCGATCGTGGGTGCCTTTGCCGATCAGCTTTTCGCCATAGTAACTCTCCACGTCAAACATCAATTTTTTTCGGTCGATTTCTCTGAGAACCGCTTTGGTCACCACGGTTCCGCCCACAGGGGTAGCTGCCAGATGATCAATGCACACGCGCGTTCCCACGGTGGTAAAGTTTTTTGCAAGTCCTTCTTGTGCCGCTTCAAAGCTTGCCATTTCCATCAAGGTAATCATATAGGGCGTCGAAAGCACCTGCGCCGAACCGCTGCCCATATGCTGCGCTGTCATTTCCTGTGTAACAACTGTTTCCAATTCTTTGCTCATACCGACTTTTACATCAAATTCCATCTTTATTTCTCCTCTGTACTTTTTTCTCGTTTATATTGCGGATACTACTCTGTTTCTTTTTTTTCTATTGCGGCATGGGGTTCCGCTTCCAAAAACAATGCGCGAAATTCTTCGCCCTTTAATGTTTCTTTTTCCAACAGCGCCTTGGTGATGTGATCAAAGGCGGCACGGTGCTCAATAATAATCTTTTGTGCCCGCTCATAGGCAGCATCGATAATGCTTCTGATTTCCTTGTCGATTGCCGCCGCCACTTCTTCGCTGTAGTTTCTGGTTCTGCCAAAATCGCGCCCGATAAACACCTCCTGCGCATCGGCACCAAAGGTCATAGGACCAAGCAGTTCGCTCATACCAAACTCGGTAACCATTTTTCGTGCAAGTTCGGTGGCACGCTCAATGTCGTTGGTTGCACCGGTGCAGATATCGTCCAAAACCACTTTTTCCGCCGCTCTGCCGCCCAGCAGGCCTGCAATATTATCCAACAGCTTTTGTTTTTTCATATGCATCGCATCGTTTTCCGGCAATGATATGGTGTATCCTGCCGCCATGCCACGGGGAATAATGGAAATTTCATGCACCTCATCGCAGTTTTCCAACACCTGCATGACCACAGCGTGACCCACCTCGTGAATGGCCGTAATTTCTTTGTCTTCTTCCGTAACCACGCGGCTCTTTTTTTCGGGTCCGGCAAGAATGCGTTTTTTTGCCTCTTCCATTTCGTTGTCCGTAATGGTTTTTTTGCCTCTCCTTGCCGCCAACAATGCCGCTTCATTTACCAAGTTTTCCAAATCCGCTCCTGTGAATCCCACCGTGCCCTTTGCTATGACTTTTAAATCAACACTTCTGTCAATGGGTTTGTTTTTCACATAGATTTGCAAAATCTCTTCTCTGCCTTTAACGTCCGGCACGCCGATGACGATTTGTCGGTCAAACCTGCCGGGACGCAACAGCGCCGGGTCCAGCACGTCGGGACGGTTTGTGGCTGCAATGATGATAATGTTTTCGTGTGCACCAAAGCCATCCATCTCCACCAGCAATTGGTTAAGCGTCTGCTCTCTTTCGTCGTGGCCGCCGCCCAGTCCCGTGCCTCTTTGTCTGCCCACTGCGTCAATTTCATCGATAAAGACAATGCAGGGTGCATTTTTTTTCGCGGTATCAAACAAGTCGCGCACACGCGAAGCACCGACCCCTACAAACATCTCCACAAATTCAGAGCCGCTGACAGTAAAGAAGGGCACGTCCGCCTCTCCTGCCACCGCTCTGGCTAAGAGCGTTTTGCCTGTTCCCGGAGGTCCTACCATCAACACGCCCTTGGGAATTTCGGCACCCAATGCCTGATATTTTGATGGACTCTTTAAAAAGTCCACAATTTCCGCCATTTCTTCTTTTTCTTCATCTGCGCCGGCAACATCTTTAAAGGTCACTTTTTTGTTGGTACCCGGCGTAAACATTTTTGCACTGCTCTTGCCAAAGCCCATGACCTTGCCGCCGCCGGAAGATTGCTGGTTGAGCAAATAAAATACAAAGATGACGACACCGACCATTAACAACAGCGGTACAATGGTGCTGATCCAGGAGTTGTTGGCGGGAATCACATAATTTACCTGGATTCCACCCGGCTGAATGTATTTCAAAACCAGCTCGTCAAAAGAATTATAGGGTATATAAGTCTTTGCCTCTGTGCCGTTTTTTAATTTTAGTGCGGCAATATATTTTCCTTTATCAATGGTCATCTTTTCCACGTTTTCCGCTTCAAGATGCTGAATAGCCTGGCTGTAAGGAATAAATTCCGCCTTGGCTCTCATGTTGTTCAATGTCATTAATGTAAACATAATGCCTAAAATAATGACCATGTAAAACATCAATACTCTTAAATTTCTCTTCATTATCCAAATCCTAATTTTTTATTTTTTAACTGTACACTTCCGGCTTCAATATGCCCACATAGGGCAAATCGCGATATTTGTTGGCATAGTCCAGTCCATATCCCACCACGAAAACATTGGGTATGTCAAATCCTTTATAGTCGATATCAATGTCCTCTGAGGGCTCTCGCACACCGGTTTTGTTAATTAGCACACACAATTTAAGACTTTTCGGGCGATATTCTTTCAACTTCTTGATAAGACCCTTTAGCGTAATGCACGTATCGGCAATGTCTTCGATGATAATGACATCTCTGTCCTTTAAGTCCAAATAGGCATCTTTGAGAATCGTAATTTCTCCTCGGCTGCGCATGCCTTTTCCATAGGAACTGACTTGCATAAAATCGATTTCCGCGTCCACTTGCATCTGCCGCATCAAGTCCACGGCAAACACCGCTCCGCCATTGAGTATGCAAAGCAATATGGGCACACTGCCCGCATAATCTTTGTCTATTTCTTTTGCGATAGACTCCACTTTATCACTGATCTGCTCTTTGGTCAATAATATTCTTTCCACGTCTTTATGCATTTTCGCTCCTATCTCAGCTGTCTTACTGCGATTTTTATGATGTTTTTTGTGTGAGGTTCTATTTTATATTTTTCGCTGATTTCATGCCCCAAAACCCAAACAATCTCTTTTTCGTCACATAGCATCATCGTGCTCTCTCTTTTGACTTTGGGAATTTTGCGATCAATAAAATACTTCTTGATACTTTTGCTGCCGCCCATTCCCAAGGGATAAAATCGGTCTTGCGGGCGCTTGTTGCGCAGACAAAGGCTTCCGTTTATTTTATCATAGTCAATGTATTTTTCATATAACGATTGGCTATTTTTCTCAAACTTTTCCGTTTCCTCTATCGATATTTCTATCCCCAATGCGTCTATTCTTGTTTTACCGCTTTTTTTTACATCAAAGCAGTATGTTTTTGCCGTCTCGTCGCCCCTGATACCTTTTGTGATTTGAAAATTTTCATAACACCGCTCAAATTGCAGCCCTCCCGGCATGTCCAATACCCAGGTGGTCTTTTGTTGCTCTTGTTGCAAAATTTGTTCAATATGTTTTTCTTCAATATCCGTCAGTGCTTTTGCTCTGTCAAACATAGCGCGAATAAGATAGGGTCGCAGATAGGGTTTTGTGTTTTCGAATACTTCCACAGGCAGACTTATCTTGCCTTCTTGCTGCCGAATCATATTTTTTCTCTCTTCGATTTCGTCTGCAATTTGCGCAGCCAACCTCTGGGCACTTGCCCCCAAACGCACAATTATTTTTTCAAAATCCTCGTCTGCTTCTTTGCAGCGGGCAATGAAGATATTTCGCACGCGATTGCGCAAATAGTCGTTTTGTGCGTTGGTGGCATCTGTGGCATATTTTATCTTTTGTCTGCGGGCATATTGTATGATTTCTTTCTTTTCAAAACCAATCAGCGGGCGGATGATGCCGTCTTTTCGCTTGATTGCAATGCCTTTCAAGCCATCTACGCCGCTTCCCCGCATGCAGCGCATGATAAGGGTTTCAATGTGGTCTTGCAAATGATGTGCCGTGGCTATTTTGTCTGCCTGCAAATCTTGTTTTAGCGAAAACAGTTCCCGATACCTGACCTCTCTTCCCGCCAATTCTATCGACATTTTGTTTTCTTTGGCATAAAGGGCAACATCCGCACGCACGCAATAAAAAGGCACGCAAAGCGCTGCGCACATCCTTCTTGCCTTTTGTTCGTCACCCAACGCTGCACTGCCGCGGAGTCGGTGATTGATGTGCAGTGCGGAAAGCGTAAAATTTTCTGCGCTGCTGATATGTTTGAGCGCATACAACATCGCCGCCGAATCCACGCCGCCGGATAAGGCCACCAGCACATGCTCGCCGCTGGCGATGAGGTTCTTTTCGTTGATAATGTCGCGCAATTTGTTTTCAAAATTTGCCGTAGTATTCATAAGCGGATTTTTCTTTCTTCTGCTGATAACCGAGAAAATCAAACAGGCGCTGCAGCGCCTGTTTTGTTGAGTCATGCATTATTTGCCGTACACCCTTCTTCGATATCCGTCAACCGGTGTTCTTGCACCATCTGCTCGCACAAGGTAATTCCGCGGCACATACGCATTATCAGTTTACCGCTGCTTTCTTCCGAACCTGACGGGGTTCACTGAACCATATTGCACGAAGCCCTGTGGTCAACACTTCAAAATGCAGTCCCTGAACCGACTGCCGATATACCTCCAAAGGGGATTCTGTCCTGCTATAGCGGATTGCAGGCTACAAGGCACCGCTAACTCCCCACATAGTACGGCTTATGAATTTTATCATAAAATACCATAAAATTCAATGCTTATTTAGCTTGAAGCTTGCTTAGCCGCCTTGCGCAAATGAAAGGCTTTGGTCAAAGGCGTTTTGATTTGCTTTTTATGCATCACCAGTGTAACAACCGCTCCAACCATCAAGCCCAGATAATAGTTGAGACCTCTGGCAAGCAAAAGCGCCACCAACACCAATTCTCCGCCAAATATTGCACCGTAGACTGCAAGAAAGCTTGCCTCCGCCGCACCAAAGGCACCGGGAATCGGCAAGGATTCGATTGCCAGCGTCATCGTTGCCTGAATACCGATTAAGGCAAACAGTCCCCATTCAGAAAGTCCCAGCGCTCTGTATACAAAATACGATATGCTGTAGAGCAACAGCAAGTGCAGCGTGGTCAATGCCAGTGTACGCAGCAGCAACAGCGGTCGCTTTTGTATGTGTTTGGCACAACTGCGATATTCCTGCATTTGCATACGGGCCTTTTCCTGCCACTTCTCTTCATTTTTGACAATGCGTATTTTTCTCAAAAAATGAATGAGCTTTGCAATGAGATTTGGCACCAATCGCGGCGAAAAAGCAAGCCCGATAAAGGCGATGACAAGCAAGAGTTGTATGGCGGCGCCATAAATGATTAAAACTTTCAAAATGTTAAATTTTAATACCGCTTTCATCGCCCCGCTAAAAAACGCCACAAGCGCAATGAGCAGTACACTGATATGATAAGCCAGGTTAAAAAGCAAAATCGCAATAGAAGAAGAACCCGGTGGTATTTGGTCTCGATTCATGTAATAGATTTGTGCCGGCTGCCCCCCTGCGCAACCCGGTGTTATGGAACTGAAATAAAAGTCCACGAACGAATAGCCATAACAGCGCATCACAGAAGGCTTGTAGCCAAAGGATTTGAGCAACGAACGAATGGAGATAGCCTCCACGAAGAAAAATACCGCCATAACAACAACACCCATCCATAAAAATCGTTTGTCCGCATTTTTCACAATATCGATAAGGCGCATGAGGTTGTTGTCTTTGAGCAAAAAAAACATCGTGGCCGCTGCCAACACGGCAATAATGGCCAGATTAATCAGTTGCTTTTTTCGGCTTACAACGTTTTTTGTCTCTTGCATCATTCGCTCTCCCGCTCACTTGGTTTTATGAAACGATACCCTTGTTGCCTCACAAGAGGTATCCACTGCTCCAACGCTTTTATCATCATCTGCGCGCTGCCTTGCTGCCCTCCGGTGTCCTCGGCGGAATCGTGCAGCACCACAACCATCCCCGGCGTCAAGCGATGGTTTAATCGCTCGACCAATTCGGTGCTCTCCGTTTTTTTCCAGTCCCCCACAATGGCCGTCCACCACAGAGCTTTGAGCCCTTGCTTGCGTGCATATTTTAGCGTAAACAAATTGATGTTGCCGTAGGGCGGACGATAGAAATTGGGATGCATGTTGTTGTCACGCAGTTGCGCCATGCCTTTTTCAATGGATTCTTTTGTTTTTTTCGGCGTCAAAAACCACATGTTTTCGTGTGCACTGCCGTGCAGACCCACCCTGTGTTGCTGCTGTACAATTTTTTTTGCCACCGAAGGATATTTTTGCACCTTTTGCCCTAGGAGAAAAAAAATCGCTTCGATATCTGCTTCTTCCAACACGTTCAAAAGCTGCTGCGTATAGACTGCATCCGGTCCGTCGTCAAAAGTAAGAAGGATTTCTTTTTCTTCGCTGCATCGGTTATTTTTCAGATATTTATATACAATAGTGGGAATCGGCCCGTAACAGAGCCACGCCAGCAGCACGATGCCCACAATAATTGCAATGATCACGAGATACACACGCGCCTTTCCGCATTCTGTAAAAACTCCACCAAAGCCGCCTTTGCAAGATACTCTTTGGTTTGTCTCATATTTAAGCGATAGCTTTGCAGCAATTCGCCGTTTTGGGCAACTTCTTCCACCGCAGTCAAGATATCCTCGGTTTTCTTGGGCAAAATACACCCCATTTTTTGTGTGGCAATATAAGTGGCATTTGTTTTTTCTTGCTGCAAATAAGGCGCAAACGACAACAACGGCACTTCGGCATGAATCGCCTCAAAGGTTGTCAGTCCGCCCGGCTTTGAAATCAAAACGTCGGCGCGCTGCATGTAGTCCGCAACATTGTTGCAAAATCCCAACACATCAATATTGGCGAAATTTTCTTTTAACAACCGACGATAGAGACGCTTGTTTTCACCGCAAATAATGGTGCTGTGGGTGTTTTGCATACGATCCAGCTCACGATAAAATTCCATATTGGTAGGCAGCAACCCCAGTCCGCCGCCCATCAACAACAATTCCTTGACTTCTTTTTCCTCTCCGCTCAACAGTTCAATGGTACCTGCGCATCCCTGCTCATATTTTCCCGATACGGGAATGCCGGATACACCGATATTTTTCGCGTTTACACCGCGCTGTATCAGCTCTTGCTTTGTTTGCTCTGTGGCCACCAAATAATAATCCGTATCTTCGTTGATCCACACATTGTGTGCACTTAGGTCCGTAACGCAAGTAACCAGCGGAATTTGCATTCTTTTCGTGCGTTTATGTTCTGCCAAAAAGTGAGATGCCAAAGAATACGTGGAAATAATGACATCCGGGTTTTGTCGCATAATTTCGGCATCCAGCTTTTTAACAATATATTTTTCAGGCGCTTTAAGCAATTTTTCTACGCGGCCGCTGGAGTCCAGGGCATTTTTGTATACACGATTATACAGCCAACTCGTTTTGCCGACGACCGCTTTGTAAATGGTGTAAAACCATCTGCTTGTTTTCCCCAAAACAATTTGCGAAAAGTCAACCACCGTGCTGTCTGCCTCCAGATCGCTTTTTAAAATTTTTTCTTCCAGATTTTTGGCTGCGGCATAGTGCCCCATTCCAAATTTGCAAGTAATAATCAGTATTTTCATGTCACTTAATCCTTTTTAATATTTTGCTCATTTTTTCTGATAGGACGGATTATTTTATCTGTCTGTATACCATTATACTTGCCTGTATGAGAATATTCGGAAGCGTTCCTTAAGATTTGATTAATAATTTATTGGATTTTGATGAAAAAAGAAACGAAGAAAAAAACTCTCGATTTCTCGAGAGTTCAGGTTGTTTTTGAAACATCGACCCAGGTGCCTTGTGTGATGTTTTTTAAGTCCTCCACGGTGATATCCACAGCGGATGCCGCCGTTCCCGCCGCAGGAAAAACGCGCTGAAATTGCTGCAACGAAACATCCAAATACACCTCCACACCTTCCGGCAGGCCAAAGGGGCAAACCCCGCCC
>ENA-UOOM01002638-UOOM01002638.1-fermentation-metagenome-genome-assembly--contig:-NODE-2638-length-14350-cov-14.457573_pt1 | contig 14350 bp, 10 predicted proteins | sample MGYA00245781_ERZ724031 | MGnify/ENA primary metagenome ERZ724031 (study PRJEB28704, sample SAMN03018317) | fermentation metagenome | biome: anthropogenic terrestrial biome; feature: soil... | reverse complement strand
TGAAGTTTGAATTAGTTATACTAATATTACCTGTTCCTAAATAGATTGCTCCTCCTGAACTTGAGTTTGCAGTATTATTTGTGAGGTTAGAATTTTTTATAGTTATATTACCTGTTCCTAAATAGATTGCTCCTCCTGAACCTTAATTTGCTGTATTGCTTTTTATTTTACAATTAGTGAAATTAATATAACCATTTGATATTGATATCATTCCTCCTACTCCATTTGAACTACTACCATTGGTTAAAGTTAAATTATTAAAATTAATACTTATAGTATTGGAGTATGAGTTAAATATTCGTTTTTGATCACCGTTTACTATTATTTCACCATTGGTATTGTTTCCATTGAATGTAATGTTTTTAGTAATTTCTATACTATTTTCTGTGTATGTTCCACTTGCAATGTTTATTGTGTAATTACCTGTAAATGTTTTATCTTGGTTTATGGTGTTTACTGCTGTTTTGATACTATGGTATGGGTTTTCAAAGCTTCCATCTCCCTCAAGTCCTGTTCGGTTTTCTACATAGTAAATTCCAGTTTCACTTGGGGTTTCACTAAGTATGTTTTCTTGGTTTGAACTTAAAAGAGGTGTATTGGTTTTTAGGCTTTCTGTATTTGTTTCTTTTTGGATATCTTCTTGGGTTTGGATATCTATATTTTCTTGGTTTGTGGTGTCTTGGGTGATTGTATTAATATTGTTTTCTTGGTTTGTGGTGTCTTGGGTGATTGGGTTTATATTATTGTTTGTTTCGGTTGCCGAGATTGAGCTTATTGTAAAGAATATTAATAGTATTGATCCGATTATGTATATTGTTTTTTTCATTTTTTTCACCTTCTTTTTAAGTTTTTTATTTATTCATTACAATTTGTATGTTTTAATAATTTATATATTTATTGTTTTTTTACTAAATATTTGTTTAATATTTTTCATATTATACTAAATATTTTTTAATTTTTTAAGTTTAAATGGGGGTGTTTGATAAAAAACTGGTTTGTTTCGTTTCGATAAAAACATTTTTAATAAAATTAATATTTTAAACTTAATCTTAAAAAATACTTTATAAATTAAACAATCTTCAATAAAAACTAAAAAATTTTATTTTATAAAACAAAAACTAAAAAATGTAAAACAAAAAAAGAAATCTAAAAAAAAATTAAAAAAATTAAATTTTAAAAATTAAACAATTAATTTACAGTAATTAAAGTTCCACTTCCACTTGGAGTGTATTGGCTTGTTCCATCAAAGGTACAGTATGCTCTATACTCACCAGGTGCAAAGTTAATCTCTAATTGATATTCACCATTAATATCAGTAGTTGACCAGTAAATTTTACTTGCCCCATCACTTACACGAGTTAATTGGATGCATATATGTTGACCTATAACAGCTTTTCCAGTTTCAGTGTTTAAAAGTGTACCTGTTAAGTTTTGTTTATCACCATAAGTTTCAATAAGTCTTTTAGTAGTTAATGTAGTACTATTTGTATTAGTTTCATTAGCATAAACATTAATATTATTTCTACAAGTGTAATTTTCATAACTTGCAAATACTTTATAATATCCTGGTGCTAAGCCAATTGGTATACTGTATTCTCCATTAGTATTACTTGTTACAGTATAGTTTTTGCTTGCTCCAGTTTTAAGATTAATGAATCTTAAGATTATATTCACATCACTTATTGGTTTTCCATTACTTCCAATTAATAATCCAGTGTAATTTGCATCAGTTTGGTAAACTTTTGTTAAATTATTTCCACTAATTCCTTCATCATTTTTGATTTCAACAGGTATTATAAGAGTTTCATTATTTACAGTAACAGTAATTGTGTAGTTTCCTTTAGTGTTAGGACTTGTATATGTACTTGTAAAAGTGTTATTCTCATCTATTAAGTTAATTGGATTGTCAATAGTACCATTTGTTGTATTAAGTGTTACAAATATTGGTGCTAAAGATTCATTTAAGTTTATTAATTCCCCAGCACTGTTTAAGTATTGGTTCATATTAACAATTATAGTATAATTTTTATTGGTTAAACCATCACTTATACCTGTAGGGTTAACAGTTAAGTATACGGTATTATTTGGTTTAATTGATGCATTTCCTTCAAGTACTTGACTGTTATCTGGAGTGTTGTTTCCCCACCAATTATAATCAATTGTGAAAATCTTATTTACATCTATTGTATTGTTTGTATTATTACAAGTGTTATTTATAAATGCTGAGTAGGTTACACTTAAATTATTTCCATTAATTGCTCCACCTTTCTGATTTGCAAAGTTATTTGTGAATTCACATTTAGATACGTTAATTGTTGAGTTGATTCCTCCACGAATTGCTCCACCATACATATTTAATGCATTATTTTTAGAGAAATAACAATCAACACAATTTAAGCTACTGTTCCTGTTAACTTGGATTGCTCCTCCACTAGAGTTTGCAGAATTATTGGTGAATACTGGGTCTTCACATATTATTTTACCATCAATTTGAATATAGAGTGCTCCTTCACTGTAATTTGCTTTATTATTCATAAATAAACAATCTGAACAGTTTATTGTAGCATTATGTGAACGTATAGCTCCACCATAACCACAGGCAGTATTGTTTTTAAATACTGAATTGTAACTATTTATGTTTCCTTCAAGTAATATGATTGCTCCACCATTATCTTGACAATAATTATCTGTATATTCACAATTATCATTAAATATATTTCCAGTTCCAAGGAAGAGTGCTCCTCCATATTTTGCTTTGTTATTGGTGAATGTTGAATTAATATTAGTTATATTCCCATTTCCAACATAATTTGAGTAATTAATATCTAAATAACCTATACTAATACCAGCACCTTCAAGTGCAGTGTTATTTATAAATTCAGTATTTATATTAACCACATTCCCTGTTGTATTAATATCAATAGCACCACCATATTGTAATGCTTTATTTCCAACATAAGAACAGTTTGTATTAAAAATTATTCCGTCTTTCCAAAGGTTAATTACTCCACCATTAGCAGTACCAGTATTATTAATAAATTTTGTATAAAAATTATATAATTTTCCAGTGGCTAATCTTATTGCTCCACCATATTCTGCAGTATTATTTATATAAATACTATCAAAATTGTATAAATTACCATTCTCAACACATACAGCCCCACCAATTAATAAGGCTTGTCCATCTAAGATGTAAGAGTATCCGGTTCCATGAGTTAAGATTAAACCATCAATTACCACATTACTATTGTTTGTGAAGAAAATGTAACCTGCATTATTAGCATCTAATGTTACACTTCCAGGAGTGTAAGCACTTAAGATTAAATCCTTATTTATGGTTTGATTTACAATATTATATGTTCCATTTGTAAATATTATTGTTCCATTATTTGTACTATTTTCATAAGCTGTGGTCCAGTTTGCAGTATCATTTAAGGATGATCCTGTACCTGTACCATTTGGACTAATATAAATAGTACTAGTATTTTCATTTTCACTTAACTCAATAGTTGAGTTACTCAAATCATTAGTTGTGATTTCATCTATTGAATTAGTATTAGAATCTACAGTACCTGTATCGCTTATGTTATCTTCTGCAGATACTGCACCAATTAGTAAAAATACTAATAGTACTAGTAGTGTAATACTAATTAAGGGTTTTTTTCTTTAAATCCCATAATTTTAAATCTCCATTTAAACAATTTGCATATTATAAAAAATATTTTATTTTTCATTATTATATAAATTCAAAATTTTTTTTGGCTTAATATAAATCTTAATATTTTTTTGAACTTATTAAAACTATTTTTCTTAATGTATAATTAAATAGTTTTCTATTTAACTTTTGTATTAAATAGATTTCAATGTTTTTAAAAATTTCTTAAACTAAAGAAAATATTTTAAAGAAATTAAGGTTTTGATACCAGTAAATATATATGTGCTTGAGTGTTTTTACTAATTTTAATAAGAATTTTTTTAAAGCTTAAAAATTTATTCTAAGCATAGAAATATACTTATATTTAAGATTCATAAAAATATAATCAAAATACAGTGATATTTATTAAAAAAAAGGTTGATTTGTTTTATGGAAAATTCATTAGTTGAAATTGCTGAGAAAATAAAAGAATTAGAAATTGAAGTACTGAAATTAGAAAATCAAAAAGAAGAATATATATCTCAATCATGGCATAACACTGACTTTAAAAGTATATTAAATAAAAGAAATCTCACAATACGTGATAAAGAATATTATATTAAATCTCAAATAGAGTATAAAAACATAAATGAACAGTTAGCAGTTTCTACTGCAGAATTACATTTCCAAAGAAGATTATTCAATATTTTCTTCTATGAAAAATATAATCAAGATTAAAAAAAAACTTATTTTTTTAATTCTAAAAGATTCGGATTAATTATTGCATCCTTAAAAGATTGTTGAATTAATTTCCTGTAAATTGGTCGATTATAAATTGTTTTAAAGTCCTCATCAATAATATAAGTCACACAGGAATCATCTTCTGCTCTCATACCCCTACCATAAGTTTGCATTAATTTAATTGCAGTTTGATAATCATACCATCTACCTTCTTTTCTCATTCTTTTATATACTTGTTTGTCTGTTAAGTTAGGGTAAGGTATTTTATATATAATTTGGAATCTACATTTATCATAAGGTAAGTCTACTCCTTCATTCATTGAAGGTGAGACTAAAACTAAAGGTTTACTTGCTTTTTCAAATTTCTTTAAAATTTTTGTCCTATTTTTACGGTTATGTGTTAATAATCTTGAATTTGGAAGGTTACGTTTTATATATTTTTGATTATCATAACTATGAGTATGAATCATTCCTTTCTCATTTTCATGTTTTTTTAAGATTTCACTTATAATTGGTAATGTTTTAGGTAAAGTTTTCCGCATCCTATTCCTATTCATTTTCCCTGCAAAATCTAATTCTATAGGTCTTTTCTTACTATCAAATGGTGTTGGTACACTTAAATAGTAAACTTCCTCTGGTTTTAAACCTAACCATTTAGAGAATAATTTTTTATCTAAGATTGTAGCACTCATAAATAGTACAACTTCACCATATTTGAATAAATATTTTTCCGCAATGCTAGAAACACGTAATGGTTTAAAGCTGACACTATCTTTTTGATTATCTATTATCCAATTTTCAGGTTCATTTTCCAAGTATTTAACTAAATCAGTTAATTCATTTATAACATCTTTAATTTTATCTGCATGATTTTTAGCTAGGTTTCTGGTTTTAATCTTCTGATAAGATTCTATAATACTTTTAATTTCAATTATCCATTTATCATAATCTTTATTTTTAAGTGTTTCATGGCTTAGTTTCCTATGAATATCATTTTCTAATTGGAAATTTTCAATTTTAACTTCTAAAGTGCTCATTAAAATATCTTCAACATTATGTGCTTCATCTAAAACTAGTAATTTTCTTTTTTTAAAGTGTTGAACATGGTTAAATTCTAAAATTGAGTAATCATAATTCATTATACTTATTGGTGAGTTAATCCCTACTGCTTTTTGTTTCCAGTAATGGCAAGGATTATCACTTCTTAAAAAGAGTTGTTTGTCCTCCTTTTTGAATGCTTCAACAGATCCGAATGCTTGGCTTGTTGTTAAACCATAGGGGCATATGAAATTATCCTTAAGTGTTGATGTTCTACAAGTTCCCATATCACAAGTAGTTATTAAGTCTTCATTTATACAATCAAAATTATTCCTACCTTTAACAAGAGGGAATTTGAATTCTTCATTGTATTGTTTCTGTAATTGTTTAGTTCGTGTTAAAATATAAGCTGAACCTATTATTCTAGCTAAAGTTGAGGCTATAACTGATTTACCAGTACCTGTTCCTGCTTCTAAAATAATGTATTTATAACCATTTTCTATTGCATTATAAAGTTCTTCAATTATTTCTAATTGTCCAGGTCTTGGATTTTCAAATAGGAAATTTTCCACAATTTCCTCATCAATTTCAGGGTTTTGTTTTTTTAAGTATTCAATTTGCTTTAAGGGTAAGTGATTATTTTCTATACTGTAAACACCATCACTTTCACCTAACTTTAATGGTTCATTTGGAATGTTTTTGGGTTTTTCCGTGTCTTTTTTAGGTTTTGTATTATCTTTAAATTTTTCTTTTTTTTCTTTTTTAGGTTTTTCCAAGTCTTTTTTAAGGTTCTTATTTTTAACTTTTTTCTTATCCTGTAAAGGAACATACTTTTTATATACTACTCCTTCAAAGGGTTTAAATAATAATTTATCAAATTCTACACTTTCTAAACTTAAAATTTTTTTAGCTTTATCCCTCCTCTTATTAGAGTATTTCCCACAAACACAATCTTTTCTAAGCATACCACAATCTGGACAAAAAAGTGAACCTATCATAAATATAGATTATAGAAATAAGTAATATAAAAATATTTATTATCCATTACTCTAATTTAATAAGAAAATTAAAATAGAAATATATAAATTAAAGATATTTTAATATAAAAATTAAATAATTAAAAATTAAAGGGGTTTTTTGATATATGAAAAAAATAAATAAATCCGATTTAGGGAAAAATAAAGAATTAAATAATGAAATAGAAAATATTCCACCATTTAGTCAAGAAGAAGCTATAAAAAGATTAATTGATAGTGAACCACACTTAAATCTAGAAGATAAAGAAATTTTAGAACAAGATTTAAAGCACCTTATAGAAAACTATTCAGAAGAAGATGAGTTAAAACAATTAATTGAAGATCATTTTAAAGAAAATTATCCAGAATATGATAATTATGATGAAAGTGAAGATTTACTTAGAAAAATTAATGATATAATTTATTATTCAAAACCATCTAAAGACTTTTACAATGAAACCGATGAAGAGGAATATACAGATTACCCCGATGAAAATTCTAATTTCCTCCTAAAAAAGAAACCCCCACTAGATGAGGTTAATATTTTTGATGCTACAGAACAATTTAAAGAGGATCTTTTGGATTTAGAAATAAATTTTGAGGATGATGCTCCGCAAACAACTTACACCGAAGAATTAGAAGATTTAGCTGATAAATTCTGTTCTGATTTTGAAACTGAAATAGATAATTTAATTGAAAGTGAACCTAACGAAGATTTAAACAGTTTAATTAAAAATGATCCCAATAACAATTTAGATAAAAGAGACATTTCAGAAAAAGAATTAAAATCCATCCTTGAGCATGAAGATTACATAGACGATTTAGATTTTGAAAGTGATTTTGAAGAAAATTTTTACACCAGTAAAGAAACTAAAATTTCAAATAATTTCTATATTCAAAATGAAAATAGCACTCTTTCCATGAAATATATAAGTGACTGGGATGATGAAGAGGATAATTTAGATTATCCTGAAGAAAATACTTGTTTTTACCTACGAAAAAATGAAGATTCAGATTCCAATTCTGATACTTGTCAAGAAGACTTTTTTGAAGAAATGTGTGAAGATATTGATTTCGATTTAATGTATGCTATAAATAATTCTGATGAAGGATTTATCGACTTAATTTTAACATTAAGTGATTTAGACGAGGAATCTGATAATATGGATTTAAATTTTTCTGAGGAAGAAGAAATTAAAGATTTAATTAAGAAAGAACCCTCATGGGATGTCAAGATTAAAAATAGAGTAATCTTATAAAATCCTATTTCCATCATTTTTTAGGGAAATTGTATTAAACCTGTAAAACATAATTAATTTATAAAAAAACAAAATTATAAAAGGAGTACTGATTATAAATGATAGATAAAGATTTAATCCAAAAATGGTTAGCAGATGAAGGTATGTTTAAAAGAGAAATTCCAGATGATGGTGCAGACTTCCATTTCATAGTTAATTTCCCAGAAAATCAAGGCATGGATCTTGTTAAACCTAAAGGAAAAGAATTAATCCTAATACTATGTGCAACTAATGTAGATTCTGGTCAAATGGATTTAATAAAAGCAGCATCTGATAGTGTTAAACAAGATTTCATTTGGGATTTAAGATTCACATTAAATAATTTACTTTTAGATTTTAATTTAAACCATCCTAATGATGTATTAGAACAATTCATAATTACAGATGATATTTTTGATGATGGATTAACTAAACATGTTTTAATGAAAACTATTAAAAAAGTTTTTAAAGGTAAATTAAATGTTATTTGGAAACTAGAAAAAACATTCTTAAATACTAATGGAACTGTTAAACCTAGTGATGATAGTATGTTTGCATAAAAATAAAATTTTAAATTCTAATTTTTTTTAAAACTTTTTTTTTAATGTTTTTCTCTTAACGAAATGTAATAAGTTTTTTGCACAATTTAAGTTTTTAAATAAATTATTTAGTTAACTGTACTTTTTTTCAAATATTTTCATGTATTATTTTCTAATTTTGTATGCTTTTTTAATATTTTATTCGGAATTTATTAGTTTGTTTTATTTAGAAAAATATTTATACATGTTTATATAATTAAAATATCATTGATTAATAAAAATAGATTTTTTAATCAATCAATTAAAAAAAAATTTTTTCTTAAAAAATGTAAAAGGAGGTGAAAAACTGTTGAAAAAAGAAAAAATAGACAAAAGACTTCCTATCATATTAATCATTGTATTAACTATGATATGTTCTTTAAGTATAGGAGCTGCTTTCGCATCCGATGTATCTATTACTTCAGATGATAACTCAGGGGACTTGAATACAATAGTATCATCACAAGAATCAACTACAAATGATTCTTTGAGTTTGAACACTGTTTCAAATTTAGGTTCTGATGAAAATTCCAATAATCAAGATTCAGCCTCTATTTTAGGAAATAGTCTTAATCAAAACCAAGTTCTCGAAGCTAATAATAAATTTGATAGTGTAACTTTAAGTAACCAGACTATCACCATAACTGAAGACACCACTTATACAAATTCAGTATTCACTAATATGCAATTTATTGTAGATAAAAAAAATGCTGTATTAACTTTTGATAATTGTACTTTCTATAATTATGAAATGACTACTGATATTACCGTTAATAAAGGTAGTTTATATGTTTATGATTCTACATTTATTAAACAAGATTTGTATAGTATAACTGATAATAAAGCTATTGTTTATGGGTATAATACTAAAATTAATTTAATAAATAATGAGTTTTATAATTATGCAACACTTAATAATGGTGTAACTGCTAAAACTACTTTAAGTGGTTATAATGAAAATCAGTTTAATAAGAATAATATTTTTAAAAAAGATTTCAGTCTTTCTGACTTGTTTAGAGTGTATTTCTGGGTGAGAGCTGATGGTAGTTATCCACCTCCAGAATTTAATTCTAATAGTACTTCTCAAGGTTATGATGCAAGTAAGTATTATCCTTATAATGGTAATTCTAATTATCGGGATTGGACTGGTCTTGTAAGTATTAGTCAAGCTACTAAGTATTTAGGTATTGATATTATTGGTGGAATGAGTCATCCTGTCTCTTCTAATCATTCTGTGGATATTAATAAGCTTATAACTGAATATCCTGAAGCTATGGATAATTGGATTAAAGAAAATCAAGATCTTGCTAAAACTTTTGTGAATGAAGCTTATATTCGAGATTTCTTGCATATGTATTATCCTGAATACTATAATCAATATATGAATGGTAAATTAGATTTAACAAGTGAAGGTTATACTGTTTGGTGTTATGTTTTAAAAGCTCAAACTGATTCTTACCATGTAGATGGTGCTGTTGTGCCTAAGAAGTTATTAAATTTAATCCAGCAAAAAATTGCTGAGGTTGGAGCTGTTAATGATATAGGTTATGCTGGCACTGTTACTGGAGATCATGTTGTTAAAACTAATGATGCACTTAATGGTACTGCAAATATACTTGTATACAAAGATGGTAAGATTTATCAAAATATTACTGTTAAGGTAAAAAATGGTGTTTCTGAAAAGTTCACTTTAAATTTACCTGATGAAGGTGTTTATAATACTTCAGTTAACTTTACAAGTGATAAGTATTATATTCAAACTCCAGTATCTTATGGTTATTTAACATCTCTTCCATATGAGACTATTATAAGTGATAAGGAGTCTACTGGTGCGCCTTTTGATAAAGTTGATATTATAACTAATATTAAGGTTAATACTACTGGTTTTACTAATAAAGGAGTACCTAATGGTAGTGTTACTATTACAGGTCCTAATGGTTATGAGGAAACTGCTGAAATAATTAATGGTGTGATTATTGCTAAAAATTTAGTATACCCTGCAAGTGGTAAAACTAATGTTTATACTATAACTTATAATGGTGTTACTAATTTTAATGCATCTGTTGGTACTATTACATTATATTCTAAAGTTGATGCAACTGGTATGGAATCTGTAAATAAGACTGGTTATTATGATAAAACTATTGATGTAACAATCCAAACTTCTGGTATTAGTCAAGGTGAAACTATTAGTTTTAAGGATAATAATGGTACTCTTCATAGTGCTATTGTTGGTAGTGATGGTACTGCAACCTTTAAAGGTTTAGCTTTCCTGATTATGGTACAACTTATACTTATAATGTAAGTTATGTTAGTACTTCTACTGGTAAATCTGGATGTAATAGTACTATAATTTTAAATTCTTTACAATATCCTACTATAGTGACTAATTTCACTATTACTGGTTATCGTGGTGAATTAAAGAATATTACTGTTACTATTTCAACTACTGGCTCTGAACTTATTGGTGAGTTAACTATTACTGATGTATTTGGTAAGACTCTTAATAGAACTATTAATGTTGATGGGAATATTAGTACTGTGACTTTTGAGGATGTTAATTTAACAACTGAAGGTACTTTTGATAATATTAAGGTTAATTTCGTAAGTAATAATCTTAATTATAATAATAGTGCTAATACTAGTTTAATTAATGTTTTAGTTAACAGAACTTCTATGAATAATACTGAAAGTACTGGTTATTATGATAAAACTACTAGTATAACAATCACTACTAGTGGTATTAATGATGGTGAAGTTATTAGTTTCACTGATAATAAGGGTATAGTTCATAATGCTACTGTTTCTGGTAATAAAGCTACTTTCAATGATTTAGCTTACCCTGATTATGGTACAACTTACACTTATAATGTTAGTTATGTTCCAAATAATATTGGTATTATTGGATCTAACTGTATTATAACTTTAAAATCTAATAAATACCCTACTACTGTTAGTGGATTTGATATATTCGGTTATCGTGGTGAACTTAAAGATATTACTGTTACTATTTCAACTACTGGCTCCCAACTTATTGGAAAGTTAACTATTACTGATGTATTCGGTAAAACTCTTAGTAAAACTATTAATGTTAATGGAAACATTGCTACTGTAACTTTTGAAGATGTTAATTTAACTACTGAAGGTAATTTTAGTGGTATTAAAGTTGATTTCACAAGTACTAATATTAACTATGCTAATAGTAATAATATTGGTAATATTAAGGTTATTGTAAATGGAACTGGTATTTATGATGAATCTAGTGTTAATTATTATGATAAAACTGTTAATGTAACTGTTCATACTCTTGGTATTAAGAATGGTGAAAATATTAGTTTCACAGATAATAATGGTACTGTTCATAATGCTACTGTTTATGATAATAAAGCTACTTTCAATGATTTAGCATATCCTGATTTTGGAACAACTTATACATATAATGTTACATATAATCCTACTAATCCAAGTTTCACTGGATCTAAAGGTACTATAACCTTAGGTTCTAATCAATACATAACTGGTGTGACTGGTTTCACAATTAGTGGATATAAAGGAGACTTTAAAAGCATTACTATTACTGTTTCAACTAATGGTTCTCAAATTATCGGTAATTTAAGTATTACTAATGTATTTGGACAAATTTACAGTAAATATATTAATGTTAATGGAAACACTACTAATGTAACATTTGATAATGTGAATCTAGCTAGTGTAGGTAACTTTAGTAATATTAATGTTTCATTTATAAGTAATAATATTAATTATGCAGATAGTGCAAATACTGGTAATATTAATGTGGATGAAATCATAGTACCACCTGTAGATCCAGTTGAACCTGTTGAACCTGTGGATAATAGTACTTCAGAAGTTCCTGAAGAACCAAACCCAGATACTGGTGGTGTAAACACTCCTACAGAACCTGATGAAATCGTTGTCCCTATAATTCCTGATACTAATTTACCTCCTTCAGATGAGCGTAAAGATGAAGATGAAGAAGAAGATGATGGTGATGAAGTTCCAGATCCAACATCTGATACAGTCAATGATTCAGGTGACAATACAAATGCAAATCCAGGTGATGGTGGAAATACTGACGGTACAGCCAATCCTGTAAGTCCAATATTATCTGCTACTGGAAACACTGGAACAACTACCACTAGTCCTGTTAATGCTGCAACAAATAATATAGCAAATAATAATGCAGCAATTAGCACTGATAATGGTAGAGACATTAGTGTAACTGCAATTGAAAATCTTGATGAAAATCAAAAAGTTAATTCATCCTCTTTCCTTGGTGATGTAGCATACAATGAAAGCCTTGGTGAATTAAGAAGAAGAGAAGAAAAAGAAGTTGAACAAGCTGAAAAAGAGTTAGACAAAGAAGGAGTTAAATATTAAACATATTTAATTTTTCCCTTTTCTATACTTTTTTTTTAAATACTTTTTTTAAATACTTTAAAAAAACCCTTACTTTTTTTTATATTAAAACTTGAAAATTTAAGTTTTATAAATACTTTAAAAATTTAATTCTTATTTTTTAAAATTTTCGTTTAAAATCTTTTAAATATAAATTTAACCTATAAAACTTATAAGAAAAATGTTTTTATTTAAAATATTTTAAATAAATCAAAAAACATATAATAATATGAAATAAAATATTTTTTTTATATAGGATGTGATTAATATCGATGAATCAAAACAAATCTATAAATCTGGAGAAGTAGATGATGCTAAAGCTTCAGTCATTGATGCTGTAAATGTTGATCCAAGTAGAATGATGGCTTTAACTGATGGAATTTTTGGAATGGTAATGGACCTTATTAATATTCAGTATTGAAGTTCCAGATATAAACTTTTGCAAATTACATAGCTTTCAATACTTTCCTAGAAACATTAATTACCAACAATAAGTCGTTGCGCAGTTTGTTTCATATTTGTCGGAGCATTCTGCTTATACCATCATGAATACTTACGAGTGGAAAAATTAACAGTACCATTTGTATGGTTAAACATCATATACTTATTATGTATTGCTTTTATTCCATTCTCCTCAATAGTTATGGGGAAATATGCATTATTCTTTGAGGCAGATTTACTATTTGGAGTGAACATATTCTTAATATTAACTATACTCTCTTTAATGTTTTGTATATGCTGATAAAAGAGGTATATTAACTGAGGATATAATGAAAGGTAAAAAGAATGCGTATAATACTTTTCTAATAGTTCTAATTATTACAGCAGCTGTAACACTTTTAAATTACTTGATTCCAGGTCATTATATTTACTTATACTTACTTATACCAATAATCTCTTCAGTTAGAGATTGTATATTTATAAAACATGTCTGGAGAAAGAAAATACGAAAATAAAAGAATAATACTTTTACCTTTTTACCTTTTTTTTAAATTCTACTTTTTTTAAAAAAATTTATATTACTCCTTTAATAATAATATTATTTAGCTTTAAGTTAATCTCTAAAAAAAAATAATTCAATATAAAATTTTAAGGATTTTTCACTTTTTAATTTAAAAATAAATAAAGAAAGGAGGGGGATTTTTTTTGGATAAAGAAAATATTATAATAATAAGTTTAATAGTGATTATCTGTTTTTGTATAATTGGAGGGGTTTTATATTTAAGCCTATCCCATACGGATAATACTCCAACAGTCACACAATCAACTAATACAAGTACGGTCTCAACTACTAGTGATTCCAGTTCATCATCAAGTGATAATAGTAATCAGGTAAGTAGTAGTTCTTCATCTAATTCTGTCGAGGATGATTTTGGAAAGTATGATTCTGATGATTATATTTATGATGCTGAGGGTCAAAGGATGTATTGGGTTCAAGATGACGGCTACGATGGTAGTTATATGCATATTGAAGATACTAACGGAGCTAAATAAGATTTGTATAAAGTTTTTTCACAATAAAAAATTTTACTTTAAACCATTTTTTGAATATTTTTTTATTTTATCACTAATTAGTATATATTATCCTATTATTTTGGCTTTGTAGAAACCCTATTTTTTTGGTAGTTGTGTTGATCTGTGGATGTTGTA
>ENA-UOOM01002632-UOOM01002632.1-fermentation-metagenome-genome-assembly--contig:-NODE-2632-length-14364-cov-7.016214_pt1 | contig 14364 bp, 12 predicted proteins | sample MGYA00245781_ERZ724031 | MGnify/ENA primary metagenome ERZ724031 (study PRJEB28704, sample SAMN03018317) | fermentation metagenome | biome: anthropogenic terrestrial biome; feature: soil; material... | reverse complement strand
GAAACTTATTATTTAAGAGAGAATGATAGAAATTATTCTCTCTTTTTTTGGTGTAATATGCGATACACCGCTATTTAGCTTTAATTAAATTATAAAAAACACCCCATTCTATCTATATACAATTAAATAAGATATAGACAAATCATACATGTGGTAGTATAATAAGCATATAATAAGTATGTTTAAATGCTATAAAGAGAGGTGATTACGATGATGAACATCAAGCCGTCTGCGGCTATTCGCAAAAATTACAATGAGATTTCGGAACTTTGCAAGCGGTCGGGAGAACCTGTTTATCTGACCAAAAACGGTGAAGGCGATCTCGTAGTTATGGATATTGAAGCCTTCGCAAGAAGGGAGAGTATGCTCTGCTTACGTGAGAATCTGATTGCCGCAGAAGAAGGCAGATTAAGCGGTAAACCCGGATATTCCATTGATGAGGTTTCTTCCATGATGAAGATTGCTGTCCGGGAGGTACTGGATGGACAGAGAAAGTAAGCAATATGAAGTGGTCATTTCGGATGAGGCTACTCAGATGCTGGTGTCCCATGCACGCTTTCTTGCCCAGGTCAGTGAATTGGCTGCTATGCATTTAATCAATGCTTTTCAGGAGAGTGCTTCGTCTCTCATGCAGTTTCCGGAGCGGAATCCATGGCTGACCGATCCGATGATTCCGAAGGGTAAATACCGCAAGCTCCTGCTGGAAAAACGTTATCTGCTTGTTTGTCAGATAAAAGAAGCAACCGTATATGTGGAGGCTGTTGTGGACACACACCAGGATTATGGATGGTTGCATAATCTGCAGGAGGATTTCAGAAGGCTTAATCAGAATTATCAGGACTATTTGCGGGAGTTTTACTCGGATAATAAGTAAGAAGTCTTTAATTTAGTTGTCTTCGAATATTTAGTAGAGATGAAAATTTATAAAATGAGGAGAAAAAATGCTTCAGGAAAAGCGATTTGCTGTATTAATAGATGCAGATAATGTTTCAGTAAAATATATAAAATATATATTAGATGAAATCTCTAATTATGGTGTGGCTACTTTTAAAAGAATATATGGTGATTGGACAAAGTCTAATGCATCATCATGGAAAGATGTATTGTTAGAATACTCAATAACTCCAATTCAACAATACAGCTATACAGTGGGAAAAAATGCAACAGATTCAGCTATGATAATTGATGCAATGGATATACTTTATTCAGGTAATGTTGAAGGATTTTGCATAGTATCAAGTGACAGTGATTTTACTAAATTATCTTCAAGGCTTAGGGAATCAGGAATGCTTGTAGTTGGAATGGGAGAAAGAAAAACTCCAAAACCATTTATAGCATCATGCAATCAATTTAAATATTTAGATGTTTTAGCTGAAACAGAAAAGAAAAGCATTGAAACTGAAATAAATAAAGATATTGAAAATGGTAGTAAAGTTAATGTTACTACTTCTGATGATGACTTAGATACTATATCTAATCCAAAGTTTGAAAAAAGTGAAACTTCGAAATATATGACTGACTTATCCACAATTAAGTCTGCAATAATAAAAATTATGAATGAAGCAGATAATGATGACCAAAATATGCACATGGGTGAGCTTGGCAGCAAATTAGTAAAAAGATATCCGGATTTTGATGTTAGAAATTATGGGGATACAAAATTATCTAAATTTCTAAAGAAATTTGACTTCTTAGAAATTCGTACTAAGGCAGAAGATGGCGGAACTTCAATGTGGGTTTCCGTAAAAACAAACGACCCGAATGCAGGAACCCCAATAGTCAGAAATATAAAGACGAACACTTATAAAAAACGTAAAAAGTATTACAGGAAAAATAAAAAGTAACAGTTAACAATTCTGGTGATAGGAATCATTGTGCTGTGAATAGCGGGTCGTAATATAACCGAGAGATGTTCCTTTTATTTTTTATACCCATAAATCAAAGTTATTTAACTGGTTAGGAGATGAAAAGAAACTTGAAAATTTATTCAAAAAAGTAGAAAGCAATATGATTGCTTGCAACTACTATGCAGAAAATTTATAAAGATTTAAACTAAATTACCGATTTTAATATACCGATTAAGTCGCAATTTTCATAGTCATATCCCATATCGACTATTGTAATACTCATGTAATCCTCATCATAAAGCAAGTCTATATCTTCGCCTATGGTACCGTCACTGTTTATAATTCTCACTAATGGCCTTAATATGTTTTCAGAATGATTTTTGACTACTACCGCTAACTTTCCGCTGCTTAATTTTACAAATGTTCCAACAGGATAGGCAACAATAACTTTGATAAAATGCTTTAAAACTTTATAATCAAATTGTTTGTCAGCGCATCCCATTAGATATTCTACAACTTCATTCGGAAAGATAGATTTTCTGTATGGTCTGTCAGAAGTCAACGCATCATACACGTCGCATATTGACAATATTCTTGAGTAGAGACTTATGTTGTCGTCTTTTTTTCCATTTGGATAGCCTGTTCCGTCAAGCTTTTCATGATGATCTTCAATGGCTCTTAAAACTTCATGCGGAACCAAATTTCTCAATTGTTTTGTCGCATTGGCAGGATGTGTCTTGATAATTTCATATTCTTCCATTGTCAGTTTTCCCGGCTTGTTAAGCACTTCAATGGGTATTAACATTTTGCCTATATCGTGAAGCATTCCAGCCAAACCTATATCATTGAGTTTGTGTTCGCTCAGTTGCATTGATATTCCTGTAGAAATGCTAAGTACAGCAACGTTTAAGCAATGTTGAAATGTATAGCTGTCATAGTTTTTAAAGTCAACTAAGTTGTATGCTAAATTATCTTTATATAATAATTCTGTTACAATATTATTAACAATTAAAGACATTTGTTTAATCATAAAAGCATTAATTTTGCCTGAACTTATTTGAAATTCATAATATGTGTCACGGATGCTTTTTAATGATTCTGTTTTTAAGTTGTCATCAATATATGATTCGACAATTATATCAGAAAAAGCTTCGTTTTCTATGTAAACTCCTTCGATGTTGTGATAATTGATTCTATTGATGTAAATGTTATTGAGCACTTGTCCTTCTGCCAACAGAAGGGTACTGAAATTGTTTCGGTTATATAGATAAATATCTTTTGCCAATATCATGCCGGGCTTAAGGTGCTTTTTAGTAATATATAACATGAAGTTCTCCATTTTTGTAAAATCTATGCAATTATATCATATGTATTAACGGAATGCTACAATTTATTAACAAAATACGGCATGAATTTACTTATTTTGTAATTGCATGTTTGCCCGGAATTTTATTAAGAAACAGCTTTTGTAAAACAATTTGAAATGTACAGAAATGAAATGCATTATTTTTCCTAACCAGTTTGGCATTATCCTACTACTTTACATGATTGACATTTTTTACTATTAGGTATATTATTTTATTATCCAAATTTTGGCTATAAGGAGGTAGGAAGTTGAAAACAAATAAGGAGGTATTCGGATATGAAAAATTCATCGGAAAAAAATTATTCTGAGCAGGCAAAAACTAAGAGAACGAAAATAATTGCCGCTGTCGTTGTATTGGCTGTTGTGGTAATCTATTTAATTATCAGGAGTATGCCTGAAGAGAACAAAGAAATTGGGATTAATTCAAATAACAATGGTGAGACTTCAGATGTAAATGCGGAAGGAAAAGCAAATTTTACTGTTGATCAACTGACCAAGGCTGTGTTAGAGAATGATACGGAGCTTGTAAAAAGTATAATAGCGGACAAATCCGTAGATATTAACGCAAAGGATTCGGAAGACAAATATCCTATTGAAATGGTGCTGATAATGGATAACTATGATATGGCAAAAATTTTGCTGAATGCAGGAGCCGATCCATACGTAGTTACTTCAGACGGAGAGTCTGTGTATGATATTGCAATGAAAAGCGACAGTAAATACTTGAAAGATATTTTTGAGGAATACAAAAAATAGATACAGAAGACAGAACATGGCGGGGGCAATAGAAGATTCTGTAATTTATAAAAACAATTGAGAAAAACAAATAAATTAACAGCGCAGCTGATGTGAGCTGCGCTGTTTTAAAATTCATAAAATTCCGGTTTTTCATCAAAAAAGAAAACAGCTACTCCTCCGATTCCCAAATGGGAACCTAATACTGCTCCTATTTCAAAGATAGTTGTTTTGCAGCCATCGACTGCCTCTTTTATTTTTCTTTCAACATTCAAAGCTGTTTTCAAGTCATCTGCGTGGCTGATGGCAATTATTTGATTTGAAAACCTTGCAGTTCCTTTCTTTACATCTTTTACTAATGTTTGAAGTGCTTTTTTGCTTCCGTGAATCATTTTAGAAAATATTATTTTGCCGTCTTTTACGGTTAAATAAGGTTTTATATTTAATGCATTTCCCATATAGCATATTGTTTTGCCTAATCTGCCGCCATTAGTAAGACATTCCAAATCGGATATGGTAAAATAATAAACTATATGGTTAATCATGAATTGAATTTGATTTATAATTGTTTCAAAAGGAAGATTCTTTTTAATCATTTTCAATGCCTGCATAGCTATTAAGCCGGTGCCTCCTGCTCCGCCTTTTGAATCAATTATTTCCATTTTTCTTTCCGGTTTTTTTTCTTTGTATGTTTCTATTATTTTTTTAGCAAATTCATATGTACCTGACATTTTAGCTGAGAATGAAAGATAAATAAAATCATCATCATTTGAAATGCATTTTTCTATAGCTTTAGAAACTGATTCAAAGGAAACCTGAGATGTTTTTGGAACCTTTCCGTCTCTCATGAGTTTATAAACGGTTTCTATATCAATATCAACTCCGTCTAAATAAGAAACATCGTCAATGGTAATACTTAGAGGAATGATTTCAATATCATAATTGTCCGTTATCTCACTATTTATGTCACATGTACTGTCTACAATTATTTTTATCATACTATTCCACCTTTAAATTAATAATAACAATAGGGTCAAAGTAAGCCCTTAGCTCATTTTATTATACTACTGTTTAAATTATTTGTAAACACTAAGAAATTATAGGTTGCGTGTTAAAACCTGCCTTTGCATATTTTGCTTTATCTTTCTAATTGTTTGTCGGTTTATTAGGCTTATTGCTCCTTGAGATTAGGTGTTTTTTGTTTTCATTATTCTTGCTGTTTAAATAAATATTTTGTATAATGTAAAAAAACATTAAAACAGCTAATGATGCGAAAATAAGATAAAAAAATAAAATTAAATGAGGTGGAATTATGGATTTATTAGAAGCAATTAGGGTCCGCCATTCTGTTCGCAGCTTTACTGATAAAAAAATAGATGTCGAAACAGAATTGTTTCTTCGGCAGTATGCAGAGAAATGCAATAAGGAGAGCGGTCTGAATATTCAATTATGCCTTAATGAGCCAAAGGCATTTGACAATATGTTGGCTCGATATGGAAGATTTGATAACTGCAAAAATTATATTGTTCTTGCAGGAAGGGAAGGCAAAGACGAAGAGTGCGGATATTATGGCGAAAAGCTTGTTTTAAAAGCACAGCAGCTTGGGCTTAGCAGCTGCTGGGTTGGTTTGACATATAATAAATCCAAAGTGCCTGTTATATTAAGTGAAGGTGAGAAGGTCCGCTTAGTAATTGCGCTGGGATATGGGAAAACGTCAGGTGTGCCGCATAAATCAAAGGATATGCTTAAACTTTGTAAAACAGACGGAGAAATTCCGGATTGGTTTAAGAAAGGGATGGAAGCGGCAATGTCAGCACCCACTGCAATGAATCAGCAGAAATTTTTGATGATACAAAAGGGAAACACTGTTACGGCAAAGCCTCTTGCCGGCTTCTATACAAAGGTTGATATCGGTATTGTAAAATATCATTTTGAAATAGGTGCGGGAGCAGAGAACTTTCAATGGATATAACCTTAGTATATTAATTAACATTTTCTATTGCAAAAAAATCAGTAAGTACTATAATAGTATATAGTATATAATAAGGAGGGCAAAAATGAATATACGATTTTCAGACAGAGCAAACGGATTAAAGGCATCAGCAATAAGAGAGCTTCTTAAACTTACTGAAATGCCTGAGGTTATATCTTTTGCAGGAGGTCTGCCTGCTCCTGAATTATTCCCGGTTGAAAAGATTAAGGAAGTAATGGCAGATGTTATGGATAAGGAAGGACAAGCTGCACTGCAGTATGGTCCGACGGAGGGATACATACCACTCAGAGAAATTATTGCGAAACAGAGAATGACAACAGCACATAAGGAATTAAAAGCCGATGATATTATTATAACTACAGGCTCACAACAAGGCTTAGAATTTTCCGCAAAATTATTTTTAAATAAGGGTGATGTAGTAATATGCGAAAGCCCCAGCTATCTTGGAGCTATAAATGCATTTCAAGCCTATGAGCCTAAATTTGTTGAAGTAAAAATGGATGACGACGGAATGATAATTTCTGAATTAGTAAAAGCATTAAAAGAAAACCCCAATGCTAAAATGATTTATACCATTCCGGACTTCCAGAACCCTACAGGAAAAACAATGTCCGATGACAGAAGAAAAAGAATAGCTGAATTGGCTGCAGAATATAAAATACCCGTAATTGAAGACAATCCATACGGGGAATTAATTTTTGAAGGTAATGTTCACCCTGCAATAAAAAGCTTCGATAAAGAAGGCTGGGTTGTATTTTTGGGAACCTTTTCTAAAATTTTCTCACCTGGAATGAGACTTGGATGGATTTGTGCATCTCCTGAAATACTGCATAAGTATGTAATGATTAAACAAGGGGCAGACCTCCAGTCAAGCTCTCTTGATCAAAGGATTACTGCAGCATTTATGCAGAAATATGACCTTGATAAACATATATTAAAAATAAGAGAAGTATATGGGAAACGAAGAACCTTGATGCTTGAATCTATGGATAAATATTTTCCTGCCGGAGTAAAACATACAAATCCGTACGGAGGGCTTTTTGCATGGGTTGAGTTGAGAGAAGATTTGGATGCAGGCAAAATAATGGAAGAATGCATCAAAGAAAATGTTGCCTATGTACCCGGAGAGTCTTTCTTCCCTACAAGCGGCAGAAAAAATTATTTCAGAGTTAACTATTCCTGCATGCCGGAGGATAAGATAGTTGAAGGTATTAAGAGAATAGGAAAAGTTTTGAGCAAGTATTATTAAAAAATAATCGTATAAAACGAGGGGATTGATACTTATCAATCCCTTAACTATTTTATTGAACAACAAAATTAGGAGACTTACAATGAAAACTTATAATGGCGCGGTTACAATTGACACGCACAATGATACCATGTTAAGAGTAATTAACAAAGATACTTGGCTGCCTGTCAATAATATTGGGAATTTATTGTCTGATACACAATTAGATATTCCAAAAATGAAAGAGGGCGGACTGAATGCAGCTTTTTTCAGCTCATATACTTCAGGTTACACTCAACCCGGACGAGCCGGAAGCAGATTGCTGGCACTCATTAATGCATTGCACTGGACGGAGCGAATGAACTCGGATAAATTCGGACTTGCTATGTCTGCAAATGAAATAGAAAAGTTAACGGGTGAAGGAAAATCCGTCGGTGTTCCAACTATTGAAGGAGCTTATTCGCTTGAAAAGTATAATGCCGTTGAATTGCTTGAGCAATATTATGACCTCGGAATAAGAGCGGTAGCTTTATGCTGGAGCAATTCCAATTCATTGGGAGAAGGAGTCAACGGGAAATATGTGGATGGAACCTTATCAAAAGGCGGTCTGACAGAGCTTGGCATTAAAGTAGTAGAGGAAATGAACAAATTGGGTATGATTGTTGATGTTTCACATATGAATGAAGAAACATTTTGGGGTGTTGTAAATGTAACAAAGGCTCCGATTATGGCTTCTCATTCAAATGCTAAGGGCTTATATGAACATGTCAGGAATCTTACTGATGAGCAAATTGTTGCAATAGCAAAGACTAACGGTGTTGTTCAACAAAATTTCTATGCGGGCTTTTTAGGACCGGAAGGCGAACAAAATCTTAAAAAATTAGTTGACCATATTGATTATGTCATTAATTTGGTTGGCGCGGATCATGTAGGATTAGGCTCTGATTTTGACGGAGGAGGAATGCCTGAAGACATTCCGAATGCATCATTTTATTATAGAATAAAAGAAGAGCTGGCAAAACGCGGATATGAAGAATCTGTAATAGAAAAAATACTTGGCAAAAATACCCTAAGGGTAATGAGGGAGGTACAGAGCCTATCCGGAAGAATTTCTGATAATGCCGAAAAAGCATTGACAATTATTCCTGATATTGAAATGGGTGAAAGTGTCAGCAGTTATGCTCCGTTATTAAAAGCTAAGGTATCAAAGTATAATTGCAGCAATACAGATGAGTTAAGCTTTAGGGTTATAGTGGACGGTATATTTTATGCACCTGAATTTAATGCTGATACCGGAGAATTAATTTTGCAGATTAATGAACCTTTGATTGAAAAATTCCATGTCGTAACTTTTGAGGGCAAGGCTATAAGCGGAAGCGTTACCAGGGAAACAAGAATTTTCTATATTGAGAGATAGCAATGTAAAAATAAGCAACGGAGGAGTTGGCTTGAAAAAAACAACAAAAAAACTAATATTATATTTAAGCGGCCTTTTAATTCTCGCAACAGGTGTTAATATTTCAAAGGCTGCACAGTTAGGCATATCTCCGGTAAGTGCAATTCCTTATGCTATTGAACTTATATGGGACATTGATCTTGGCAATGCCACATTATTTTTTAATGTTTTGTTAATTGCATTGCAAATAATATTATTAAGGAAAAATTATAAGCCGGTACAGTTGCTGCAAATTGTATGCACCTATTTATTCGGAATATTTATTACTTATACCGGCACTGATTATTTATTGTTTTGGCTTCCGGTACCATCCTTTTATATAACAAAGCTCATATACTTGTTTATAAGTATAATGGTCATCGGTATTGGAGTATCCTTTTACCTTCTTCCGGATTTTGTGCCGCTTCCTGCCGAAGGACTTATGAATACTATTGTGGAGTTAAGCAAGGGGAAGTTGAAATTTGCAAATGTGAAGGTTGCAGTTGACAGTTGTATGGTGGCGGTTTCCGCAATTCTATCTTTAGTTTTTCTTGGCGGATTTAAATCAGTCAGAGAAGGCACTGTTTTGGCGGCACTCCTGATAGGCAAGGTTGTAGGATTTATATTTAAAAGGTATAAACAAGGTATTGTTGAATGGATTGGAAGGGAATGACAACAGCTTCCAAATGAAATTAGCTGTGTCATTATACCACCCATGATTATGCTTAAGCCGAGCCTGACTCCGTCAAGCTCAGCTTGCTTTGAATTAAATATTTTAAGGTCTGATGGTTCCGGCACCAACTGTCAGTTCTCTTCCGTCATAATCAATTACAAGATTCGTATCAGGCTCCAAATCTTTTGATATTATAAGTCTTCCAATAAGCGTCTCAACCTTGCTTTGAACAAATCTCTTCAAAGGTCTTGCTCCGTATATGGGGTCATATCCCGCATCGGCAATATATTCTTTTGCCCTTTGTGTTGCGGAAACGGTTAATTGCTTGTCACCTAATCGTTTGTTTAAATCCTTGAACAGTAAATCTAAAATTTTAGTAATTTCAGATTTTTTCAAAGGCTTGTAGAATACAATTTCATCTAACCTGTTTAAGAATTCAGGTCTGAAATTATGCTTTAACAAGCTGTTAACGGAGTTTTTTGCTTCTTCGGCAATTTCGCCTTCATTGTTGATTCCTTCCAATATATAATTAGAACCGATATTTGAAGTTAAAATTATAATTGTATTTTTAAAGTCCACGGTTCTTCCCTGAGAATCAGTGATTCTTCCGTCATCAAGAACCTGAAGCAAAATGTTAAATACATCCTGGTGGGCTTTTTCGATTTCATCAAACAAAACAACCGAATATGGTTTCCTTCTTACTGCCTCGGTTAACTGACCGCCCTCCTCATAGCCAACATATCCGGGAGGAGCTCCTATGAGTCTTGAAACGGAGAACTTCTCCATATATTCGCTCATATCTATTCTTATAATATTTTTCTCATCGTCAAACAAGGATTGCGCCAATGCTTTGGCAAGCTCTGTTTTTCCCACGCCGGTAGGTCCTAAGAATAAAAATGAACCTATTGGTCTGTTTGGGTCCTGAATACCTGCCCTGGATCTGATGATAGCTTCGGTTACCTTTTCAACAGCTTCATTTTGACCGATTACTCTTTCATGCAGAATGTCATCAAGCTTTAAAAGTTTTTCGCGTTCACCCTCCATTAACTTGGAAACAGGAATACCGGTCCACCTTGCAACTATTCGTGCTATTTCTTCCTCTGTTACCTTGTCTCTCAATAAATTGTTTTGTCCTTGTGTCTGTTCAGCTACTTCCTCTTCGCTCTTAAGAGATTTTTGCAATTCGGGAAGCTTTCCGTATTTTAGTTCCGCGGCTTTATTTAAATCATAATTTCTTTCAGCTTGTTCTATTTCGGCATTCACCCTTTCAATTTCCTCGCGCAGCTTTTGAACCTTTGAAATGGCGCCTTTTTCATTTTCCCACTTAGCCTTCATTTCCTTGAATTTAGCTCTCATATCAGCCAATTCTTTTTGTATGTCTTTAAGATGTTCTTCTGAAATCTTATCATGTTCTTTTTTCAGGGCTGCCTCTTCAATTTCATGCTGCATGATTTTTCTTGAAATTTCATCTAATTCGGAAGGCATTGAATCCATTTCTGTTCGTATCATTGCACATGCTTCATCGATTAAATCTATTGCCTTGTCAGGGAGAAAGCGGTCGGATATATATCTGTCGGACAATATGGCTGCTGCAATTAATGCTTGATCTTGAATTTTTACCCCATGAAATACTTCATATCTTTCCTTGAGACCTCGAAGTATGGATATTGTGTCTTCAACTGTCGGTTCACCCACCATTACCGGTTGAAATCTTCTTTCAAGAGCAGCATCCTTTTCTATATACTGTCTGTACTCATTTAATGTGGTTGCTCCTATACAGTGAAGTTCGCCTCTTGCTAACATTGGCTTAAGCATATTGCCTGCATCCATAGCACCTTCCGTCTTGCCCGCCCCGACAATGGTGTGAAGCTCATCTATGAAAAGAATTATTTTGCCTTCACTTTTTTTCACTTCTTCCAAAACAGCTTTAAGTCTTTCCTCAAATTCACCTCTAAACTTTGCACCTGCTACCAATGAACTCATATCCAATGAAAAAATTTTTCTGTCTTTTAGGTTTACGGGAACATCGCCTCTTACAATACGAAGTGCTAATCCTTCGGCTATTGCGGTCTTGCCGACACCGGGTTCTCCTATTAAAACGGGGTTGTTTTTTGTTTTTCGGGACAAAATTCGGATTACATTTCTGATTTCCGAATCGCGGCCAATCACAGGGTCTAATTTGTTGTTTTTTGCTAATTCAACTAAATCGAAGCCATATTTAGATAACACATCATAGGTGGATTCCGGGGTATCCGAGGTTACTCTCGTATTACCTCTGACGGATATGAGGGAATTTAAAAATTTATCCTTATCTAAGCCGAATTCATTAAATATATTTTTCAAGCTTCCTTTTGGCATATTCAGCAATGACAGCATTATATGCTCTACGGAAACATACTCATCCTTCATTCTGTCAGCTTGATTTTCAGCATCAACCAAAACTCTGTCTACATCGCCGGAGACATAGATTTTTCCCGCTTCTCTTCCGGGTCCTGTTACGCGGGGCATTCCATCTATTATTTTCTCTAACTTAGATTTAAATTGGACGCCGTTAATATTCATTTTTGTAAGAAGCTCTCCGATTAAGCCGCCCTCTTGCTTTATCAGGGCATACAGCAAATGCTCCTGTTCAATTTGTATATTTTGGTGTTGTATTGCTATATACTGTGCATCCTGAATTGCTTCCAATGATTTTTGAGTAAATTTTTGTGCGTTCATAATTCCTCCTATCGGGACATTCCTTCTTACCTAACCCCATGACTGCGCTTCATGAAGGTGTGTCCCTCTTCCTATATACTTCATTTATTGTAAATTTTCACTAATAATATATTATCACGGAATTATTAATTTAAACAAAAATTTTTTATATAGTCTGGTTATGTATTCATGGAAATGACGATTGAGTAAATTTAAATCACACTTGATTATTATTAGAATAAAATAATGATAGTATATGATGAAGGATGTGATTTTTTGGCGATTAGAATATTTATAGATCAAGGTCATAACCCTACGGGTTATCATAATACGGGAGCCCGGGGTCACGGATTGATAGAAGAGAATATAACTTATCAGGTTGGTGTCTATCTTGCGGATATGTTGAGAAATGACTACAGGTTTGATGTTAGATTATCAAGACCTACGCCGACAACTGTATTGGGAACAAATAATCCAACCAGCTTGGCAGAAAGGGTTCGTATGGCAAATGAATGGCCCGCTGATTATTTTATCAGTATTCATGCTAATTCTAATCCTAATCCGAACATTAACGGTGCAGAAATGTATATATATCAATTTAATACCCAGGCTAATTGGCTGGCTCAGCATATTATGAATGGAATTGTGAACAATACGGCTCTCGGAAATAATGGCATATGGGAAAACAAGTCATTGTATGTGTTGAGAAATACAAATATGCCTGCGGTATTGGTTGAAATGGGTTATTTAAGCAATTATAATGATGCCATGTATATTAGGGATAACCAATGGAATATTGCTTACGGAATTTATTTAGGAATACTAAGTTATTTCGGTTTTGCACCGCTTTAACGGATTGATTTATAACGGATGAACTTGTTGCGGATATTATGATAGAGGAGATTGAATACACCACCGGCTCGGATTAGATAACAGCCGGTGGTTTTATGTTGAAAAAACTTTGAACACAAAACTTATGGAGTATTGTAATAAATGGATTTGTGAATTAGAGAAATCTATTGGGCTCCTGAAAATTGACTCATATTTCCGGGATTGCCAAATCTCAAATTTCGGTATATCAGTACAATTCTATCCCAGGTATAATGGTCAACCACACCTGTAACATCTATTCCGAAGTATTCCTGAAATTGTCTTACCGCCTGTTCTGTTTGGGGTCCGTAAACTCCATCCGGTTCAGCAGGCGGAATACCTTCCAATACTGATGCTATATAACTCAGGTATTGCTGAATCATGTATACGCCCGGCCCTTCTGAGCCTAACTCATATGTAATCCCGGGCCACAGCAATGCGGGAAGGGCTATTGCTGTTGAAGGCAGAGTATCTAAAATGCCTGTTACCGAATTATACATAGTATTCCAAGTTTGTTCATCTAAAAGACCAGTGATAGGTAAATTAAATGTTTTCTGGAATTCCATTATTGCCGACCTTGTATTTGTATCCAATATTCCGTTTATATCTACGGACGGAATGGTATTGTAGTATGCTGAAAGAACATTGAGAAAATATTGTACCGCCTGAACTCTCGGCACTATTTCTTCGGGACCGGGAGTAGGGGTATATTCCGGTATTTCGCTTATTATGATTCCTTCCGAAGTCAATTCGGCTAAATTGGTAACTGCGGTATAAATTCTTCTGATTGCGTACCAAGTTGCTTTATCAATAATTCCTGTCTCCGGCAGATTGAATATATTTTGAAATGTGTTTACGGCTTCCTGTGTAGCTTCATCAAAGGTTCCTGAAGGATTTGGTATTCTGTTAATAGCCGGATAATTTTTTGATATTGTATTTAAAAAAATTTGCATTAACAATATATACGGATTATTTTCCCCTAACTGGAGAGGAATTCCGGGATATGTTTCGTAGGCTTCTGCTAACGGAGCATTTGTTTGTATAGCAATGTCAGGACCGTAATAATATTGAAGGATTTCATACGGAATGTAGCCTTGCTCTGCCAACTCGACTGAACCCCACTGAAGAAGCCCCGGGCACCAGGAAACTCGGCCATCACAAAACTGTGCATAAAGAGGCTCGAGTTGTCCTTCTCTTGTTATATAGCTGTCAAACATCTCATCTACCAGTCTTGAAATACTGTCAAAAATACCTCTGTTAGGAACGAATGCCTGATCATATCTTGTATCGTTGGTTATATCAAAATTATAGCCCCTTGCTCTGTACCATTCTGTAAATATTCTGTTTAGCGCTGTAGAAGTAATTGCATAAATGTTGGCTCTTAGAGCCTCTTCGGGCCATGTGGGATAAATTTCGCTTGATGCAACATTTTTAATGTAATCAAGAAAAGAAACAGTAACATTTTCCGCAGGTTGATCCGGTGCACCTAAATGTACGGTAATTGCCGCCGGTATAACTAC
>ENA-UOOM01002631-UOOM01002631.1-fermentation-metagenome-genome-assembly--contig:-NODE-2631-length-14365-cov-4.124528_pt1 | contig 14365 bp, 12 predicted proteins | sample MGYA00245781_ERZ724031 | MGnify/ENA primary metagenome ERZ724031 (study PRJEB28704, sample SAMN03018317) | fermentation metagenome | biome: anthropogenic terrestrial biome; feature: soil; material... | reverse complement strand
ACTCTGGAAGATATCTTCATGCGGGTAACCACGCAGGATGATACGGTTTCCGACAGGGGGGTGCAGTAATGCTGGCAATTATAAAAAAAGAATTTCTAACCTATTTTAAATCCATGACAGGCTATATCTTTATGGCGTGCCTGTTGTTTTTTGTTGGCCTGTTCTTCGTTCTGAACAATTTACTGGGCATGAGTCCCCAGTACAACGGAGTGCTTTCCAATATCACATTTGTATTCATGCTGATTGTTCCGATTCTGACCATGCGTCTTCTGGCAGAGGAAGCCCGGCAGAAAACGGATCAGCTGCTGCTGACCAGTCCCATCAGCCTTTCCAGAATTGTTCTCGGCAAATTTCTGGGAGCGGTAAGCGTATTGTTTCTGACACTGGTCATTACACTGATTTATCCGGTCATCCTGAGTACCATGGGTTCCGTGAACTGGCCCGAAGTGATTGGCGGGTATGTCGGATTTTTCCTGTTTGGCTGCTCCCTGATCGCAGTGGGCTTGTTCGTATCCTCTATTACGGACAATCAGGTCATTGCCGCTGTTGTCACCTTTACTGTACTTCTTCTTATCTGGTTTATTGATACGATTGCCCAGGGGCTGCCCACAGATCGTACTTCCGGCATTATTTTTACGTGTATCCTGATTGCAGCGGTAGCTGTTATTTTCTATATGGCGGCAAAGAATTGGATTGTCAGCGGCGGGATTGTGGCGGCCGGACTGATTGGCGTGTTTGTTGGCTATCGAATGAAGCCGGCTGCTTTTGACGGACTCATTGCAAAGGTGCTGAACTGGTTCTCACTGCTCAGTCGGTATGACGACTTTTCCATGGGTGTTCTGAACCTCAGCCCGATTATATACTATATCTCCTTTTCCGGCATTTTTCTTTTCCTTACGGTGCGGATGCTGGAAAAGAAGAGATGGAGCTAAGGGGGAGCAGGGATGAAAAAAGGAAACATCTTACAGTCTTTCAAAAGCAAAAAATTTAAATACGGCGGCTATGCCACGCTGATAACGGTGATTGTCATCGCGGCGGTGATTGTCGTTAACCTGGTTGCAGACAGGATTCCGCTGCGTGTTGATTTGACGCAGAACCAGCTGTACACCCTGTCGGAGCAGACCGAAGACATGCTGAAGGATTTGAAGGACGATGTCACCATTTATTATGTTGGGGAACAGAGCTCAGTCAGTCCCGTGGTAAAGGAAATTGTGCAAAGGTATGAAAGAAAGTCAAAGCATATTCATACCGCTACTATTGACCCTGTCCGGGATCCCCTGACTGCGAAAAAGTATACAAAGGAAGGGGAGTCACTCGCATCGGGTAGCCTTGTTGTGGAGAAAGGCAAAGTGTACCGCGTCATCGATCAGTATGATATGATCAATTACACGCAGAGCCAATCCGGCGGGTCGCAGCCCGAATCCCTGGCAGTAGAGCAGAGGCTGACTTCTGCGATCCTGTTTGTCGGCGGTTCGGAAATGCCGGTTGCCTATGTGCTGGAAGGACATAGTGAGACTCCTCTGGATTCCAACGCCAAAAAGCAAATGGAGCTGGAAAACTTTGATGTGAAGGAACTGAACTTATTGGGACAGGAGGGGGTTCCGGACGATGCGGATCTTCTCATTGTCAATTCTCCGCAGAAGGATCTTTCAAAAGAGGAAGCGGAAGCACTGAAGGCGTATCTGGAGGATCAGGGAAGGGCCTTGTTTATGATGGATGTTTTGCTGGATGATCAGCCCAATTTCCAGGCAGTGTTTCAGAATTATGGTATTGAGCTGTCCAATACTCTGGTATTGGAAGGGGAGCAGGGAAAATACGCCGGCGGCAACCCTTTGTATCTGGTACCGGATTTTGCGGATCATGACATTGTGAATCCCATCAAGACCAGCAAGATGCCGCTGCTGATTCCGGGAGGGCAGGCCATCCGTATCCTGGACGACAAGCGGAATACCCTGACGGTTCAGCCGCTTCTGACCACTTCGGACAAGTCGTTCGGCAGAAAGGCGGACAGCAGGGAATCTTCCGTGGAACGGCAGGCAGGTGATGTGCCGGGTCCGTTTGATCTGGCCGTGGCTGTTGAGGATCAGGTCTATAACCTGGCAGCCAATGAGACCTACACCACGAGAATGGTGGTGATCGGCAACTCCGGTTTTCTGGGAACCGGCTTTGAAGGAGGTTCCAACCTGTTCATGAACAGCCTGAACTGGATCTTTGAACGGGAGGATTCCATTACCATACGGCCCAAGAGCCTGACGGTCCAGCCCCTGAACATTACGGAAATGCAGGTCCGGATCTATGGAGCCCTTGCGCTGGTTGTAATTCCGGCCATTGTATTGATTGCAGGATTGGTGGTATGGCTGAGGAGGAGACATCTATGAAGAGGAAGCGCAGTCTGATTCTTCTGATTGTTGTGCTGGCAGTCCTGGGCGGCGTATATATTTACCTGAGCAGGAAGCCGGTGAAGGATGACACCCCGGAAAAGAAGGCGGAGTCCTCCATTGAAATCTCCAGTGTGGACAAGGATAAAATATCGAAAATCACACTGCAGAACAGTAAGGAAAAAGAGCTGACCTTTGAAAAGGAAGTCCGGACTGTGAAGGAAACGAAGGAAAAGACCGCGGATACGGACAAGTCCGGAAAAGGGAAGGACACAAAAGGTACGAAGGATCAAAAAGAGGAAGACAAGAAGCCAAAGACGGAGACGGTATGGAAGAATACCACCTACATTCCGGTTAAGCTGGATCAGTCCAAGGTAGAGGATCTGGCCCGGGTATTTTCTTCCCTGGTGGCGGACGATCTGGTGGAAAAGGATCCGGAGGATCTTTCCATCTATGGGCTGGATAAGCCGACGGCCACCGGTACGGCGCTGCTGGACGACGGAAAGAAGATCGTGCTGTATCTGGGAGACAAGACCGCCGAGGGCAATACGAATTATCTGATGAAGGAAGGCGACTCCAGGGTATTTACGGTTTACAGCAGCAACGGGGAGAAGCTGGGTGATTCCCTTGCGGATTACCGGGACAAGTCCCTTCCCCAGATTGATCTGACGTCCATGAGCTATCTGTATCTGTCCGGAGAAGGGCAGAAGGAGATCGAAATCAAAAAGACGGAGGATCAGTCCAAGGAGGAAGCCCAGTATGGACTGGGTGCGTTCCAATTGGTAAAGCCCTATAAACAGCCCAGAAGCATTGATTCTTCCAAGCTTGATCCAAAGCTGGAAGGAGTATCCAGTTTAGCAATCAAGGATTTTGTGGACGATCAGCCCGCTGATCCTGGAAAATATGGTCTGGACCATCCCAAACGGCATTTTGTCCTGAAGGATGAAACCAATACGCTGGATCTGCTCTTTGGAAACAGTCCGGATGAGGAAACCATCTATTTCAAGACGGCGGATTCCGATTCGGTCTATACTATGGAAAAATCCCTGACGGATTTTATGGATATTAAGCCCATGGAGATCGCGGATAAATTTGCGCTCATTGTAAACATTGAAGATGTGGATAAGGTAGTTCTGGAAGGCAAAGGAGAAACCCATACCCTGAGCATGACCCGCAGGACGGAAAAGGCAAAGGAGAAGGACAAGGAGGATGAGGTGGTCACGACATACTTCCTGGACGGCAAGGAAAAGGAAGAGGATCCCTTCAAGGACTTTTACCAGAGCCTGATCGGAATTGTGGTGGACGCGGAGAAGAATCATATGGTGCAGGGCCAGCCGGATTTCAAAATCACCTATTATTTGAACAAGGGTTCTCGGCCGGAGCGGAATGTTGCGTTTATCCCCTATGACGATGATTATTACTCTGTGGTACAGGACGGCGACATGGAATCCGAATTCCTGGTCACCCGCAAGAGGCTGGATTGGGTCATGAATGATCTGGCGAACCTGATGGCGGGGAAAACAAAGGATAAGGACTGATGGTTAACAGGCTGAAACCAGCAAAAAGCTCCACGAGAGTAAAAAACAAAACCTGATCGGTGGTTTCTTCAATATAAGCAGGAAAAAGAAAGGCTTTCCATACAAAAATGGAAGGCTTTTCTTTTTGTAATCTTTACATTATTTCAATTTTTCCCGTTTCGGTATGGGAATAATCAGGTATCCCTTCCTTATCTGAAATTATTATAAAAATATATTGATACCTTCTTTGCAGCATTCTGTCACCAGTAAGAATATTTCAGAATGTCACTGCTCTAGTTCCTTATGATAAATTGACATTGCCCAGTACACTCTTCACCAGATTCTTTCAAGCATGACAGGAGGCGGCGGTTGTGATATGATGGGCATGAAATTGGAAAAGGCAGGGAGGAAGCATGAAAAAGCGAAAACGTCTGTGGATTTTGATCCTGGTTCTGCTGCTGTGCATTGCTTTGCTGCTTTCTCCCGTCGGCGCTCCGATCCGAAGCTATGCGGTTATGCGGCCGTACAGTTCTTTCTGTTATCGGGACAGCTTAATGAAAACGGATTCCATCCGTTTCCGGATACCGGGAGGTGCCAGCACGAAGAAACCGGACTGGTATCCCTTTGTGATGACGTTTAATGACAATGAAGGACTTTCCGGGTACCTTGGGGAACAGGTGGAGTTTACCATCCTCTATAACTTCGGGCATTTTCCTCTATGGAAAGGCACTTCGTCCTATTATGATCCCGGTTCGGATTATTACAGCAGCTTCTACGGAGGATACATTATCAAACCCGGCGATAAATGCAGAAGGTTCGGCTTTTTGCCGGATGGGGAAATCAATGCGGAGGAGATTGTGAAGGTACCGGAGTATGATCAGCGAGCATTGGTTCTTTCTTCCATCGGCTGTTCCTGGGAGCAAAGTGTATTCCGTGAGGAGATCTCTTCCATTCAGTATGCTGTGCAGTATGCCGGATATGGGGATTGGGCCCGGATCGATTCCGGTATCCGGACCAACAGCCCGGTCCATCAGTACAGGGGATTTCAGCAGGGCTATCTGCAGTATGGCAGGCCCCAGGGCAGATTTTCTTATTCCGGTGATTTTCCCGTTATCGACCTGAAAGGACGGGTATATGTCCGGTACTTTGAGGAGTATCAGGCTACCATTGTGCTGTATATCATGGCTCCCTCCCTGGACACCGTCAATGAGTGCGACCGGGAGATTCTGTCCAAAACGATCATTGGCACATAAAATGGTTCGGTGGAAATAGGAAAGAAATGTATTCCGACTTTGAACGCCGAGTGGCACAAACACGCTGTTAATAGCAAAAACGCCAATGAAAGAAGATGAGCTTTGATGTATCCGGATGCAATGCTTTCATTTGTTGTAAAACGCAAAGTTGTGATAAGATAGATACATACATAATAACAGATTATGTGATGACAGATATCGATCATAGAAAAAGGTTGGATAAAGGTCGGATGCCAGGTGAAAAAGGGTTCCATGCAGTCAAACCAGTATGTTTCAGGAGTCATTGAGCGGATTACCTATGTAAATAATGAAAATGGTTATACCGTGGCCAAAATGAAAAGCGCGGGATATTTTGATCTGGTCACCATTGTGGGAAATATGCCGTCTGTAAATGTCGGTGCCGTGGTATCCCTGAAAGGGCAATGGAAGGTGGATACCAAATACGGGCGCCAATTTGTCGTTTCGTCTTTTGAGGAAAAGCTTCCTGCTACGGCTGCAGGGATCGAAAAGTATCTCGGCAGCGGATTGATCAAGGGCATCGGTCCGGTGAACGCAAAACGGATTGTCAGGAAGTTTAAAGAGAACACCCTGAAGGTTATTGAGGAAGAAACCGATCAGTTGCTGCAGGTGGAAGGAATTGGGCCGAAAAGGGTGGAGATGATCCAAAAGGCATGGGAGGAGCAGAAGGAAGTCAAGAATATCATGATTTTCCTGCAGTCCCATGGAGTTTCCACGGCTTATGGCGTAAAGATCTATAAAGCTTATGGCGATGAGAGTATTCAGGTCGTGCGGGAGAATCCCTATCGGCTGGCAGACGATATCTGGGGGATCGGATTCCGGACAGCGGACCGCATTGCGCAGAATATGGGTTTTGACGTTCAATCCTATGAACGAATCCGTTCCGGAATTCTCTATGTGCTTGGTCAGTTATCCAACGAAGGGCATTGTTTTGCCTATCACGATCAGTTGGTGGAAGAAGCGAAGAAGCTTCTGGAGGTGGAGACGGAGCGGATCGTCTCTGCCCTGGACAATATGCTGAAGGAAGGCTCCCTGATTCCGGATGAGGACGATGCCCTGTTCCTTCCGATATTTTATCATAGTGAAATCGGTGTGGCCCGCAGGCTGAAAAAGATTATGGAAACGGATACGCCGATTCTCCACAATCATGCCGGTTCCCTGATTGATTCCGTCGAGAAGAAGAACAGGATTCATTATGACGGGATGCAGCGGGAAGCCATTTTAAAGGCAGCATCCCATAAGGTCATGGTGCTGACGGGAGGGCCCGGCACCGGCAAAACCTTTACCACACTGGGGATTCTCTCCTTCTACCAAAGCCTCGGAGCCCGGATCCTGCTGGCAGCTCCCACGGGCCGGGCAGCAAAAAGGATGTCCGAGGTAACAGGCATGGAGGCAAAAACGATTCACCGGCTTCTGGAATTCAAGCCTGCAAAAGGATATACGATGAACGAAGGAAACCCGCTGAAATGCGATGTGTTGATATTGGATGAGGTTTCCATGATGGACCTGCTTCTGATGTATAACCTGTTGAAAGCGGTGCCGGACAAAGCGGTGGTTATCCTGGTCGGTGATGTGGATCAGCTTCCTTCCGTTGGGCCGGGGAATGTCCTGCGGGACATCATTGATTCCGGAAAGGTGGAAGTGGTCCGGTTGACAAACATTTTCCGTCAGGCACGGGGAAGCATGATCATCACCAATGCCCACCGGATCAATCAGGGGCTTCCCATCCGGTATAAGGGGGCCGTAAACCGGGATTTTTTCTTTATCGGAGAGGAAGATCCGGAACAGGTGGCGCAGACCATTGTATCCCTTGTCACGAGGCGGCTGCCGAAATACTACAAAGCCGATCCGATCCGGGACATTCAGGTGCTTTGTCCGATGCTGAGAGGTTCCACAGGGGCTCACCACCTCAATCAGCTTCTGCAGGAAAAACTGACAGCCAGGGATGGGAAAGCAGCTTCTGTCAAGTATGGGGGAACGACGTTTTATATTGGCGACAAGGTCATGCAGATCCGAAACAACTATGATAAAAATGTATTCAACGGGGACATCGGACGAATCCGGGAAATCGTTCCGGAGGACCGAACCATCCGGATCTCCTATGATGATCGGATAGTGGAGTATGACTATACCGAGCTGGATGAGATCATCCTGGCCTATGCCGCCACCGTGCATAAAAGCCAGGGAAGCGAGTATCCCATTGTGATCGCTCCCCTGACCACCCAGCATTATGTGATGCTTCAGAGGAATCTGCTCTATACCTGCATCACCAGGGCCAGAAAAGTTTATGTACTGGTCGGGTCCAGGCGTGCTGTGGCCATGGCTATACGAAACAATAAAATCGCGAAGAGGAACACCATGCTGGCAAGACGCATTGCCGGGCCTCAATAATCATTCTTTGGTCTGTGACATTTAGCAACCATTTATGTTTTTGAGCCCAGTTTATTTTATCTTGATACATAGGAAGTCGGTTCGGGTTATAATCTTATGCTTGATGATACAGGCCATATCCTTTTCCTAAAGCATTTGGAGGTACGAAAGGCTACAAATATAAAAATGATGAAGCCATCACCTTTGTGCCTGTATCAACCTATTTCAGTAAAAATGCATGAAAGGATAACCGGAAAGAAGAACAGGGGCTTATTGGCAGAGAAAAAAGATATCGTAGATACCTATAATACGATAAAGGATCAAATCCATGGCAAATGAAACACGTTTTTGCAGAAACGCGGGAGTGTTAGAACTCCCGGTTCCTGTAGAATTTTACGGAAAGGCAAAAGGAGGCCAGCAGGAAAACAAAAGCCAGTCCCAGGAGCAAAAGGGATATCTGCAGATCCGATGCGCTCTGAAGAGCTGAGGCGATTGCCCGCAGCGCCGTATTCCCCTGGGCGCTGTGGATTTCCTCCGACAGGACATTGACGCCGAAGGTGACGCCGAAGAACAGGGCAAAGAAGAGAAAAAAGCTTGCTACCCTGGCTTTCATGAAGCCCAGCCTGAAATACACCGGGAGATAAAGGCTGTTCATCAGCGCAATGGCGACGATGGATCCCATCATGCCGGTTGCGGTAATGGGGGACGCCTTTATGGGCAGCCGGGTGAGATGGATGACAGCGGCAAATGCCATATATCCCAGAGAGGCAAGGAGAGTATAGACAAACATGGACAGATATTTGGACAGGACAAGTTTCTCCCGGCTGACCGGCATACTGTTCCATAGGATATCTGCCCCGGACTTATCCTCATGACTGCAGGCTGCCGCAATCATCTGATAGGTCACTGCCACGGCAATGGCTGGGAAAGGGTCGGCCGTTATATTTTGAAAGGTAATGCCAAACAGGATAATATAAAGCCCCATATAGGCCAGCGTTTTCTTTTGTATCAGGATATCTTTCCAAATCAGATTAAACACGGGAGGACTCCTTTCTTGTATAATACAGCATAATATCTTCCAGGGTGGGGGGATCGATCACAGCCCCCGCCTTTGCAAAGGCCTCGGTCGTTTCCTTTGCTGTGCTCATGGCTTCAAATCCGTAATTGCTCTTTCGGATGCCCTTCAGGTCTGAACTTCGGACGGTATCCAGGAGGGATGCCTTCCCCTTTATAATGGCATGGTTTTCCATCAAAGCATCCTTCTGTGTGCAGAACAGGATCTTTCCGTTATATATCATGACGACATAGTCCGCAATCCGATCCAGATCGGAAGTGATATGGGTGGAAAAGAACACTCCCTTGTTTTCATCCTGCATGAGGACATACAGGATGTCCAGGATTTCACTGCGTACCACCGGGTCCAGTCCCGCAGTGGGCTCATCCATGATCAGCAGATCCGCATGATGGGAAAGGGCGATGGCCAGGGAAAATTTCACCTTCATCCCCCGGGAAAGATCCTTCGTTTTTTTATTCCCGGGCAGGTCAAACTTTGCGGCATAGCTTTGAAACTGCTGCTCATCCCATTGATCATATACGGGTGCGATGATCCGTTTCATTTCCTCCACCGTCAGTTCCTCATAAAAATGGCTCTCGTCATAAACAAATCCGATTCGGTTCTTGATTTCCTTCGCCTGTCGGACAGGATCCAGTCCAAATATCCGGATTTCCCCGCTGTCCTTTTTCAGCAGGTTCATAATCAGCTTGATGGTCGTGGTTTTCCCGGATCCGTTGGGGCCGATAAAACCGGTGATAAAGCCTTTTGGCAGGGAGAAGCTGATATTATCCAGTGTAAAATCCCCAAAGGTTTTTTTCAGGTTCCTGATTTCCAGAATGTTTTCCAATTCTTATCCCTCCTCATAAAAAAATCGAAGCATCTCTTCCAGTTCTGCAAAGGATAAATCAGCGGATTTGGCAGCCAGCACCGCCTCGGTGAGCTTTTCCTCCACGATTTTGATGCGGTTTTCCCGAAGCAGCTGCTTGTTCTGCGCGGCGACATAGGATCCCTTGCCGGCTACCGTCACTAGAAATCCGTCCTTTTCCAGCTCATCGTAAGCCCGTTTCGTGGTAATCACACTGATATGAAGATCTCTTGCCAGACTCCGGATGGAAGGCAGAGGCTCTGACTCCGTGAGCTCGCCCTTCATGATCTGATCCTTGATCTGATCCGTGATTTGCTCATAGATTGGCTGCGCACCGGAATTTGATATCAAAATGTCCAATCGTCCGCCACCTTTCGATCATACTGTTCATATACAGTATATACAGCTGACGCGATTTGTCAATCAAAAAATTAAAATTATTTTCTTGACAAAGGAGAAAATCTGTTGTATAGTGCATGTTAATAAATTTATATCGTTTAAGGACTTGGAAGAGAAGAGTACCTTTGGGGAAGTTTTACAGAGAATCTGTACCTGGTGAGAGCAGAGAAACGGAAGCAATGGGAACATGGCCTTGGAGTCACGGCGCAGAAATACAAGTAAGTGCCCTCGGGTTCGCCCGTTACAGCGGCGGAGTATGATAGTACTCTCAGAGGTATAAGCCGTGAGGTTTATATAAATTAAGGTGGTAACATGAGCATGCTCATCCTTTATGGAGAGCATGCTTTTTTGTTATATTTTTATATTTTGGTTTTTTGCATTTTAATTTAAAGGAGGAAGTTCCATGTCAAAAGAATCAGTGGAAGAATTAACTTCCAAAAAATTACCCCAGTATCAAAAACTGGCTTTGGAGATTCACAGCAAACCTGAGGTAAGCAACTATGAGTTTTTTGCCAGCAAGACTCTGGCGGAACAGCTTGAAAAAGAAGGCTTTCAGGTGAAATTGGGCGTTGCCGGGCACAGAACTGGTTTTGACGCAAGGTACCGAAGTACGAAATCGGGTCCGGTCGTGGTATTCTTTGCGGAATACGACGCCCTTCCCGGGATTGGCCATGCGTGCGGTCACAATCTGTTCGGAACCACTTCGGCCCTGGCCGGCGTTCTTCTGAAAGAACGGATCGATGAGACCGGAGGGGAGGTAAGGGTTTATGGGACTCCCGGAGAGGAGGGGGGGGAAAACGGCAGCGCGAAGGCCAGCTTTGTAAGGGAAGGATTCTTCCGGGATGTGGATATTGCCCTGGGAGCGCACCCGGGATATCAACACGAACTCACCACCCCCAGCCTGGCAAACGATCCTGTGGATGTGGAGTTTTTTGGGAAGGCCGCCCATGCGGCAGCTGCGCCGGAGAAAGGGATCAATGCCTTGGATGCGGTCCTGCAGGTTTACAACGCCGTCAATGCCCTGCGGCAGCATGTAACCGATGATGTGAGAATTCACGGAGTCATTACCAATGGTGGTACGGCCGCCAATGTGGTTCCCGATTACGCCAGCGCCAGGTTTTATCTCCGGGCCAAATCGAAGCCCATGGTAAAGGGCCTGTATGCCCGGTTTGAAAACATTGTGAAAGGAGCTGCCCTGCAAACCGGTGCCGACTATAAATTCGGACTGTTTCAGAACAGCGTGGACAATGTTGTCCCCACCCCCGTATTCGATGCTGTCTATGAAAGGAATTTGAACCGATACGGGGAGTCGGTACCGGATGCCGCGGTCAAAGAGACCGGGGGTGGCTCCACAGACGTGGGAAATGTCAGCCAGGTCATTCCCACCATTCAGCCCCATATTAGGATAGCTGACCATTATATCGCCGGGCACAGCGTTGCATTCCGGGAGGCTGCCAAAAGCGATCTGGGGCTGAGCTCCATAGGACTGGGGGCAAAAGTCCTTGCGCATACGGCTTTGGATATCCTTCGGGATCCGGAACTGCTGCGGGAAATAAAAATTCAGCACAGGGAGAATGTGGAAGCGCAGAATATTCGGCCATAAGAAGGGAAGGGGTTCATGATTCAGCTCATTGATGTTTCCAAAACGTTTCATTCGAAGAACGGAACGGTCCATGCCATCCGGGATGTGAATCTGGAAATTGAAAAATCAGATATTTTTGGTGTCATTGGCTATAGCGGTGCAGGCAAAAGCACGTTGGTCCGATGCATCAATTTGCTGGAGTATCCCACCAGTGGAAAAATCCTCCTGGAGGGAATTGATCTGACGGCATTGGATGAGAAAGCGCTTCGCCGGCAAAGGCAGAAAATCGGGATGATCTTTCAGCAGTTTAACCTGTTTGCCTCCAGAACGGTTTTTGAAAATGTGGTTTTTCCATTGAAATACAAAGGACTTAAAAAGCGGGAAATGAAAGAAAAAGTATTCTCCCTTCTGGAGCTGGTAGGCATTTCCGATAAGTCCCGGGCCTATCCGGCGCAACTGTCCGGCGGGCAAAAGCAAAGAGTCGCCATAGCCAGGGCTCTGGCCAATGATCCCGGAATCCTGTTGTGTGATGAGGCAACTTCCGCCCTGGACCCGCAGACGACTCAGTCCATTCTGAAATTGTTGAAGGATCTGAACAGGAAGCTGGGCCTGACCATCGTGCTGATTACCCATGAAATGAGTGTGATCAAGGAAGTATGCAACCGGGTCGCCGTCATGGACAAGGGACGGATTGTGGAACAGAACGATGTATTTTCGATTTTTTCCAGTCCGCAGATGCAGATCACAAAGGATTTTATCCGTAAGACTTCTAATTTGTCGCGTATCGATGAACTGATGGAAGAAAAATCGTCTATCGTTCAGCTGAGGGAAGGAGAACGGCTTTGCCGGCTGGATTTTTACGGTGCCCACACGAAAGAGGCTATGATTTCCCGGATTTCGCAGGAATACCAAGTGGAAGCAAGCATTATATTTGCAAATGTGGAGGTCCTGTCGGACACGGTTCTGGGTTCCCTGATCGTTATTTTAAGCGGGAGCGCGGCGAATCAGAATTCCGCAGTCCGGTTTCTGACGGACCATGATATTCAAGTTGAGGTGATGAAAAGTGCCTGAGATATTACGGACCTGGTTACCACATCTGATGGATTATTCCGATGAATTTTGGAAGAGCATAGAGGAAACTTTGCAGATGCTCCTGCTTTCCGGTCTGTTTTCCTTTGCTGCAGGTCTGATCCTGGGGATTGCCCTGGTGGTAACCCGCGAAGGAAATATTCTGGAAAACAAAGTGATTCATCAGATCATTGATAAGGCGGTCAATCTGTTTCGATCGATTCCCTTTGTGATCCTGATTACCGCCCTGATCCCGTTGACCAAACTGATTGTGGGAACCTTTATTGGAGTGAAGGGAGCCATTTTTCCCCTGGTGGTGGGGTGTACCCCCTTCTTTATCCGGCAGGTGGATATGGCTTTAACGGATATTGACAATGGATTGATTGAAGCGGCCCAATCCATGGGAATCTCCCCTATGGGAATCATATTCCGGGTATATCTGAAGGAAAGCATTCCTGCTCTGGCCCGCTCCACCACCATAACGGCCATCAGCTTACTGGGCCTGACAGCTATGGGCGGTGCCGTGGGAGGGGGAGGCCTGGGTTCCTTTGTCATACGATATGGTCATAACCGGTTTTATCAGGATATCACCTATGTTTCCGTCGTCGTGATACTGATTCTGGTTTCCATCATCCAGTTTATCGGAAACGTGATCATTAAAAAAACATCCCATTAAAACAAGGACCTTGCGGCACACTGCCGTGTTGTCCGTTAATCACACGTTGTCTGTAAGCCATCGTAGTAAAGGACACGTTGTCTGTAACTCTAGCGTGGCAAAGGGCACATTGCTTGTAAATCTAAAGCAGAAAAGGAGAAGAATGAATTATGAAGAAAAAACACTTGAAACATGCGCTGCCGGTTTTATTGCCGGTTATGCTGCTGATGATCTCCCTGTTTTTTGCCGGATGCGGCGCCCGGAATGCCGCAAAGGATAAGGAGGCAGCGGGCAGCAAAAATGCAGGAAACAGTGAAAATCCGGTCAAAGTCCGCGTAGGTCTGATCGGCGGGGATTCTCTGGTCTGGAACCATGTGAAAAAGGAAGCCGCAAAGGAAAATATAGAGGTGGAGCTGGTCTTTTTCGATTCCTATCCTCTCCCCAATGCTGCGCTGAATTCCGGAGAAATCGATATGAATGCCTTTCAGCATCAACTTTATCTGGATACCGAAAGCAAACAGCATGGATACAAGCTTTCTGTCATAGGAGAAACTGTTTTTGCTCCCCTGGGCCTATATTCCAAAAAGCTGAAAAGTATTGACGAACTGAAAGACGGGGACACCATCGTGATTCCGGATGATGTGACAAACGGGGGACGTTCCCTTTTGCTGCTTCAGGACGCTGGCCTGATCACCGTGGATCCCGATGCCGGAGCGACTCCCACGCTGAAGGATATCAAAAATCCCAGGGAATTCAGGATAATGGAACTGGAGGCGGCGAACATCCCGGCTTCTTTGGAGGAAGTTCCATTGGCAGCGATCAATTCCGGGATTGCCAGCGATGCCGGGTGGACTCCTTCCAAAGACGCATTGGCTCTGGAAAACGCGAAATCCGGTGAAAACCCATATGTCAATGTGATAGCGGTGCGGACAGAAGATAAGGACAATCCCGTATACAGGCGTATCGTGGAAATTCACCATACGGATGCAGTGAAGGAGATTATAAAGAAGGATACCAAAGGATCGGAGATGCCGGTATGGTGAGTAATACCGATAAAAGGAGGACGTTTCGGTTTCCGGAAAGAAACCGGAACGTTTTTTTGTGTCCGCAGACGGATTTTCCATTTTGTCAATTGACACCTTGTCCCCTTTAAATTATAATAAAAAGGGTAGAAAAGAGATGTATTTCATATAGGAATATGAAACG
>ENA-UOOM01002630-UOOM01002630.1-fermentation-metagenome-genome-assembly--contig:-NODE-2630-length-14370-cov-3.887600_pt1 | contig 14370 bp, 12 predicted proteins | sample MGYA00245781_ERZ724031 | MGnify/ENA primary metagenome ERZ724031 (study PRJEB28704, sample SAMN03018317) | fermentation metagenome | biome: anthropogenic terrestrial biome; feature: soil; material... | reverse complement strand
CGTTGACAGAAGCGCGATGTCCAGCGAATTAAGAAGAATGCAAGATGAAGGCTTAATAAAGTACAGATTGAATCATTTCGAGTTAACAAAGATACATTAACCATATCGAAACAGTACAGAAGTAAATAATCAGTACACAATGCCTGGCAACCCGTTCTTTTCATTTCTGGGTTAAGACAGGTCACGATTACTTTCGCCTGTATGAATTTAAGAAAGCTGGCCAAATGGAGGAAAAAAAGGGGCTGCTGCAATACCCTTTGCGTTTGAATTTTCGCTTTTTGTTTGTCTTTTCAGTGGATTCTTCGATTTATCACAAAACGTGCCCTACTCATTAGCGTAAGACACCTTTTGTCTACAGTCTGAAAGCCTCAGTAAAACTAGGGATTTTTTGCTAAAGTTACAAGAGTGGCTCCAAGGTATGCGCCTTGGAGCCACTCTGCACATATTTAGTTATACTTCTTCTTCAGGAATTTCTGTTACAGTGAATACCACTGAGGAAGCAAGTGGAGACACCGTCCCGTCCTCCGTACGGGCACGCACATCCAGCTTAAATGTGCCCGCTTCTTCGGTCGTGTAAGCAAAGTGCCAATAAACCCACTGGTCGCCAACCGCATCCGGCGTATCGCAGACGGTCCAAGTCTCGCCACCATCCAGTGAAAACTCCACAGCAGTTATGGCAGTCCCACAGTCATCCGCATAGCCTTCGAATATAATTTGATCGCCGACGGCAAAGGTTCTGTCAAAGCGGTTCACCACGTTTACTTTAGCCCTAAATTCATCGGGCATGCCAGCTACTTCAGGTTCCTGCTCCTCGGCAGTCAACTCGATTTCAGTTACTTGGCGGGTAAAGTACTTCGCTACCGTATCCGGCATCCATACCTGCAAGGGAGCACCTTGGGAAGCGGGTAAATCCATGCCGCCCACCTGGTATACCAACAGTGCATCCTTTTCGAGTACATAGGATAAGGGAAGAGGCAGTCCGTATCCTGTTGAATCCTTGAACGTTATGGTGTTCACGCCGTCCTCAAGTTCAGCAAGATTTATTACATCCGAAACGGAAATTCCTGTTACGCGCGTATTGATTATGGCACTGCCTGACGCGCAAGTACAGACCATATTCCGGTTTTCTGGCTGTTGCTTCTTGATTTCTTCAAGGCTTATGGAGTATACCTTTTTGATATTGCCACTAATGTTGACATAGTATTCTTCGTGGTCAACTTCATCCATAGCAAAGCCGGGCTTAGCGCAGGCGTATGTGGCTGCCGTGCCAAAAAGGTTGAACACCTCATCCGGCGGCGTCAGCTCGTCCTGGGCGAAACTGAACTCGCCACGGACATTGGCTATTTTGTTATAAACTTCCTGTTGTCTTAATTCCAAACCCTCTAAAGATGCCTGCTCACCGATAGCTGCTTCTTCTGTGGGCATGGAAGGCAAGTTTGCATCTTCAGGACCCGTTGCAGCGCAGCCAGACAGCAAAGCTGCGGTGCCGGTCAGCCCCGAGATTAGTTTGAATCCTGTTGCTTTTTTCATTTTTCTTAGCCCTCCAAATCACTCTTCGCCGTGACCATGACCCGGTGATATTCGTAGCTGACCAAGCCGGTTTCCGTGGTCGCACGAACAGTAAGTACATACGAACCGTCTGTTTCGGGAGTGTATGTAAAGTACCAATACACCCACTTGAATACGTCTGTGTCGCCAAGTTCATATTTGGTCCAGGTAGCACCTCTGTCCATAGAGAATTCTATGGAAGTTATTTTTTCATCGTAAGCGTCTGCGTACCCTTCGAATGTGAAAGGCTCACCAGTTTTTATCAACATGCCTTCGGGCACATTCAGGATGGTCGCGTTGGGTTTGTTTCCATAGACTCCATGCTCGTTCGACCATCCATTGGGGATGCGGGAATCATAATCAATGTCCTCGTCTGTGACCGTGTATCCTACAATCTGTTTTACGTTGGATTGAGCGTCCACGCCTTCGTACCAGTTCATCACAGGCCAGCCACGGCCGCCGTCCAAGTATTCCCCACCGATTTTATATACAAGATATACATGCTGTATCCTATCCAACTCGACACAGCGGAAGCTACCTTCATCCACGCGGTCGAAAATGACTCCGGTGGTGCCCTTTTGGTACCCTCCTGCCTTGTCGATAAGCCATGTGAGGGGTATGCCGGTTATTTCGACGTTGGTTATTCCTCCGCCGCCAACCGCGCACCAGTCACAAGTCATTTTTGAAATCTTCTTTACGACGATTCCAGCATCCTCTGCCTCTTTAATAAGGTCAGGAAGCTTGATTGTGTAAGGCTCATCGACCAGTCCCTTAACTGTTATCTCCCACTCGTCAAACATTGACTGAGGCGGAGTGATATTGGCACCGTTTACGCTCATGGCACGGCGCATATTGTCATACTGAGAGTGCATCCAGTCGTAGGAGAATACCTCGTCCATGGTCTGTACCTTATCTTGAACAAAGCTGAACTCACCCTGGACGTTCTCTACATCGACGATGCCCAATAGTTTATCGTACTTTACCTTATCCCAAAGTTGCGTGCCCTGACCGTCGGCTGTCATATTATGACATTGCATGCAATTTCCTGTAAAGGTGGAGTCTGCGCCGTAGTGCATGCCATGGATAAGCGTGCCAAAATCATAGTTCTTTGCTATATAGCCAGGTGCGTATCCGTGGCAAATCAGGCACTGTTGCACGCTGGTGTATACTCCCAGACTCTCGTTCCAAAAAGCCGGGTGTTCGTAGTTCATTTCGCTGATGAGGTCATCTAGGCTTTCATGGCAAGCGCCGCAACCCCTGTGGTCAGCATCGAGGAAGTACGTATTATAGGATATGGTATCGCTTTGCCACATCCAACCGTCTATACCATATTCAGTTGGGGTTCTCTGAACCTTGACTCCATTTTTAAGTGTGCGCACTTCCGGAGCATACTCCTCGGCAATCGCTTTCCACTCATTGTTTAGATCGTTAAGGAAGTTGTATCCCGGATAAGGCTCATCCTCCGGCACAGGAGTCGCTTCGACCGGTTCTTCCGCTTTAGGCGTTTCTACCGGCGCCTCAACCACCGGGGTTTCTGATACTGAAGATTCTTCTGTAGGTTCGGGATCGAGCGCTGCTGTTTGGCTACATGCTGTCAATGCCAGTATTAGGCAAAGCAGCAAAACCAACAAGGGTGATTTTTGTCCTCTCACTTTCTTTACTCCTCTCAATTTTGTTTTTGCCCAGTTTGCTGTTAACGATAATCCTCTACTTCATTCACCACCTTTGCATTTTAATTATTCAATAAATTTGATTTGGTTTTGCTTAATCTTTGAGGTGCATATAATAAATACGTAAGCTTTTTGTAAAATGAATCTCAATCTTTAACAAATTATATACGATGTTCAATATTCTGTCATCTTATTTCTAAATACAACTCGCTTTTTGTGATAATGTAATTTTCCTTTAAAATTCATAACATACTGAAATCATATGCTTTCATAAATCTATAAAAAAACTATACCAAGAGCTCGGTATAGTCATTTTGCTTAATCCGATATGTTATTGAAGCATATTTTCAATTATTTAGCATTTATGCACGTACACACTCAAGCCAAGCTTTGAACTTGGGATTTTCCAGCACTTCTTTGTTGACTATGAATCTTGATTCCTCGCCTTTGATTAGTTTTGCCATATCACTCATCAAAAGATAGGGGGATTTGCCGAGCGCGTCAGACGTGGTACCTGCAATGTGGGTCGTCAGAGTCACATTGTCCAACTCAAGGTAGGGAGAATCTTCCAGGATAGGTTCTACGTCAAACACATCCAAAGCGGCGCCGAGTATACGCTTTTCCTTAAGGGCTGCGACAAGCGCGTCTTGTTCTACAAGTCCTGATCGGCTGGTGTTCACTAGTATGGCTGTTGGTTTCATCATGCCAATAAGGCGAGCATCTACCATGCCTTTGTTCTCTTTGCTGAGACGGGCGTGGAGGCTTACAAAATCGGATTCGCTGAACACCTCTTCCAGCGTTGCGGGAATGCACCCTGCCGCTTTGATGCGCTCTTGGTCTGTATAGGGATCGTATACGAGTATTCGGGGATCCCAGCCTTGAAGCTTCTTTGCCACCAAACTCCCTATGTATCCAAATCCAACAAGGCCGAAAGTCTTGCCTTCCAGCTCGGGTATGGAGTCGCTGTTCGAAAATTTTTTACGCCACTGACCGTTCTTTATCGCATTGAAAGCGCGTGCACTGTTGCGTGCTTCCGCCAACATAAGCCCAATGGCAAAATCGCTAACCGCTTGAGCGTTCCTGCCCATTACGTTGAAAACGAGTATGCCGCGTTTCGTCGCTTCATCGACGTTGACGTTTTCCAATCCGGCACGGCTCACGCCTATCATGCGAAGGTTTGGCATTGCATCCATGACTTTAGAGGAGCAGGCGATGAAAAGCCCACAAAGGACGTTCGCGTCCTTCCCATGCTCGAGTATCAAAGGGTCGCAGGGTTCAACTTCGGGTCCTTGCTGCTCGACAACTAGGCGGCGGCGCTGAAGGTTATCCCAACTGGTCTCCCAGTCACCGACAAAAACCTTGTCTCCATATAGGTAAAGGTATTTATCCCACGCTCCGTCAAACCCGGGTGAGGGGATCATCGCGTCACCCAGCAGAATTCCTTTAAGTCTGCCCATCAACAAATTCCTCCTGCATGCTAATTCTGTATATCTTTTCTATTATAAAAGTGCCTAACCGCATTTCTTTCATTTTACTAAGCTGAAACGGCGAATAAACCGCTGCCCAATTATTATTATAGTTTGCTTATTGAGTTTTGTCTATCAGACTTCTGCGAGGCAGACAACCAAACGCTTTTGCCCTCATTGTGTTTGTCTCAGATAGCATCCTTGGCTTCAACAGTGAGTTTGCTCTTGGGTTTAATCTCGTTCATTAGCGTGAACCCGAGAACAAGCACTCCACCGGCTATTTGGAGCGCAGTCATCGTTTCCCCAAGCACCAAAACGGATAGTACGATAGATATGAATGGGTCAATATAGCTCAATATTGCCACCACCTGCCCTTTTAGTGAGCTCAACGCAGAAAAGAACCAATAGAAACCTAATCCCGTATGTAGCACACCTAGAGTGATTATGGCGCCTAATTCCAAGGGTTTTGATTCGCCAATCGTTATCCCACTCGTCAAAAGCACATAGGGTAGCAGAAAAATCGTCGTTCCAATAAACTGAATTATTGTTTTATCCAGTCCGGATACGTTTTTAACATATTTGTTTGTAAGCATGATGCACGCATATACAACCGCAGCGCCCAGACCAAGCGCAACACCCAGCAAACTGGTTCCCCCCTCGCTCGTATCCCCACCAACTATAATCAATACTATCCCGGCGGTGGCCATAACAAAGCAGAGCACCTGTTTGCCGGTGATACTCTCCTTAAAGATTATGGGGCTAGCAACCATCACGATAATCGGCGCAAAATAGTAACATAGCGTGGCCACAGACACTGTCGTATAGTTATAAGACTCAAATAGGAGCACCCAATTCAATCCGATAAGCATCCCGGAAAAAAGCAATATCGGCAGATATTTCTTTACACCTTTAATAGATAGTCTTTTATATATGATTAATTTGACTATTACAAGTGTAATCAGCGCTATAGCTGCACGGTAAAAGGCAATTTCTGCCGAAGGCATATTTATGTATTTGACAAATACTGCTATCGTACCGAACAACGATACAGCCAGTATGTATTTTAGTTTTGCGCTCATGTGCACACTCCTGTGTATGGTCAGTATTTTAATATATCACCTTGCTAACGTGAAATCAAACAATGCGTTATGCCTGATACATGTAGAAATCCGGCAAAATATTGCCGGATTCGGAATATGAGCCTTATTTTCGGAATATTAACAAAACCGAAGGTACTTTGGACTCAATAAGAGTTACAGCACTGTGAACGTATTCTCCCTCTGGGCAAGGTAGAAGGAATCTCCGCTTTCCAACCTATATTGCTGATAAGGGGTTAGCTTGGTTCCGTCTGCAAGGAATGTTCCAAAGCTAGAATCGAGGTCCATTAGGTACAGCGCGCCATCCGAAACGAGCAGCTTGCAATGCAGCGTGCTAATTCCGGGGGTTCCGTCCGGATAAACGATATTGCAGGTGGAAGAGTCCCTTCCAAGCAGTATACTATCTTCAATAGTATAATCGTTCCGCGCAAACAAGCCAGACACACCTCTTATCGAAAAGGCTGCGAATTCCTTTCGCGCCTGGTACTGCTCATAATTCTCATAAGGGGTTATCGTAGACTGTTCTGCATCGATATGCTTAGAGGGTTTATGCCTCTTGACGTAGCCCGCACGACCTGTCGAGCCCTTTGCGCGATTTGCCATGAATATTGAGGATATGATGAGCAACACTAACACCGCACCAGGGGTCAGGCGACGGCGATGCTTCTTCGACTCCGATTTCGATATATGGAATGCCGGCTTCATCAAGCACATCCATAACGTAATCAATGTATATCGCACCAAAGGTGGAAACGCCCTGCGTTGCAGAAAACGTGTTTATACCAATGCAAACGCCGTCTTCTGTAAGAAGCGGTCCACCTGAATTGCCGCTGTTGATAGAACAGTCACTTTGAATGTAGTTTACTCCTGCACTTTGAGCATTTGTCTTGCTGACTATTCCACTGGTAATAGTTATGTCATCTATAGAGGATGGCAGTATATACCCTGCGTCATTTATCGAGTCTGCTACCGCAGGGAAGCCCAATGCATACACCGTTTCAGAACGCTCAATTTTAGTTGCGGACATGAGCGCCAGAGGCTTTCTTTCATTCGTCGGTTCTATTGAGAGAATCGCATAGTCGATGTTAGAATCATAAGCTACCGGTGAAGCGACAGGCACGGAGTCCATATGGTCAAGATCCTGCAACACGACATAAACTTCGTCGCATATATTCCCGTTGGAGTCGGTAATCACGTGGCAGTTGGTAATTATCAATTCCACTGCTCGACCTTCAGGACCAACGGCAAAGCCTGTACCAATATAGCCTTCGTCAAGCGAGCTTGAGTAAGTATATACTCTAACCACGCTCTCGCACGCCTCGAGTACTGCTTTATTCGTCTCAGCGAATGAAGAAACAGGCAAAAGCGCTAACATTGCCAATGTGGTTATCAGGCATAAGAATCTTAAGATATTTTTAATCATTTCCATCACCATCAATCAGATATTTTAGGGGTATTCAATGAATATAGCGGTATAATTGTCCTGTTCGCTGTCGTTAGCAGCCATAATAGACTTCTCAAGGCAGTGTGCGGATGCATAAACGTCTTGCTTCATGCAACTTAGTATCTCGCTTTCGTTTATAGTGTTATAAACGCCGTCACTTATGAGCAAAATCCTATCGCCTTTATGTAACTCAATCGGGTTCTCGCTATAATCAATTTTTTTTAGTTCGCTTATGCCTATCTAGCTGGTCAGCGCATGCCTCATCGGGTTGAGTTCTGTATATTCTGAAGTATGAATGCCTTTTTTTGCTAGCTCATTCAGCTCTGATTCATAGTTGTGAATCCTGTTCAATGTGGTTATCGTGCCATCGCGCACAAGGCAGAGCTTGCTGTCCCCTACAGAAACAAAATCCATAAATCCGCCTTTTAGCAATGCGGCGACGAGTGTGGTGCCACCCTTTCCTGCGGGATGCTCCTTAAGAAAATCGGCAACCCTTTGATTGGCAAGGTACAATAGGTTCATAAGCTCATCGCGGGAGGTAGAAGCGCAATTCTCTGAAGAAAAGCCTTTTATCATGGTTTCTACGACAATTCTACTAATCTCCGCCCCATACGACATACCACCCATCCCGTCTGCAAGTACGGCTAAAACGCCTTTGTTTTTGCAAAGTGTTTCGTCAGATAAGCTTGAGACGGCAAATGAGTCTTGCTGGGAGTCTCGTCTTCCCAACCCGTGTATGTTTGCGACCATCGGATGTTCAGCGCTTTTAACACCGCTTTTCCTTTTGCGCCTCATCAACAGTATCACTATAAACACAATCAGCGCAACCGTTGCGATTGCCACGCAAATAAAAACAGTACCTTCTGCGCTGGAGAATAGTTCTTTGGCTTCTTCAAAAAAGCTCGGCTGGATTATGCCCGGTTCGTCCGTCATCGGTCCTCCATCCTAAGCGGGTATTATTCCCAGTTGAAATCCTTGCCGCAAAGCGGTATAAAAATCAGCTTGGTCAGTCCGATTTCTATCTCGTCTTTAGGGGCAAGTTCCACAGTCGAAAAAAGCGGCTTGCCATTATGCCTTGTTATACTGCGCCCCTCATCCGGTGAAAAATAGAACGTGCTCGTCTTGGAGTCGAAGCTGATTACCGCGTGATTGCGCCGCGATATAGTTTCATCGGAGATAAGCGCGATGTCCATCTGCTCATCCCGTCCAATGAAATTATTGTCCGCATGTATTCTGAAATCACGACCTTTATCCTTTCCTTCCACGCACACAACCCACCCAACTACTGGATCCACGCCAAGCTTTTGCGCAATTATGGCAACGGTATGCCCTGCGTCTGCGCCTTTTTTTTGAAGCTGCGGAGATATAACCGCCGCTACGGAATCCTTTACTATTGCTGTTGTGTCCGCCGCTATTGGAGTGGGAACAGCTACCGATATATCCACTGGTGCGGCAGTATGAACGGGGTCAGGTGCGGTGGGAGTGGGTTCGGATTGCATTATGCCGATTGTCTTCGAACCGCGCCGTTCTTCCTGAATGCCTGCGGACGATGCGAGGTTTTTGCAGTACGGACAGGTTTGGTCTTTAGTTTGGTCAAAAAAGTGACCATTGGCACATTGCTTCATTATCATTTTGACTCTCTCCGATCTTTGCGTTACGGGATATTGCTCAAAAAGGGAAAGCTCCAGACTCGCCGGTAGCCCAATTATACGCCATGAGCGACGCGCCGCCCTCTCCGTAGTAGAATACCATTACATAATCGTCCCCTGCGCAAACTGTAGGGCTGACTGCACCCTCCGCCATTTTGATAGCTTCGCCCCCATCTTGTGGCACTCTGTAAAGACATGAATCGTACTTGCCTACAAAATAAATATCTTCTCCGTCCCAATTAAGTTCAGTCGCCGACATTTCGCATATCAGTTCACGTTCGCCACTTCCATCATAATATATTCTATATATGTAACTGTTTTCAGTATCTGAAGCTGAGTAGTAGATATAGTTACCGCACAGTATCATCTGATACACATCTTCGTTTGATATCTTTGTGGCGGTTAGATTTTGGCCATCTATCCAAAATATGCCCACTCCATCGACGTCGCTCGCGTAAAATCCAGATGCAGTGGGATTCACGAAGTAGCAACTGGAAGCGACGACAATCTGCTCGTTTTGACCGAGAAGATCCATTCGACGCAGCGAAGAGTCATTCAAGTCTCTGAAGTAAATGTAATTGCCGACGACGTAAGGCATAGTTGCATTATCTCTGAGTATATAAAGCGAATCCGGATTATAAACAGCATCGCAGCGGTAAATCGCAACTGTATCATCGTCGCTATTGTATGAGGTGAAATAAACGTAATCGCCTTGTACGTTGATATGCATAGCATACGCTGCTTGATCTAGTACAGGCTCGATTTCGTTTGTATCGAAATCCATCTTATAGATGTAACCTGTGTCCGAATAATCGCAATAATACATATACCTGCCTTGAACAGCGACGCAGCTTCCGTTCAAAATATTAGCAGCTGTGTTACCGCGATAATTTATCCCACGATAATTGTAATCCAAGCTACCCATAGATAGCCATTCGGTGTAAGTTAAACCGTTATTCTGCAGGTAAAGATATGCTACCCCCGGATCGTAGGGCGATAAGTACGCCTCTGCTGGAGTTACGACTTCGAGCAGACCATCCGCATAATCAAAGGTCTGATATGCGCCCCCACTCTGCTGTACGTAGAAAAGGTTATTCTCTTCTCCCGTTTCGCCTATTGTAATCCCGTCAATACCATATAGTACTTCCAGATACCCAACAAGAGAGCTAATATCATATCTATATTGCTTAACGTTGTCACCGCTCTGGTTACTGTATTCATTAGTACTGCGAAGACCGGTGAACAGTTCAAAGTCGGGGAGGCTAATGGTTCCGCTGCCTAGGGTCAACCCTTCACCGCCTGGAAGGTTCATAGTTTCTTCCGGAAGAAGAGCAGGTGTGTTGAAGGCTCCTGCAAAGGAAGACGGGGTTGGGCTTGGTGTCTCATTGATTTCGGTTGCGGGGCTGGGGTTTGGAGAGTTTGCTAATACTTGTGTGCTCGGTCCGGGCTTAAGCAAAATAACAAGCGCAACTATTGCTCCAACAGCTAAAACTCCCAATCCAGCGAACAATGCAACTGGTTTTTTCTTTTTTGGAGTCTGATTGACGGGTGGACTGAAGGTTCCTCTCTGCTGAGAATAAGGTGCTGAGGCGGGTGGATTATTAGGTGCGTTGAATGTACCGCTTTGATGAATCGGAATAGTTTTCTGACTAGATGCCGGTGCGCCCGCAATAACGCTTTCGTTTCCGCCTTTATCGTAATAGGGTACACCTTCTGCATAGAGGGCATTGTACAGTGCCTCCATGCTCCTAAACCTGTTTTCTGCCTTGACTGCAAGACCCATTAGCAGCGCCTGCTCCACAACGGGGCTTATGGTCGCCCCAAGTCTTGAAGGGGGAACAAGCCTATCATCCGCCATGCGCTCCAAGGATTCCTGAGGGGTGACGCCTGTAATGAGTTTGTAAATCGTGGCACACAGCGCATAACAATCGGTCCAGGGGCCTTGCTCGCCCTGAGTTCTGTATTGCTCCTCAGGAGCGTATCCCGGTTTAAGCATCACCGAAACACTTTTACTATCCGACGAAAGCACCTTTGCAGCGCCAAAGTCCAACAGCTTTAGTTCACCCCGTTTGTTCTGCATTATATTGTCCGGGCTTATATCCCGATGGATAACCCCGCTGTTGTGAACCACAGAAAGAGAGCGGATAAGAGGATCCATTTTGTTCAGCACTTCGGCTGCTGGTATGCGCCCGCCCCTTTTCTCGAGTTCTTGCGCCAGTGTATTGCCTTCAATGTAGTCCATGGCGATATACGCAGTTCCATTTTCACGGAAGAAATCGCGCACGCGAACGATACCGGGGAGCTCGGAGAATTTCGCCAGCGCCTTGGCTTCGTTCAGAAACTTCTCCATCCCCGCTTTATAATAATCTTGGTTCATCCCCACAAGGAAGGTAACGGTATTCCTGACAGTTGTCTCCCTAGAGACGAACCCTGCCGGATAGTATTCCTTGATAGCTACCGTGCAATCGAGATTAAGGTCATAACCAATGTAGGTTATTCCAAACCCGCCTTCGCCCAACACTCTGCCAGTCATGTACTTCCCAGCCAGAATTGTGCGTGGGGGCAAATGATGGGGAGATTTAGGAGAATCATTGTCGAAATCGCAAAACTCACATATTCCACCCGGCTCTGCCATCTGTTTATGGCAATCCATGCACATTTTTTCAAGCTTGTTGAAGTCTTTCATTTAAAAAGCCCCCTCGCAGAATAATGACCTAGGTGTGCTCATATACTTCCATTTTATTATACCAGAGAACGCATATTCAGTGTTAAACTGTGATGGGAAAATTTAGTTGTGGTGAATCAATTCTCAGTTATTGTATACTTCTTACTTCGCAACAAATACCTTCGAAGATTCGCTTGCACTTATTAAATGCGGTATGAATAGCAGCTATGTCGTCTTCAATAGTCATTTCACAAGGGTGTTTTTGATTGGCTGGAAGCCAGCAATAGCATATCTGTCCCCAAGTATTATCTGGCGGGAATAATAGATAAGCTCTCTACTGTCATTTAGTATGCCTCCGCTGACCATCAGCACCGTGTCGCCCGGGGTTATTCGAAGGTATTCAGCTTCCTGCTTGGTAGCGTATGCCAATTCTATCACTAGGTCGAGGTATGCCACGGAAATACCCAGAACAGACTGCACGACATCTGTAACAGAAGTCAACTGCGATTGGTCTACAGTGGAAAGGCAGGAGTACTTTTCCGGAAACACTATGCGTTCAATTATTACCGGCTCACCATTTGCATACCGCACCCTGTGAAGGTGCAGTAATGCTACGCCTTCGTCCGCTGCGGTTTTCTGGCGATCTCTCTGGCTGGGTTGCATAAAGCCGAAAAATGTAACCTCAGTTCTTGGCGTGATACCATTCTGCAGGCAGTCAGCAGTAAAGCTGTTAATGTTAATCACGTGCCGTGAATGTTTGCGATTAGCGACGAAGGTGCCTGTCCCATGGCGCTTGACGAGGTAGCCTTCGTCAACCAAGTCGTCCACAGCTCTACGGATGGTTATGCGGCTACAGCCATATTCATCGATAAGTTCACGCTCGGAGGGTATTCTTTTGCCGGCGACATAAACCGAATTGACTATTTTTACTTTTAGGTCGTTCTTAACGATCTCATAAAGATGGGAGATCTTTGTATCTGAAGATTGATTGTTCAATGTTTCCTCCGAATTGACGAGTTGGCTCAATTATCTCGTCTTGTTGTAGTCAGTATAGCATAAACAATTGCCGCTGTGAATTAGGATAACTGTTAAGTAACAAAGCAAATCGCCGGGCATTGGCTCCCCGGCGAGTATAATCTGCGCCTATGCAACATCCCCAAAGAAGTTTTCATGTTTTCTTTGGGATTCTTTCCTTCTAACCATTACTCGTCGTTCTTTTTTTTGCTTTTGCAGTAGCCTATTATTGTATGGACTATACCTTCCAGCAACGCCGCGATTGGAAATACCAGCCATCCTGGATGCCAAAGCCCGTGGGCGAATCCTGCGTATAGGTACCCGGCGATTAGCAGAATCCACAAGCAACCTTCAATAGCACCTAAGAGTTTGCCTTCCTTTCTTCTGTCTGTCCAGGTATTGTAGAGTATAGTTATCAGCGTAGCACCTATGAACAACAACCATGCCGGGTGCCAAAGGTTATATAGAAACCCCAGTATTAAAAATGCGATTATGCATAGCGGCCACAGTATCGCTTCAAAGGGAAACCGATTCTGCCTCTTCTCTACAAATATTCTTTCTTCATCCCCATATGTCTCAAAGTCTTCCGAATCTTCCTCCGCGCTTTCAACTACCCGAACCCCATCCCAGCCAACGTGCACATGATCCTTGCCGTCTGTCACATCCAGGCCTTTGAAGCTGATTTTCAGCCTAGCATCCTTTTTTTCTTCTTTAAGAGCAGCTTTTAGATCGTCTACGCTGCCTATGCCCAGAATAACAGTTCCAACTGCTTCTGCTTCGGTTTTTCCAGATGCAATAAGATTGTTGTACTTTTCTTCAAGGTTCAAAAGCATATCTTCTTTTAACCTTGACGCATCCTCTGAACGGGGAATTGATGAAAACAATGATTCCACATAATTGCGTATCGCTTCCATATTAAACGTCCTTTCGCGTAAATTTGTCGATAACTTGTTTAGTCAACTGCCATTCCTTGCATTTTTCCAAGTAGTACTTTTTCCCTTCATCAGTGACTGAATAATAAATGCGCCGTCTGCCGTAGCTCTCATCCCCGTAATACGAGGTCACCAGTCCCCTCTTTTCCATTCGAGCAAAAGCGGAATACAGCGTGGTTTCCTTTATGGGATACAACCCCTCGGAATCAGCTTCGATCCTAGCTGAGACCGCATATCCATAATTGTCTCCATCCATCAAAATGTGCAGGATTATGGTATCATTGTATCCGCGCAACGTATCGCTGCCAAGCACTATTCCACCTCCTCTGTAATTACTTTATCTGATGTAGTAATCATACCACAACTACCCCATCAGGTAAAGTACTTTATTCCAATTAAGTAAAATTTCTACAGGCAATTTTTTAGCTACCATAAAACTACCGGACTATTTGTAGAATATTGACGGAAAAAGCTCCCGAAACAGTATATTTCGGGAGCTTTTCTTTAATCAGCAATACTAAGCGGTCATTAAGCCCAGGGTTCCAAATCGGCGACGTTCTTGCCTGCTTCACGTCCGCACACGATGCATTCCGTCAGGTTTCCGCCGGCCTGGTAGGTGAACTTGAACACGGAGGAAATCTCGCCTGCGGTGTACAGTCTCGGAATCGGCTCGCCGTTCCAGTCAAGGGTGCGGCGCTGTGCGTCTGCGTCAATGCCACCCTTGGTATTTGGCCCGCCGGGATAGAGCTTAATGGCATAGAACGGCGGAGTTACTACAGGTCCCATAGTGGCGGGAGTTCTGTTAAACTCGGGGTCGGAACCGGCTTCGCAATACTCGTTGAATTTGTTCACGGTATCGACGAGTATTGCGAAGCCGGTTCCTAC
>ENA-UOOM01002629-UOOM01002629.1-fermentation-metagenome-genome-assembly--contig:-NODE-2629-length-14372-cov-14.102396_pt1 | contig 14372 bp, 15 predicted proteins | sample MGYA00245781_ERZ724031 | MGnify/ENA primary metagenome ERZ724031 (study PRJEB28704, sample SAMN03018317) | fermentation metagenome | biome: anthropogenic terrestrial biome; feature: soil... | reverse complement strand
TGGGTAGGAATATCCTATGCTATCCTATGCTTTTATCTTGTATTGATACGTTAAATGAATGATTTGATCATTGGGATACAAGAAAGAGGAGCATCAAGATATGTTGCGACCATATACAATCGTGCATTGTGATTATCATTGAAATGATAGGGTGCGTATCGCTTCAATTGCTGTGTCGATTTCATTATCATCGTTATGAAACGAAAAACTGAACCTCACCGTTCCCTGCTCCACAGTACCCAGCGCCTGGTGCATCAGCGGGGCACAATGGGCACCCGCGCGGGTGGCAATGTTATACCGCTCATTCAAGGCATCGCTGATTACGGCAGCAGGCAAATCGCCAATATTCAGGGAAACCACCGGACCAGCGTCCGCCATTTGGCTGCCATACAGGCGGACACCGGGAATCGTGCGCATACCGGAAATAAACCGCTCGCGCAGCGTGGACAGATGCTGTTGTACCTTATCCTGCCCCGTCGTCATCAGCCATTCCATCCCGGCTCGCAGCCCCATAATGCCCGGCAGGTTGACCGTACCGGCCTCGCACACCTCCGGAAAGGTGGAAGGATGCTGTCGTTCAAACGAGTGAATGCCGCTACCACCGCTAATCATTGGACGTAGAGGGACATTGCCTCGATTGATGAGCCCCCCGGTTCCCTGGGGCCCGTATAGGGATTTATGCCCCGTGAAGGCGATAAGTGTGCGCGGCCACTGTGCCACGGAAGGCATTGCCCTGGTGCCTGCCCACTGGGAAAGATCCAGAATCAGCAACAAGTCCCGCTGATGGCACAGGCGGATAATGTCATCCAACGGCGCGATGTCCCCGGTAACGTTGGACATGGGGTTGAGCGCTATGGCGGTGGTATCGGCATGAAGGTATTGCACAAACAATTCTATCGGACAACAGCCATGCTTATCCAGCGGCATGATATCCAGCCGCATCCCCATGTCCTGCAACTCGTACAGGGGGCGCAGCATGGAGTTGTGCGCATATGGGGTGGTCAATACGCGGTCCTGCGGCGTCAACGCGCCTTTGATGGCCATGTTGAGCGCAATGGTGGCATTGAACGTGAAGGCCACTTCCAGCGGCGAAACGTCAAAATACTTAGACACCGCCCGGCGCACCAACGCCACCTCCTGCAAGGCACGCAGCGCGGGCGTATGTGCACCGCGCGTCGGGTTGCCATATTCACCGGACAGGCCGCGGCGCACCGCCTCGACCACTTCTGGCGGCTTGTGCAGTGATGTGGCGCTTTGGTCCAGATAAATCACGAATCCAGCCTCCTGTGCCACGTATCGCCGTTTTTATCATATACCCCATCTGTGGGGACACGCTTCGCGGCCAACAAATCAGCCACCTGCAGAATAACGCTGTGCTCACAGAGGAGCACTATGCCGCACCCCGCGTGGATAGCCGGAGGAAGTGGAATGAGGCGGCAAGCATAACCCGCGTCTTCAGCCAGCAACTCCGCCTCCATGGCGGCGTGGCTGGAAGGAAAAGCGATAATCGTCCGCATCAGGGCTTAACAACCGGATGGCTGCGCATCAGTTCGCAGATGCGGTACATGTTGGTCACCTGACCTACGCGCAGCTTTTCCTTAAGGCCGTAATAGTCCAGGCATAAGCCGCAAGAAAGCACCTGTACGCCCTTATCCATCAGCGTGTTCAGGTCTGCCACTGTCTTATCATTGAGGGTCGTCAGCGTGACGCCCTTGTTGTAACACACAACATATGTGGGCAATTCGTCCTGCTCGGTCAGCGCGTATATGAATCCCTCCAGCAACTTTTTGCCAAAGGCGGCATCCCCTTGCCCCATTTCGTCGCCCTGCAACACGACAAGATACGTATCATTGGCCACTGGGCTTTCTTTAACTACAGTTTCTATGGGTTTTCCCTTCGAAAATGTAACGATAAAATCCTTCTCCTCATATGGCGCGGCCTGTACAGCATAGCCAAGCGAAGTGCCCAAGCCTTTCAAGTTCTCCGCCGCATCCGGGTTGTCCACCAATACCCTGAGGCCATTGTCTGCGGCGTCCGCAAGCGCCTGTTTCGCCAGCAGGACGGGCCTGGGGCAGCTCATTCCCCTCGCGTCGATTTCCTTTGTCATGGTCATCCTCCGTATGAACGATAATGTGCTTGCCGGGACTTCCTCCGGCAATCATGAGCTTAGTATAACATAGACCTGCACCCCGCCAAATCGACTCGTGAAATTTTTAAGTACATAGGAAAAACACTTGAAGTATTGCGTGCAATCACGTATAATTTTGATACGAACTGAATAGTGTCTGGTTGATCGTTTACAGGAGAGTGCGGCACGGGCTGCAGCCGAAGGAATAAGTGCACATCGTACCGGGTGGGCGCGAAGATCTCAGGAACAAGGACTGAAAACGGGACAGACCTCTGGAGAGCACAGTCACCGGCGAAGCAATCGTGGCGCAACCGCGAGAATCTTTCAGGTTCTATACAGAGGCGAGGTACGCTGGCTTCGTATTTTCCGAAAGGAATGAATCAAGGTGAGGGTGCTGACAAACAATCCCCTGACAAAGCAAAAATTGGCCAATTGGCAAGGTGGCACCGTGGCTTATCACGATGTGCCACTGATTGGCATACTAACATCGGCGCGCGATCAGATTCACCTTGGGTATCGGCTATGCACCCATCCCCTGTCCGGCAGCGTCAAGCCCAATGAAACCCCCTACAAGTCCATAGCATTGTCCGATGCGCCGGAGAAGGCACTGTGCACCGATTCGCTGATGCTGATTGAGCACAGCATTGCGGTATGCCAGCACTTGGCCGCCAACCCGCGCCCTGTGACAGACGGCATGCTGAAGGATTTCCAACTGGTAGACTACACGCTGATCCTTTCCGCCCTGGAAGGGACAAGCGATTGGCATCCGGGTATTGATCCATTCTCGGATGCGAGCCACCCCGCTGACACCACACACCTGTCACCATCCTGTTGACAGGCGTTGATGATGATATGTACTTCAAGAAAAGGAGGTTTCCGGTTTGAGGTTAGAACTTGGTTATGTCCCGATTTCCGACATCCAACTTGGCGAAAAATCTCTGGTTGACGGCACCACCCTATTTGTCAACGCGGAAGAGGTCAAGGCCCTGATCCTCAAGGATGAGCGCATTGCCTCCGTGCAGGTGGATGTGGCCCGTCCCGGAGAAAGCGTGCGCATTACCCCTGTGAAGGATGTGATTGAGCCGCGCGTCAAGGTGGAAGGCCCGGGTGGCATCTTCCCCGGCGTGATGGCGCCGGTAGATACCGTGGGCAGCGGCAGGACCCATGTGTTGAAGGGTGCCGCAGTCGTCACCACCGGCAAAATCGTCGGTTTCCAGGAGGGAATTCTGGATATGAGCGGTGTGGGCGCAGAGTACACCCCGTTCTCCAAGACATGCAACCTGGTGCTGGTCATTGACCCCAAGGAGGATGTCAAGCCCCACGAGCATGAGCACGCGGTGCGGGAAGCCGGATTAAAGACGGCCGTATACCTGGGCGAGCTGGCGCGCCATGTGACGCCCGAAACTGTTGAGGTATTTGAAACCATGTCGCTGCTGGAAGGCCAGCAGAAATACCCGGACCTGCCGCGCGTTGGCTATGTGCAGATGCTGCAAAGCCAGGGCCTGCTGCACGACACATACGTATATGGCGTGGATGCCAAGCGCATTCTGCCAACCATCATGTCCCCCACGGAAGTGATGGACGGGGCGATTATCTCGGGCAACTGCGTATCAGCCTGCGACAAGAACCCAACCTACGTGCACCAGAACAACCCCATTGTGCACGACCTTTTTGCCCGCCACGGCAAGGACCTCAACTTCGCGGCGATGATTATCACCAACGAAAACGTGTATCTGGCAGACAAAATCCGCTCGTCGGATTGGACGGCCAAGCTGTGCGAGTTCTTGTCGCTGGATGGCGTCATCATCTCCGAGGAAGGCTTTGGCAACCCGGATACCGACCTGATGATGAACTGCCGCAAGATAACAGACAAGGGCATCAAGACGGTGGTCATCACCGACGAATACGCGGGCCAGGACGGCGCTTCGCAATCCCTGGCGGACGCGCATGTATCGGCCGACGCGCTGGTCACCGGCGGCAACGCCAACCAGGTGGTCACTTTGCCCCCCATGGATCGGGTCATCGGCACCGACGCGTATGTGGGCATCATCGCCGGTGGCTGGGATCAGAACAAGCATGCTGACGGTTCCATCGATGTGGAGCTGCAGGCCATTACCGGCGCGACCAGCGAAGTGGGCTTCGCCCATCTGAGCGCAAGATAAACCAAATTTACCAGAAAGGAGAAGATACCACTTGAGCAAGAAAAGGGTAGTTCATTACATCAACCAGTTCTTCGCCCAGATTGGTGGCGAGGAAATGGCCCATGTGCAGCCCGAATACCGTGAAGGCCCTGTCGGCCCCGGCCTTGCGTTCAACGCCTCATTTGGCGAACGCGCTGAAATTGTGGGCACCGTCATCTGCGGCGACTCCTACTTCAACGAAAACATGGAGGAAGCCAAGGCAGAGCTCATCGAGATGATTGACGCGGCCAAGCCCGATCTGTTTATCGCCGGGCCTGCCTTTAACGCGGGCCGCTACGGCGTGGCTTGCGGCGCCATCGCCGAGGCCGTGCAACAGCAGCTCAACATCCCGGTGCTCACCGGCATGTACGAGGAAAACCCGGGTGCCGACATGTACAAGACCAATGTCTACATCATCTCCACGCGCAACAGCGCGGTGGGCATGCGCGACGCGGTCAAGAAAATGTCCGCACTGGCCCTCAAAATGCTGCGGGATGATACCATCGGCTCCTCCATCGAGGAAGGGTATATCCCCCAGGGCATCCGCGTAAACCTGTTTGAGAAGGAGCGCGGCTCCAAACGCGCGGTGGATATGCTGCTTAAAAAACTCAAGGGCGAACCCTTCACCACCGAGTACCCCATGCCGGACTTTGACCGCGTGGACCCCCGCCCAGCTGTGAAGGATATCAGCAAAGCCAAGATTGCCCTGGTTACCTCGGGCGGCATTGTGCCGCTGGGCAACCCAGACCACATCGAAAGCTCCAGCGCCACCAAGTATGGCAAGTACGACCTGCTGGGCGTTGACGACCTGACCCAGGCCACCTACGCCACGGCGCACGGCGGCTACGACCCCTCCTACGCCAACGCGGACGCCGACCGGGTGCTTGCGCTGGACACCCTACGCGAGTTTGAGGCGGCGGGCAAAATCGGCTCCCTGTACCGCTACTTTTTCTCCACGGTGGGCAACGGCACGTCGGTCAAATCGGCCAAGGCCTTTGCGGAGGACTTTTCCAAGGAATTAATCAAGGAGAATGTTCAGGCTGTGATCCTGACATCCACGTGAGGGACCTGCACACGTTGCGGCGCAACGATGGTTAAGGAAATTGAGCGTGCAGGCATTCCCGTGGTGCACATCTGCACGGTAACCCCCATCTCTCTGACGGTTGGCGCGAACCGGATTGTACCGGCCATCGCCATCCCCCATCCCCTGGGCAACCCCGCGCTCTCCATGGAGGAGGAAAAGGGCATCCGGCGGCGCATCATCCGGACCGCGCTTGACGCCTTGTCCACCGAGGTGACGGAGCAAACGGTATTCGATGTGCAATAAGCAATGCAAGAGGATGGATTATGCAAGACAAAATCTATGATGTGATCATTATCGGCGCCGGCCCTGCCGGCCTGTCGGCGGCCATCTACACCGGTCGCGCCAGGCTGAGCACGCTGATTATCGAAAAGGAAAAGGACGGCGGCCAGATTGTCATCACGGCCGAAATCGACAACTACCCAGGCAGCCTGCCCCACGAAAGCGGCCCCTCCCTGATTGGCCGCATGGTGGAACAAGCCCAGCGCTTTGGCGCGGAAAAGGTATACGACACCGTGGTCGAAGCGAACCTGACCGGCGATGTGAAGCGCGTGAAGTGCAAGAAAGGCGAATACGCGGCCCACACCATCATCATCGCCAGCGGCGCGCATCCCCGCCCCATCGGGTGCGTGGGCGAGCGAGAGCTGATTGGCAAGGGCGTATCCTACTGCGCCACCTGTGACGGCGCCTTCTTTGAGGACATGGACATCTATGTGGTAGGCGGCGGCGACACCGCGGTGGAGGAAGCCATCTACCTGACGAAGTTCGGGCGCAAGGTGACCGTGATTCACCGCCGAGATCAGCTGCGAGCCATCAAGTCCATACAGGACAGGGCCTTCCAGAACGAAAAGATGAACTTCATGTGGGACACGGTGGTGACGGAGCTGCACGGCGACGGCATCCTGGAAAGCATGACCGTGAAAAACGTAAAGACAGGCGAGGAGACCGTCATCCACGCGAATGAGGATGATGGCACGTTCGGCGTGTTTGGCTTCGTGGGCTTTTTGCCCGAAAGCGCACTGTATGCCGACCAGCTGGCCCTACGCAATGGCTACATCGTCACCGATGACAACATGCACACCGAAATACCCGGTGTGTTTGCCGCCGGCGATATCCGCGAGAAGAGCCTGCGCCAGGTTATCACCGCGGCGGCCGATGGCGCCATTGCCGCGATGGAGGCAAATGCCTACATCGAAGGATATTGCCTGGTGAATGCCGGGTAAGATACAACCAGAGACGCGCAAGCGCTCACATGCCCCCGGATGGGGAGAAACGGAGGATATATGTTAGACCTGACAAAAGAAAACTTTGAGCAGGAAGTGCTGCAGGCAGATGGTACCGTGTTCGTGGACTTCTATTCCGACGGGTGCGTGCCCTGCCAGGCGCTTTCCCCCTTTGTGGAGAAGATGGCTGAGCAGTACGGCGAATCCATGAAGTTCACCTCCATCAACACCACCAAAGCCCGCCGCCTGGCCATCGGCCAGAAGGTGTTGGGTCTGCCCGTCATGGCCATCTACAAGGGCGGCGAGAAGGTGGAAGAGCTGGTCAAAGAGGATTGCACGCACGAAAATATCGAGAATATGATCAAGCGGCACCTGTAATGCGATAAGCCGCTGTTATGCGCCTGTGGCGTTTGGCAGTGCTTATATACAAACCCCCACCATTATTGAAGAAAGGAGGAAATGGTATGAGCTTGCTGAAGGATAAAAAACTCATCATCATTGGCGACAGAGACGGCATCCCCGCCCCGGCCATTGAAGAGTGCCTGAAGGACATGGATGCGCAGGTCGTGTTTTCCTCAACGGAATGCTTCGTCTGAACGAGCGCAGGGGCAATGGATCTGGAGAACCAGAAGCGAGTAAAGGAGCTGGCTGAAAAGTATGGCCCGGAAAACATCGTTGTTATTCTGGGTGCTGCCGAAGGTGAAGCCGCAGGTCTTGCGGCGGAAACCGTCACAGCCGGTGACCCCACGTTCGCGGGTCCATTGACCGGAGTCCAGTTAGGACTGAGCGTTTACCATGTTTGCGAGGACGCAATCAAAAGCGAAATCCCTGAGGATGTCTACGAAGAGCAAATCAGCATGATGGAAATGGTGTTGGACGTTGACGACATCGTCAACGAGATGACCGCCATTCGAGACGAGCACAGCAAGTACTGATTCGCGGCGTCTAAGGCCGACTCATCAGTGCGAAACCCTACAGGCAGGGGCCGGTGCACGTCACGCGTTATGCTTGCCGTTGCCCTTCCCCTGCCGCACTTTTTCTACAAACATTGGAGGTATTATGAACAGCGTACTGGCCGCAACCAGCTATGTATTGGTGCATGTCCCCGACATGGTGCTCCATAACGGTTCTACCCAAACCACCGAGCGGACGGTGAACCCGGGGTCTGCCTACCTGGAGGCTTTGCCCAAGCATATCCGCAGCTACGATCAGGCGCTGACCTATGCCCCCAATCAGGCCTATATCGGCCGCATCACGCCGCAGCAGCTTGCCCAGCGCGAGCAGCCCTGGTATCCTCAGCCCCTGGACGGGGCCGAGCGCTATGCCCGCTACGGCGAAATCATGCCGCAGGATGAGTTTTTGCTGCTGCTGCAAATCTGCGACGTGTTTGACCTGGCGTTTCTTTCGCAGGATTTCGTCGACCGCACCAAGCCCGCGCTTGCCAAGCATCCCCTGATGAGCCAGGAGATTCTTGACCGACTGAAGGAAGGCGTGGATGATGAGCAGATTGCGCACTTTGTCAACAACGAGCACGCCGAAGGCCTGTATCACCAGGGAGAACTGGTGGGCTACATCAAGCGCGCGCACGATGTGGATGTCAACCTGACTGCCCACGTGGTGCACGAAAACCTGGTCAGCAAGGCCTCAAGCGTATTGTCGATGCTGCACCTGATCCATAACAGCGGCCTGAAGCCGGACGAGGTCGACTATGTGATTGACTGCAGCGAGGAAGCCTGCGGCGATATGAACCAGCGCGGCGGCGGCAACTTTGCCAAGGCAGCCGCCGAGATTGCCGGGCTGAAAAACGCGACTGGCAGCGACCTGCGGGCCTTTTGCGCAGCACCCGCCCACGCATTGGTCACCGCAGCCTCATTGGTCAAGGCCGGCACCTACAGGAAGGTGGTGGTCACCTCGGGCGGCTCAACGGCCAAACTGGGCATGAACGGCAAGGACCATGTCAAGAAAGACATGCCGGTGTTGGAGGATGTGCTGGGCGGTTTTGCCGCGCTTATCTGCGAGGATGACGGCATTAACCCGGAGATAGATCTGGGCCTGGTCGGCCGCCATATGGTGGGCACAGGCTCGTCCCCGCAGGCGGTCATCACCAGTTTGGTCCTGTCCCCCCTGGAGAAGGCCGGTATGAAGATTGTGGACATCGACAAGTTCGCCGCCGAGATGCAAAACCCGGACGTCACCAAACCCGCGGGCGCTGGCGATGTGCCGCTGGCCAACTTCAAGATGATTGCGGCGCTGGCTGTCAAGAGTGGCGAGATTGAGCGCGGCCAGCTGAACGACTTTATTGAGCAGCATGGCATGCCGGGCTGGGCCCCCACACAGGGGCATATCCCATCGGGCGCTCCGTATCTGGGCTTCGCGCGGCAGGACATTTTGGATGGCACCATCAAAAACGCGATGATTATCGGCAAGGGCAGCCTGTTCCTGGGTCGCATGACCAACCTTTTTGACGGCATATCCTTTGTTCTGCACGCAAATCGCGGCAAAGCCGAACCCCAGCAGGGTATCTCCAAGCAGGAGGTGCGTACGCTGATTGCCGAGGCGCTGCGCAGCTTTGCTGGTTCGCTGGCCGATCAGGCGGGAGGAAACGATGCCAAATGATACAGTTCAGGCCATGATTCAGGAGACCTTCCTGGAGATGGCACAGGCGTTGGAAAGCGGGCACTTGGGCGGGCAGCCCAAGATTGCGCTGACCGGCATTGGTAGCGAGCTGGGCGAGGAAAATGCCCTGCAAGGCGCGTTGCTCGCCGCCAGGCAAGGGGTGGATGTGGTATATATCGGCTCCCTGGAAGCCGATGGCGTAACGCACATATCGGCCAGCAATGAGGACGAGGCTCGCCAAGCCATGGAAAAGCTGCTGGATGATGGCACCATCGCGGGGGCGGTCACCATGCACTACCCCTTCCCTATCGGCGTGGCCACCGTTGGCCGCGCGGTAATCCCCGCCAACGGGCGGGAGATGTACCTGGCCACCACCACCGGCACCGCCTCGGCGGATCGGGTACAGGGCATGGTGTTGGGTGCCATCTATGGCATCATCACCGCCAGAGCCTGCGGTGTGAAGGAGCCCACCGTCGGCATCCTCAACATCGACGGTGCCCGGCAAACCGAGATTGCCCTCAACAAATTAATCGCGGGCGGCTACCCGATTACGATGGCTTGCTCCGGCCGCGCGGACGGCGGATGCATCATGCGCGGCAATGACATACTGGCCGGTGCGCCGGATGTGATGGTGATGGACAGCCTGACCGGCAACCTGGTCATCAAGATGCTGTCCAGCTTCGCCAGCGGCGGGCAGTACGAATCCTTGGGCTATGGATACGGCCCGGGCATTGGCGAAGACTATGACCGCCTGGTGCTGATTGCATCCCGAGCCAGCGGGGCCAGTGTTATCGCGGGCGCCCTCCAGTTTGGCGCTACATTAGCGCGCAATGATTACCGGGCCATCGCGGCGCAGGAGTTCGCGCTGGCCAACAAGGCCGGGCTCAAGGACATATTGGCAGGCACCCAGGCAACACGAAAGACCAGCGCCAAGGAAGGTGCGGTTGTCGTACCGGCGCGCGAGCCCGTGACGGCGGACATTGCCGGCATCGACGTGATGGACCTGGAAAGCGCCGTAGAGCTGCTGTGGAAGAACGGCATTTATGCCGAAAGCGGCATGGGCTGTACAGGTCCCATTGTGCTGGTATCAGAACCCAAGCTGCATCAAGCCGCCGATGCCCTGCGAAAGGGCGGCTACATTAATTAAACCAGTACGCAAGAACGCATCCTGTCCATCGTTGTACAGGATGCGTTTTTGTGTTACAGGTCCTATGATTTTGTGTGAACGGCGCGGATATCTACGTCTTCCCGGTTCATCACGCGCCCGACCATCCTCGCATCCGGGTAATGAACCAGGAGGGCTTGCATCAGGCTATCCGCTTCGGCTTGCGGCACGCTGATCAGCAGGCCGCCTGACGTCTGGGGGTCAAACATGATGTCGGCCAGCGGCTGCGGAACATCCGGCGCCAGACGCGCCTTTTGCTTCATGTAGGTGCGGTTGCGCACCAGCCCGCCGGGCAGGATAAACTCCGACGCAAATTGATGCGCGCCGGGCATTAAAGGCAGTTCCGATGCCCACAGCTCGATGGTGCCGCCGCTGCCCGATGCCATTTCGGAGGCATGGCCGATGAGGCCAAAGCCCGTGATGTCGGTGCACGCATGCACGGGAAAAGAATCCATGGCCTGTGCCGCGGCCGCGTTCAGGGTGGTCATGGTATCAATCAGTGCCCGGTACTGGTCACCGTCCACGAGGCCAGCCCGCCCCGCCGTGGTCAGGATGCCGGAGCCTAACGCCTTGGTGAGAATCAAATAGTCGCCGGCCTGGGCGCCGGCATTGGTCAGCACTTTATCCGGATGTACGAACCCAGTCACTGCCAGGCCGTACTTAGGCTCCTTGTCCTCCACCGTGTGACCGCCGCAGAGCAATGCCCCGGCTTCGGTCACCTTGTCCTGTCCCCCGGCCAATATGGCGGCTACCGCCTCGGGCGGCAGCCTGTCTGATGGGAAGCACAGCAGGTTTAGGGCCAGCTTGGGCATACCGCCCATTGCGTATATATCGCTAAGCGCATTGGCCGCGGCGACCTGTCCGAAGGTATAGGGGTCATCCACCATGGGTGGAAAGAAATCGACCGTTTGGATGATGGCGGTATTGCTGTTGACGCGATACACCGCGGCGTCATCCGCCGTGTCGAACCCAACCAGCAGGTTTTCATCCGTCTGCCCTTTGGGCAACAGGCTGAGGATAGATTGAAGGGCACCCGGCCCTATTTTCGCCGCTCACCCGCCGCAGCTGGTCATCTCGGTGAGCCTGATGCGTTCACGGTCCGTCATTCCCCCATCCCTCCCCTCTATGGCGCGGTTCATGCTTTCGTTCCTTAGTTACCTTGGCATCATACACAATTTGCACCGCTACTTCAAGGATGGCAGGCGCGGTGCCGCTATGGTACAATATGCACAACCATCACAACAGGTGAGGAGACGGACATGGAGCAATCATCGTCAACATTACGCGCCATCCCCAGCATTGGCCAACTGCTGGATATGCCTGCGGCACAGCGGCTCGCCGGCGCCTATTCCCCCACAATGGCCGCCGAAGCCCTGCGCGTCGCCGCGGATGCCCTGCGCAGTCAGATATTGGCGGGGCAGCATATACAGCCCGACGCGGAACGCATCATCAACGATGCGCAGGCGCTGCTTCAACAAGGGCAACAAATGAGCCACCGCCCCGTCATCAACGCCACAGGGGTGCTGCTGCATACCAACCTGGGCCGCGCGCCCATGGCCGAATGCGCGGCGGAGGCCGCCAAACAGGCTGCCCTGCACTACACCAACCTGGAGTTTGACTGTGCGACTGGCAGCCGGGGCGACCGCCTGGGCCCCATCCAACGAGTGCTGCGCGATATCACCGGGGCCGAGGACGCGCTGGTGGTCAATAATAATGCGGCCGCCATGCTGCTGGTGCTGTCGGCGATTGCCAAGGGGCAGGTGGTCGTTGTCTCCCGTGGGGAACTGGTGGAAATTGGCGGCTCTTTTCGTGTGCCGGATGTGATGGCGCAAAGCGGCTGCACACTGGTGGAGGTCGGCACAACCAACAAGACCAGGCTGTCTGACTATGAGCGCGCTATCGGCGAGCAGACCGCGGCGCTGATGAAGGTGCATTGCAGCAACTACCAGATTGTAGGCTTCACCGAGTCCGTCAGCGTATCAGCGCTGTCCGAATTGGCCCATCAACGCAATCTTCCCATGATTTACGATTTGGGCAGTGGTGCGTTGCTGCCGCTGGCCCCCTATGGGCTGAGGGATGAACCGAGCGTCCGTGACAGCCTGGCGCAGGGTGCCGATGTGGTCTGTTTTTCCGGCGATAAGCTGTTGGGCGGTCCGCAAGCCGGCATTGTCCTTGGCAAGGCGAAATACATCGCCGCCATGAAGAAGCATCCCCTGATGCGCGCCCTGCGCGCGGATAAGATGACATTGGCCGCTCTGGAGGCCACGCTCAGGCTTTATCGGGACGATGCCCTGGCCGCCAAACGCATCCCGTTGTACGGCATGTTGCAGCAGACAGAAGGTTACCTGGCACAAAGGGCGGAAGCCTTGCTGGGGCTGCTCCCCTCCTCCATACGCGCAGTATGTGATGTTGTGCCCTGCCAGGCCCAGGTGGGCGGCGGATCCGCCCCGGGCGAGATGCTGCCCTCCATGGCGGTATCAGTAGCACCGACAGACATGCCGCTCAACACACTGTATTTGCGCTTAATCAACCAGGATACCCCCATCATTGCCCGCATCCATCAGGACCGCCTGTTGCTGGATATGCGCACCGTGCGATCGCACGAGATAGCGCCCTTGGCGCAATCGCTCACCACCATCCTGACCGAGAAGGAGCATCCATGAGTCATCATGTCATCATCGGCACTGCGGGCCATGTGGATCACGGCAAAACATGCCTTATCCGGGCATTAACGGGTACGGATACCGACCGCCTGGAGGAAGAAAAGCGCAGGGGCATCACCATCGACCTGGGCTTTACCTACCTACCCCTGCCCGATGGGCAACAGGCCGGAATTATCGACGTGCCGGGGCACGAAAAGTTCGTCCACAACATGCTCTCGGGTGCGGGGGGCATTGACCTGGCTTTGTTGGTGGTTGCTGCGGACGAGGGTGTGATGCCCCAGACCCGTGAGCACCTGGGTATCCTGTCGCTGCTTGGTATCAAGCGCGGCTGCATTGCCGTCACCAAGGTGGACATGGTAGAAAGCGATTGGCTGGATATGATGATGGAGGAGCTGAAGGAGGAGTTGAAGGGCACCTTTTTGGACAACGCCCCCATCATCCCGGTATCCTCCCACACGGGTGCCGGCATAGAGGCGCTCCGCGAACAGTTGGTTGACCTGGTGCGCCAGACACCGCCAAAGAATACCGACAAACCCTTCCGCCTGCCGGTGGATCGGGTCTTTACCATGCCGGGCTTTGGTACGGTCATCACCGGCACGCTCATTGAGGGCACGCTGCGCGAGGGGCAGGATGTCATGGTCTACCCCCAGGAACTGCCCACCAAGGTGCGCAACCTGCAGGTGCATACGCAGAGTGTGCCCCAGGCCTATGCCGGGCAGCGCGTGGCCGTCAACCTGCAGCGCCTAAAGACTGAGGAAATCCCCCGCGGCAGCGTGTTGGCCGAACCCGGCAGCCTGCAAGCAAGCTACATGGTGGATGTGGCCATTCGGGTGCTGCCGGAGGCCAACCGCAGCATCCGCACCAACAGCAGGCTGCATTTTCATCATGGTTCGGGCGAGCTGCTGTGCAAAGCCGTGCTGCTGGGCGGACAGGAGGAACTGTTCCCCGGACAAACTGGATATGCACAGCTGCGATTTGAGGAGCCGGTCGCGGCCAAAGCAGGTGACCCTTTTGTGCTTCGCTTCTATTCCCCCCTGGAAACAGTGGGCGGCGGCATCGTGCTGGACCCGACGCCATACAAACACAAGGCATCCAGCCCGCAGGCACTGGAAAAACTGCGGCTGATGTACGATGGCAGTGACGCGGACCGCATCGAAGCCCTGCTGATCGAGCACAGCCCGCACTACGTGGCCGCCTCGGCATTCAGCATGCAGACCGGCCTTTCTACTGAGCAGGTACAGCAGGTGCTGCTGTCTTTGCGCGATGCCGGCCGCGCCGTCAAAATCACCGATAAACTGTATCTGCACCATGGATAT
>ENA-UOOM01002628-UOOM01002628.1-fermentation-metagenome-genome-assembly--contig:-NODE-2628-length-14395-cov-5.272734_pt1 | contig 14395 bp, 14 predicted proteins | sample MGYA00245781_ERZ724031 | MGnify/ENA primary metagenome ERZ724031 (study PRJEB28704, sample SAMN03018317) | fermentation metagenome | biome: anthropogenic terrestrial biome; feature: soil; material... | reverse complement strand
AAGCCTTATTTATTCAGGCAATGTTTGCGAATTTAAGCTGGGAAAGTTGAGTTATTTAAATACAATCCTTGTTTCTGTTCAAGACTGATGATGTCGATAAATACAGAGATATCAGAGCGATTTAAATACAATCCTTGTTTCTGTTCAAGCAGGAATAAATGAGTTAATAGAAAAGCAGTTACGATATTTAAATACAATCCTTGTTTCTGTTCAAGGAGTGCAGATAACAAAAGATATACTATCGCAATATTGATTTAAATACAATCCTTGTTTCTGTTCAAGTACAACATTCGCAGTTGTTACACGTCTTTTTCATTTTATTTAAATACAATCCTTGTTTCTGTTCAAGATTGATAATCCGTTTTTATACATTAATTCATAGATTATTTAAATACAATCCTTGTTTCTGTTCAAGAATAATCTGAATAGTTTTTTAGATGTTAAAGGCAAATTTAAATACAATCCTTGTTTCTGTTCAAGTAGAATGTAAATTTTCTGATGGGTTTTGTCCCCCACATTTAAATACAATCCTTGTTTCTGTTCAAGTGCCATTCGGTTTGCCAATTTATTATGAGGGAGAGTAATTTAAATACAATCCTTGTTTCTGTTCAAGCTTTGTTACAAAAGCATAGAACCATTTGTTTGAGTATATTTAAATACAATCCTTGTTTCTGTTCAAGGATAAAGGTAATGCAATTCTATCTAAATCAAAATCAATTTAAATACAATCCTTGTTTCTGTTCAAGTATTCGCTTTATCACGAAATCGTTCCCCACTCATAGATTTAAATACAATCCTTGTTTCTGTTCAAGAGCTATAGATGCTATGAGAGAGGAAAGTAAAACTCTATTTAAATACAATCCTTGTTTCTGTTCAAGTAAATGACTTGAATAGTTTTTTAGATGTCAAAGGCAGATTTAAATACAATCCTTGTTTCTGTTCAAGTACTTCTTCCCACGGTGTCCATGTTAAATCAACACTATTTAAATACAATCCTTGTTTCTGTTCAAGGATTTAATAAAGGCGTGCCTACTCCGTCATCATCTGATTTAAATACAATCCTTGTTTCTGTTCAAGAACAATAAGTCTAGAAAATGGTTAAACTCTTTTTCATATTTAAATACAATCCTTGTTTCTGTTCAAGTCATTATAATAGTTTGACTTATAGAGATTTAGAAATATTTAAATACAATCCTTGTTTCTGTTCAAGATTGGCTTGATATGATCCCAGATACAGATAGTAAAGGATTTAAATACAATCCTTGTTTCTGTTCAAGTCACAAAACTAGCATTACTAAAAGCCTTTTTAAATGATTTAAATACAATCCTTGTTTCTGTTCAAGTCTTCTAAGTAATACCATGAACCCGCTTTTCTTGCCATTTAAATACAATCCTTGTTTCTGTTCAAGTACTATGACTTGTTCAAAGAACGCATCATAAACAGCTATTTAAATACAATCCTTGTTTCTGTTCAAGTGAATTTAGGACTATTGATGCGTATGACTCTATTATAATTTAAATACAATCCTTGTTTCTGTTCAAGGATATGGTCAATGTGTATTGCTTTGGTCGTATCTGCATTTAAATACAATCCTTGTTTCTGTTCAAGGGAGTTTTACATCGTCTTTTATGTAAGTAGGTGATTATTTAAATACAATCCTTGTTTCTGTTCAAGGCCAGCTTTTATAAGCTTTTCTCTATTATAGTATATCATCTAAATTATCTACAAACGATATATTTCAAGATGTTTAGCGTATACCGAAATATTTTTTCCAAGCAGACTATTTTTATTATTCTTATTTAAATTTCTTCTAAGATTCTTTATTTATAAGCATTTTATCATTCTTATTTAAATACATACTTGGAAAACTATAGTATCAAATCTTCTATTTTTGTAATGTTAATCTCCATATTATTTCTTAATTTCAACATCTTTTAAAACCCTTTATTTATAAATCATCCAATAATTCTTATATAAATATCTACTTAGAAAATTATAATATTAAATCTTCTGCCTTTTTAATATCAGTACCTATCGTCTCCTCATCAAAGCTACTTTGATTCAACAATTTTATTATTGATACAAAATCCTCATCTTTATTTATAACTTTACTCAATTCATTTTTCAGTGCAATAATTTTTGATGGAGTTATATGTCCTCTAAATACAGATTTTTGGTGATGCGTTAAATATTTCTTACATATTTTAAACACCTTATTCACTCTTTTTTCACCAATATCATAGAATAAAAAAACATAATTATAATTAATTTTTTTCATTGCATATTCTCCATGGAAAATGGAATAAACTCCTTATCTTCTAGTATATACTTAATTAATTTATATCCATCAATTTTTATAGCTTGCTTATATGTAATATTTCTCTTTAACTTATTATGCATAAAAACATTATTCATTCTATTTTCAAATGCCCTAACAAATATCTTTCTTCCTTCTTCATTTAATACACAATAGTTTAATTCTTTAATAAAATGCTTTTCTACTGTTATCTTTCTATTATTGATACAATCAAATATCGTTCTAAAAACGATAGCTGGCTTAAAAACCTCACTTAGATCAAGACTTAAAGAGAATCTTCCCTCGCTAGGGGCATGTAAATAAGAAATTGTTTGATTTAAATGAGTATGGTAAATTTGAGTAATTGTCTTTGTATACAAAAGGGTATTTCCAAATGAAATCAAAGCATTGATAGGGTTATCAGGTGGTCTTCTCACTCTCTTATTCATTATAAAATCGTTTGGCAAAAAACATGAAAAACTCTGATAGAACTGTAACCATATGTTTCCTTCTATCATTAATATCATATTAATCTTTGTCGCTTTATTAAGTTGCTTAGGTACGTCCACTTTCAACCAATCAAGAAACGGCTTTAACTCTTTTTTATCATGACGATAATAATGATAGAGAAGACTATGAATGTTTTTTGAAATTCCTAATACAATTGCTTTTGCTATATATAATCGATCCGAATTATATTTTTCAGCCTGTTTAAGTAGAAGTTTTCCACTTAGTAAGTTTTCTTTTGGATAAAATGTTCCTACATAATGGCCATAATAATCAAAAAAATGCACTACAATTCTAGCCTTTGATAATAAACTTAGAAATTTAGTTGTTAAAGTAATATCGTTCATACAATACAACTCTCTGATATCTTTTATTGGTAAATAATTGTTTCCTTTTTCGTTCTTAAACACAATAGATAAGTCTTTTTGCATTAAATCTCCCTTAGAAAAAATATATCTTGTTTCTTCCTTCAAAATATCTCCTCCTAGAGTAATTATTCAGCCTATTTTATTTACAAAAAACAGTATTCATAATATGCGCATTTTTTGCATCCCTTTTTCACCACTGGCTCAGGTGGATTTTCTTTTGTTAGTAGTAGTTTTATTTCACTTAATACCTTCTCAATTTTTTGGATCATTTCATCGTTAAGAATTACTATATGAATTGTCTTCTCCTGCTTATTTTTTTCAATTACCTGTAACTTGCCAACACGATCGATGCCCTTTCTGGACAAAATAAATAAATAATATGCCAGTTGCATTTTAGCTGCTTCCAAATCCGCATCTGATTTCTTCAATTCAATTACATACTCATCCGTAATTTTATCCAACTTAACACTATCAACAACTATTTCCGTGTTCTTTCCTTTACTCTTTATTTCATGAAGAATTTTCCCAATATGAACGTCTTCTGAATTGTCTTCTAAATTAATTCGATTATAAAACAACCAACACTGCCTATGGCAATGAAAAAAATAGTTCATTACTGTGCCTGTTATCTCTACCATATCATATCCTGATTATATTCATAAAATTTTGACCTATCTAACTTTCCATCGATAATAAAATGGTCACTCTCGTTGAAATAAATAATGCCACCTATTTCTTCTCCATTTTTAATTGCTAATTGATTCGTTTTATTTATTATTATATTATATGTAAAGTAATCCATGATTTCGTAATGCTGAGACAATGCAATTTTTCTTTGAGCATAGGACATCGTCCTATCAGACAATAGTTTTTTATATTTTTTCCATACTTCAGAGCCAATGTATAATCGATCATCTATCTTTATATCCACATTAACAAATATTTGGATACTAATATCATTTATTAACTGCAATTTCGATTCTACTTTTTCATATCTAAGATATAGCGCATCTTCATAAAGAGTTAAGATATTATTCTCATTATATTCTTTACTCTTTTCTTTTAATTTTTCTAAAACAATATTAAAGTATTCGTCAAAACTTTTCGTAATTAATGTTTCCTGCATTTCTATATCCTTTAGAGAAGCAAGTAGGCGTAAATCTTTTCTGTATACATCAGCTGGGTTATCATAATCAAAAAAGTATGCCTTCCCTAGTCGTTTACAAGATCTATTAATTCGTCCTAAAAATTGCTCTTCAGAATCAAATACAGAAATATCTTTAAATCCAATATCCATATCTATGTCGACTCCAGCCTCTATTACCTGTGTTGCAATTACAATTGACGGTTTACTATTTTTGATTTTCTCGATTATTTTATTTCTCCTATGTTTATTATCGTCTCCATTTATTTCAAGTAATAACCCGTCAATATCTGTATTGTTATTCTCTATTAGCTTGTCTTTTATTTTCTTATAGAATTCTATTGCAGTACTTTTCTTAATAAATTCCACTAATATTTTTTTATCTCTATTATTATTATGAACATCTACTATTTTTTCCACTAGGAAATCAAGGTCTATTTTGCCCTTCTCCAATAACTCATAAGATATTTTAACTCTACCTCTAAACAATGGATGTTGAATATATTTTCTGCTATTTGTTATCAATGTTGCAACTTCTTTAATCTCTCTTTTATCTTCTAAAAGCCAATCCAGTCTAGGAAGGGTTGCAGACATGATGACTATTTTAATGTGTAATAATGAAGCATAAGATTCAAGCATTTCAATAATTGGTCTCCATATGCTGTTCCGATATGCCTGAATTTCATCTAATATAATGACACTATTGCACATTCTATGAAGTAAAAGATTTGATTCCCTGCCTATACCAAATAAACTTGTAAATAGATTAACATGAGAAGTCAATACAATTGGATAATGCATGAATTGATAATCCAAGTATGCCTTTTCATAATCTAACATTCCTTCATAATTTTCATAGTTTTTACTATCTTTTGAAGGAATAATTGGAGTAATAGAATTGACCTTTATATAGTCCTTACCATCTACAAAGTATTTAAAATTCTCCGCTGTTTGATCAATTAAAGTATTAAATGGAAATATATAAAATATATTCTTCAATTCTTGGTTTTCTTCCAATAATTTTAGTGCTAAATTAATAGAAGTGTTGGTTTTACCACTACCAGTTGGTGCTTCTAAATAAAAAATAGATTTATCTTTTTCGCGGATAATATTTCTCTCGGCTTCTAAAAATATTTCGGTACGTAATTTATTAATATCATTTTCTTCTAAAACAATATCTCCTTTTTCACTTGCTCTAATTTTCTGTGCAATATCTGAAGACTCATAAGATTTTCTAAGCTCCTTAATATTTCTTATGCCTTCCATGGAAACTTCATGACTATTCATATAATCATGAGTTGCATAATAATCACAAGAAACGATTAGTGAATATAGTAGCTTATTTAAAATATAAAAATTTTTTTCTTTAATTTGATAAATTTCATACATTCGCTCTCGATCGTTAAAAATACTTTCTATATTCACCAATCTATCTACATCTAACTCTCTCCTATAATGCACGAAGTATTTATTGTTTCTATGCGTAGATAGAGATGATAAAAATTCATCTTCAACTAGATTTTTTAAATTTGAATGATGCCTTGCTATTTGGTAAGCAAAACTATATGCAAAAATATCGATAATCGGCCTTAGATCCTTTTCCTGTACTTGGTCAATGAAAATATCGAGAAAGACTAATGCTGAAATAATAGAATGCTCTGTATTGCCACTTGTGTCCGTTAAGCTTTCAAAATTATTCATCTTTTTCTTTTGAAAGTATGGATTTATCTTTCCAAGATCATGTAAGTAAATTGCATTTATAAACATTGTAAATATAAATTCTTTTTCTTCCTTGGTAAGCATAAACTCATCATCTAATTGCTCACATTGTATACAATCTATAATTTCTTTAATTATTCCCTTAATATTCTTTTCTTCATTAATTTTTTCAAAATATTTTTTTGTGGTTTCCATATGCTCTAATAATGTTTCTTTTGATTTACCGTTTTGAGTATGAGCAAATAGAATACTATCTCCTTTAATATAATTCTCATATTTCAAATACATGAATTCACCTCATTTATTGAATCTAAATAAGAGGTCGTCCTGTTAACGACCTCTTGTTGTTAAAAGAAGAATAGATTATAATTCTCATGTGAATATACAAAGCCATCTACTAAACCTATATAATCAAGATTAGTCAAACAAGATTGTTTATATTCATAAAAATTAAAGTCCTTATTCATTCCAGTAGGTACAACCTCTTTAAATATATAAGAGACTTCTCTAGTTTTTTTCGTTTTATTACCTAAAACTATCTTGTCAGTTACAACTAGTGAGTCAATGAAGTTCGTGTCCTCTCTATGTAAGCGTACTTCTGCAACATCATCAATCACTGCAGGATGATCATTCTTACCTAGGTATGGAATATACTCTGTCTTACCTTCTTGAAGATTTCTCTTAATTTTATTATAATCTTCGCTTGAATCTTCAAGGATGTATATATCCCATTGAGGATCTTCTAACCATTGCTCTCGAACAATTAGATTACCACCTTGTTCACTAGATGCATATCCAACACTATTGTTAAAATTTTGTATTTTCTTTGAGAATATACCCTTCTTCTCTAAATCAGGAACTATTGCAACTTTTAAGCTAGATAGTTTTTCATAGAATTCAGGATAATCTGATGTTTGATGTGTATACCCCTTTAGTCCTATAATCGCTCCTAATAGTCCTAATAGTGCTACTTTGTGAATATTATTATAGGTAAAATATGCGTAGCTATTCACATCAGGTTTTTTAAACATTGCACTGCGTCCTGAGAGTCTAAATTTAATAGCCCTTATATCCAACTATATCAGCCCTTTCCATGGCCTATTTAACTTCATCAAAGATATCGTATGCATTACATTTTAATCCCGTCGTATCTATCTGAACCGTATGCGTATTGTAATAAATTTCAATATTGTGAATTTTATCTTCGATTTTTCTTAACATTTCTTTTAACTCAGTTATATCGATGATATCCTTGTCGCCTGTATTCTTAATAAAAGATATGTAGGAATCTAGATTAGCTAAATATAACTGTTCTTCTTCTTTTACCTCAATAAATATAGCAAATTCATTTTCACTTCCAGATTTACTATTGGTATTAAATCCTGTGGCTGCAACTAAGCATCCCTTCTTAAATTTTTTATAAGCATCCTCAGTATATCCTTCAAAATTATCTATTACATCTTTAAATACATCATAATTCTTAGGGTTTATTGAAAAAGGATACATATAGTGCGCTTCATCTACAACGATTTTTTTACCCAAAGATGATGCATCTGCATCTTCTTTTGTAGAATTTCTAAATGGAGAAAGAATATCTTGCGTTTCAATTTCTACATCTTTATATTTATTAAACCCTTGTCCTATCTGTACTGCGCCTGTAATACTTATGTTTTGTTTTTTTTCTGCAAAGGTAGCCCCAAAATTCAACACATCTATTGCTGAAAACAGATTACTCAGAACCTCTTTTGATGGCGTTTTATCATTTATGGCTGTACCAAATATTTCTTGATAGCGTTCACTTAATTGTTTGGGTTGCAGCTTGTCCTTATTTATCTGATAAGACTTCATATACAGTATCTTTTCGCCCTGATTTTCCCAGTATTTTTTTATTGGGTATTTAAATGCTTTATCACTACCAAAAATTTCTCCTGTTGTAATAGTCTTTGGTCTCCCAGTAAAATCTGCATTCCAGTTAGACATAATACTTTTGATACCAACTACACCGTATACTCTCTTATTAAATTTCATTTGATTTTACCTCCTCACTTTTCTTATCTTTCTTTTCAAAAAGAAGATTTTCATAGCTTGCACCAGCCAGGAATATTGCCTGATCAATTTTATCATCTACTTCATATCCTAAAACAATTGCTAATAATGAGTTGAATCTCTTATAATTAAGAGGTATTGCATGACTGTAATGTTCATATGCAACCAATAAAGTATCCTTCATTCTCTTAGGATTTTTCGCCCTCATAAACCCTTCTAAGAGATCATGCTTTGGATTAGCGCCAGCACTTTGTGCAAGAATATACCTTGCCAACTGCCCTACTGCAAAATAATATTCTTCATTACTTTCGATAGATACCAGATCTGCTGATTTTAATTTTTCTCTGAGACCATTGTACAAATTAATAACTTTGTCTCCCATCCCTTCATACCCCCCTATTTTAAAATATCTTAAAAGATTGAATCTAAGATTAATACCTGTTGCTATCTCTCGCCAATTTATTTTTTCTTTACCTATTATCTTGTCTAAAATCAGCTCTAGTGTTATATTTTTAAGACAAGCTTTTAAACTTAATTCTTGTCCTTTATGAAAATAACTTCTCATAGCTTCCTTTGACACAAATAAGATATCGATAAACCTCGAACTTATTACATTTTTCTTTGGTTTTAAATCATCTCTAAAATAATTGCACCTAAGTTCATTATTGTAGAAAATTTCATCTACTATTTGTTCCAATGCTTTAATATTGGTAATTACCTTTTCTTCAAAATTATTAATCTGCAGATAGTTTTTGTATTCAAATGGCTGTTCCAATTTAATTTCTGATGGAATATAATCAAAATCTTTTAAAACAGTCTTACCATTTTCCTGCTCTTTGTAAATATATAAACTTTTTCTGCCATTACACTCACTTAAATCTCTATCAAAATTATAATCATATGGGATATTTAATACATTGATAGGTTTGCCATCATGGCTTAATGCATTAAGCCAATCAAACATTTTTTTACTTTCAAGTGCTCCTTCTAAAGTAAGACGAAAAGGTACCTTAAACTTCGTAGATTTTAATTCCAGGTAAGGCTTTTTATCATTCATGCCCATATTATCGTTACTTAAGCCCATCACTTTACCGTTATCAATTATATTGTACTTATTGCTATTAAAAATTTTAGGAATTGTATATCTCTTATACTCTTTAATATACTCTTCTATAGGGGCATCAAAAAATATTTTAATATATTCTTTGTTAGAGAAGTTCTTTTCTTCAAGACCCATTTTCTTAATCCTATTAATTATAGCATCTAAGTTATCAATTAAAAATTGTCTATTATTATTTGATGTATGTATATTGATATCGTCTAAATTCACAGATTTCAAGAGTTCATTCACGACTTTGTCCTTTTTATTTTCAAGTAAAGCGTCATAATATCGATTAATAGCCTCTATAACTTGTTCAAAGGACAGCAACTTCTTATTCTTTTCAAGATTATCAGATAATGAATCTCCTACTTCGGGCAGAATGTTACATTTTACAAAAAACGAATAGATATTGTTGCTGTGTATCTTCTTCGCTGTATCTACAGCTTTATTCATGTCGATTAATTGGCTATAATAATCTACTTTTTTAAACCACAAATATAAGTCGTTTTCAATAATACTATCATTTTTTATTAGTAGGCAAGTAATAGATCCGTTGAACTCTACCTTCATATATAATCCATTTTTCATAATATAATTATCAGAGACTACTTTGTCGATGTCTTCTACTCCTCGAAAAATCCGAAGTAAATCATTAATCACAAATAATTACCTCCTCTCTTATTCTTATTTATAAAGGCAGTAACCGCAACCTATTGAGCCCTTCTCTAATAAATTGGTTCCCAGTACGATTTTTGCAATAGCTTGGGATAATTCATCACTCTTAATGCCAATTTCAAATTTATTTCCAAGTAAAAAGGTATTTTTGTAAGGAATCTTAATAGCAAAATTGTTTAACTGAACAATACTCTCTACGAAGATATGATTTTTGTCTACTTCTTTTCCATAATAAGATTCATATTTTTTATTTCCGTTCGAACAAATACGACTCATAATTAAATCTAATCCATCTTCTTTAACCCAATATCGTCCACTGTCTATTGTCGAAACGGCAGGGGATAATGAAACAATTTTTGATATATATTTAGGTTTACATGTCTTGATTTCACTTGAAATAACTTTGCAATACGGATTTTTATAAGTGATTGCTCTTTTCATTCTTCCTAGAAAACTTATATCAATACTTCTAAGATTGAAATAATATATCCTTCCTTCCTTATATATTTTATCTCTTTCAAGTGGTTGAAGATTTGAATAGCTGTAAAATTTGAACTTATTTTCTTGGTGCAACTCTTTTAATTTTTCATCTTGTAGCATTCCTTTATTTAAAAATGTAGATAGAAATTCGTAGCTATTTTCTAGGTGAATGTTATCTTTCAATAATATTGTTATGACCAATTCATAGTACATATAATTTCCTCCCTTCTCTCTTGTTTATATATAGATATTTATAAAATATTATGAATATCATATATTTCAACTATAGTATAAAGTCCATATAAATTTTTTATTATTAAGTTTAATTACTCAGTAGATTAAATTATGTTTGACTGCGAACTTTATTTTAGTTTAGTATCCAAAATTGTTTTTGTCAATCATTTTTCAATATTTTAATCACGACTTTCTTCTATTATAACATTTAAATTTATTTATTGACATTCATCTTCATTATTGTTATCTTAGTGCTACATGAAATGTATTTAAATGTAGATTAAATAATGTTGATATATCTAACTACTTCTTTTACTGATACAAGAATTGTACTAAAGTAAATTTGAGCACATTATAACAATAAAAAACGCAAAGTCATATAAAACATCCGAAACTACGGATCTTTTTATGAACTTTGCGTTTTGTTCTACATTTACTTTTACATATCAACTTACCACTAACTAATTTTTCATTAAACACATAGTATTTTTGACATATCTTTTTTTGCCTTTTTTTTATATAATAAGGCCATCAAGGTACAAAGTAGATCTAATTGGTTATCATGCTTCTCTCACTATCCTCCAAAAGTGGTACGAGAATTTATTAAAATAGCAAACTCTTGAAATGTGTCCCTATTTGATGAAACAAAGCATACAACCAGTACATAGTTGAATATTTCCAATTAATGAATACTCCTTGAAATCAATATCAACTTCTGTAAAATTGCTTTCGAATTTTTTTAAAAACTTTTTAGCGATACTTTTAGAAATAGATTCTTCCTCACGCGAACTTCCTATTATAGCCGTTATTATAAATCTCTTCATCAATATGCTCCTTATAATATAATTCAAAGTTTAAATTTGCCAACAAAACTTGTTAATTCGATTATACACTTGCACATAAAGCTTGTCAACAATAAAACTTGGCAATTTCGGAAGGAATATTATTGATTAATAATAAGCATTGACAATAAAACTTGGCAATGATAATATATAGTTAATCAAGGAGGTTAGAATATGAATAAAAGAAGTGTATTAGAGAGAAGTAGAATGGAAAATTTTGATGAAGGAGAGGAGTATACTAATTTATTAGGAATAAAAAGAGGATTCTATTATATGCTTGTGATTTTTTGCATATTAATTATAGGTAATTTTTTTACTAAATATTTTTATGGAAAATCGTTAGATTTTAATTATGGACTCTCTTCAATGTATTTTTGTTTTTTGTCTTCAAATTCTTATATGAAATTTAAGTTCACTAATGAGACAAAATATAAAATGATTTGTATAGTTGTCTCTTTAGCTATGTTTTTATTATTCATTGCAAGTTTTAAAACAATATTATGATTCAATGAGGAATGTGGTACAATGCAAAAACTTATACTAAAAAACAATTTAAAAGAACAGCGCACTAAATTAGGATTGTCTCAACAAAAATTAGCCGATCTTATTGGAGTATCCAGAAATACAATTAGTTCTATTGAAACAGGACAATTTAATCCTACAGCCAAACTAGCGTTAATTTTATGCATTGCTTTAGATAAAAAGTTCGAAGATTTGTTTTACTTTGAATAACAGAAAAGTTATTTATTATAATAACGTATCATAATAAATAAGATTAACAATATAAAGTAGTATTATAAGAGATCCATAAAGTAAGATTAGATATGCATATTGCAATGATGTTGTTTGCAATAAAAAATGAGATAAAGAATTTAAGAAAATATGAAATTGCACAATTAATGATCTATTAAATATATCTTGTGTGACTTTTCCCAAATGTACGATAATCGTCACACAAGATATCCTTTAGATAATATATAATTTGATATTTACTACAAAAACAACTAGGAGGCGATTAAAGAGTGAATAATCAAAGCAAAAACCTACTAAAAGTAAATAATATAAATAAAGACTTCCTAGACTTTAACTTGCAGAATATTAATTTCAATATTAATAGAGGAGACATAATAGGATTGATTGGGGAAAATGGAGCAGGGAAATCTACTTTAATTAAAACATTATTAAACATAACGAATTCATCAAAAGGTACTGTATATTGGGAGAATAAAGATATTAAAGCAAATGAAATATCATATAAACAAAAAATATATACCATATTTGATACTCCTCTGCTAATAGAGTTTTTTGAATATTCCAATATAAAAACATTTTTTAAGTTAATGTATAATTCATTTAGTGAAAATGTATTTGATTATTATTATAATTTATTCGAATTACCACATAATAGAAGAATTTCTAATTTTTCTCACGGAATGAAAGTTAAATTGAATTTTGCAATAGGGTTTTCTATAAATCCTGATATATTTTTTTTAGATGAAGCTACATCTGGATTAGATCCTTTTTCAAGAAAAGATATTCTTAACCTCTTAGAATGTAATGTTATAAAAAATAAATCTGCTGCATTCTTATCGTCTCATATAATAGGCGATATCGAAAGAATTTGTACACGAATTATATTAATTAAGAATGGAGCCATCATATTTGATGAAAATAAAAAAATGATTTATAAAAAATACGAAATTTTAATTGTAGATGATTTGACAAAGATTGATAAGTTAAAATTTGAGGTAATCAAATTTATTAGAACTCCATATGACATTAAGGTTTTGGTAGAAAAGAGAAAACCTTCTGAAAACATAAATAATAAACTGTCTCTCGAAGATTTTATCCACATTTTTATTAAAGGAGATGATTGTTTTTGAAAGCAATAATATACCAAAACATGAGCATTTTTAAAATCAAAAATTTAAAGCATGTTGATATATTAATATTTTTAGCTAGCATAATATTTATATATTTTAATTTACCTCCAGGCATATGTTTATATATAATTGGATTAATTATATTCCCCTTAAGCACCTCTATGTTACCAGTGCAAATTTTACAAGAGACAACATCTAATGATTTTCTAAAGCGAATACTTTCAATGCCAATAAAAAGAAAGAATTTTATATTAAGTAACTTCGTTAGTTTTTTTATAATTTCAATAGTGTTACTTTCAATACTATCAATTCTTTGTTTAGCTGATTATTTTTTATATGGATCTGATATAGAATTATATTTATTATGTTTGTATTTTAGTTTTATACTTATGAATGTAATGTCATCAATAAGTATTTCGAGTATTTATATTACTAACATCAACATTACATCTTTTTTTATAATATTCAATATAATTATAGGCATAGTATTATACTTAACAATACAAAAAATAGATTTTAGTTTTTTATTAAATAATCCAAAATTGCTGATATTTTCTAGTTTTTTATTATTTATTATTATTGAGAGTCTACTTATTTTTATTTCTATAATGTTTTTTAAAAATAGAAAGTGTTAATGGTAGTTGTACATACTTTGAAGAACATATAACGTAAGCGCTTAATAACATAGTGCCTTACAACATACTTTAAGGTTGAATGAAAAACTAACTTCTGGTTTTTCATAACTCCTTATTTTCTGCATAATTAACGTCTGCTTTTTAACTTAACAAAACTCTTTTTTATCTTATAATGTCTGTATTAGCACAAAAAACATAGTTTTACTGCATAGCAAACAGGCATCTGAAAATAGTGTGCGAGACTAAATTCCACGTGCCTTAGTGTAAGACTAAGTTCTATACAGTGAAATGTCTACCTGTGCTATAACTATTTTATCTTAATAATGCTGAAGTAAGAGTTACATCATCTGGTTTGATTGCCTTAAGATGAAGATTTTTATGTAACTCCTTGTTTAGAAGAAGTTGAGACGTATCCATCAAATACAGCACACCTACAAATAAAGTCCCATCTATGAGATAATAC
>ENA-UOOM01002626-UOOM01002626.1-fermentation-metagenome-genome-assembly--contig:-NODE-2626-length-14403-cov-10.868414_pt1 | contig 14403 bp, 11 predicted proteins | sample MGYA00245781_ERZ724031 | MGnify/ENA primary metagenome ERZ724031 (study PRJEB28704, sample SAMN03018317) | fermentation metagenome | biome: anthropogenic terrestrial biome; feature: soil... | reverse complement strand
ACATCCAACAGTTCTGCATACGCATTCGTATTTTTTCCCTCTTTAATCTTATCGAAACCGTCGTATTTTTTCAATATCACCTGTATTTTCGCCACATTTCGATATAATAGCGTGCTAAGTTTGGTGACATTATCTTTCGTTATTGCCACATTCGGCAATGATACATACCGAAGTTCAGGAGTTTGAGATAAAAAGTTTCCGTCATCTTTCGTCCGCCACATCGGTTCAGTATACGATGCTTTCGGCGACGGCACAATGATATTGTCCGAGATATTCTCATTGCAGGTCAATAATACCAGATTCCATGTACCTACTGCGGTATAGGTGGAAAGCGTATTATTTTCTCGCTGAATATTCAGCATTTTCTCTACAAACTTGTTGCTTGTATCGAAGCGATAAATAGAGGTATTATTTAAATAATCTTCGGAAGCCGCCCTCAGTTGAAATGATACCGCAGCTTCTTCACGAGTTTCATCGGGAGAATTACTGTCGTTGCACGAAGAGAACGCAACAATAAACAGTAATGCGACTATCGCATAAGAATAATGTGTTCGTATGTTGAATATCCTTTTGTTCATCATCTTCTGATTATTTATATATATCGCCCGTCCAAGGGAACAGATTCGGCCCGACCGTTTCTTCTATTTCCAATACTCCCGCGTCCTCTTGCGCCGAAAGAATATCTGCCGTACGAAGCGAAGCGCTTTTTGTAGAATATCCCGCAATAAGATTTCCAACTCCTTTTATCGTTACATTGAGACCATATTGGTTATTTCGTTTGATAAAATCATGATCTGCTTTACCATTATCTTTTCCATTCCGATTGACTGCAAGCAGGTAATATACTTTTAATTCTTTTGTTTCCGTCTCGTTCGGATTTATATATTGATATTTCACACCAATCACAAAGCCGGTAGGATAATTTTCACTTTGATTATTCTCAAAAGCGTAAAACCATAAAGGAACTTGATTATTAATTATGTCGTATTCAGGGAAGCTAAGCGGCTTATACAAGTAGTCTGCAAGTACTGCATTAGCACTTATGTTAGTTGTTTTACCTACCAGAAAATTATACCCCTCTGTGTTTCCTTGCCCGAAATTACCATCCGATGTACTAAATTCATCCGGGAAATACGATGAAATGTTTTTTGCATTCAGCATAAAAACTCCATCAATATAGTGGTTGAAATTGCTTGTAGGTTTCCCCGTTTCAAATTCATACGACTTAGGAAGATTAAAACTTATTTTTTGGATAGCTACCCTTGCCACCAAGCGCACCAACTCAACTTTTATCGGTTTTTTATCACCATCGAGAAGCGGTGTACCGGGACTATCGGCTGAGGGTATTCCTCCATTCTCTGTGTAGCCCAGATAGTGCTTCTCAGCACCACTATTCAGCGGTAGATTCTTAAACGACTGAGTCATTACCAAGTTGGTGTATTTCTCTTCCGGCACCTCGCCTCCGATAGGAGTTTCTCCGGAAGTACCGTCGTCTATCTTTGAACCGTATGTTTTTTGCTCACCTAATAACTCTGTACTCGTCGTAAAAGAAGTCCAATTATTGACACCGTCGAAATGATTATCCGGAGCATTTGCAATGATATAGATATCCCGCATGCCGGCAGTAAGTTCAATATCCTTCATTTCGGATACTTCCTTATAATCTTTTCTATTTTGATCGTCTGCTGCACCGCTTAACTCGCGTTTGATGATTTTTTTCCCATCTAACTCATTCGTTCCCGATTTGAAAATGAATACCGCCAGGCTGTAAATTTTCTTTTCGCCTTCTAAGTCGATTTCCGTTCCCCTCAGTCCGTTTTGAGTCTTGGTCTGTTGTGCAGAATGAAAAGATATAGACAACGAAATCTTATCGCCCGGAGAAATCAGCTTCTCAGGTTCATTTTCCGCCGTGCAGGAGGCCATGAAAGCCAAGAATGTAAACAGGCTAAAAAACAAATATGCAATATATTTACCGGTTTTGTTCATCTTTTTAACTATATACGAAAATTCATGAATGCTTCAATCGAAAAAAACTTTATACAAGATCGAAAACGGATAAAGAACGCGTTTTAAAACATCTCTAAAAGTCTTTGTTTCTCCTATGAACTCCTCTGCATGACACAAAGGAACTCATAGGATTCACAAAGGTTATGAATAAGAAAGAACTATTATCGAGACAACTTCTGCTAACTTCTATTCAACAATCGAAAATTCGGCTGATGCCGCTTTCGGTGATACAATGATATCGGGTGCGTTGTCGGGTTTGGTGATAGAGTCGATCCCGATGACTATCTTTTTCGCTCCCGAACTGTCGCGATTGAACAATACGATACCGTCCAGATTGACGGCGCTACGCTCTCCGTCGCCCAATACTCTTAAGTTATGCATATTGGTAAGGACGAAATCTTTTCCTTCCTCAGCCGTTGTCTGGGCAAGAATGGAACAGGCGATGCCGATATCTCCGCCGGTGGCATTGGTCAGGGGCTGCCCGTCGGATGCACGCAACAGGGATAGTTTGAAGAATCCCGAAACAATATTATTCATCCGCCCATGATCGCCTAACGAAGTGATGGCCACCGCAGCCGGCTGATCGATAATCAATCCCCGGCAACTGAGGATGGAGCCTTCAAAACCGACGGATGCGTCATTAATAGCGAGTATCTTGTTGAAATCAACCACTACTGTTTTAGGTAGCTCATAACGGGCGTCGGTCAGCGTATTCACATTAAACTTGCCGCCGGAAGCGCCTTTCCCGATAACAAGCCTCGGCGCCACACCCATATCGAAGTCCAACTTATCGGCGGTGCCTCTGCCGTAATTGCCTTCTACGATAATATCGGATCCGGTGGCATTGATTAATTTTTGACCGTTGGTTTTAAAAATCCCCAACTCATACACGATGTCCCTTTCTCCTTCCAGTCCGTTCTGCGTGTTGACCAGTTTGACCAATACTTCCTGATCTTCTATGGTTCCCACGCCGATCGGCTTTACGATATAACTCTGATCGACATTGGCCAGATTCACTTCGAACATCTTTCGCCCTTCGAGCAGATTGTTCGTTTTGATGGGCACTTCGATGTCTTGTTTAATCATATAGCGTCCGGCTCCGTCGCTGGATGGTATGAAAGAGAGGCTTCCCTTCACAGGACCATAATTTTCCCTTTGATTCGCCGTTCCGTCCTTTGTGAAAAAGTCGACGTGTACCGGCATGGGGGTTCCCTGTTCTGAAGTGGGGAATCCGGTGAGCGTTACGCTGAAAAGCGCGGTGATGTATCCGTCGACGGGTTTATTGATTTTTACATCGGATACATATAATCCATGGCTCATTTTTACCAACCTGTTTTTTATCCCTTTAAAAAGAATATCTCCGTTAGAGACAAACAAAACTTCTTCGAAATTGGTCGCACTACTCTCTTCCGTTGCATGCCGGTCGAACAATAATTCGCCTGCAGGAGATAACATGCAAACGCGCCCGGAGAGGCTTTCTGCCAGAAAAATTCCATTGGATGTCACTTGTACTCTATCGAAATTACCGTCTGTCGACTTCTGATAAGTCTGACGCCCGTCTTTTGCCAAACCGGTTATGGTTCCCCGTGCACGTTCATTGTCGAAACCGGCGATAACCGATTCGCCCGTAACGGGATTGATACCCATACCCGAAATAGAACCGGATACGACATATTTTTGCAGGTCTGTTCCGTCGTTTCGTAAAAGAGAATAGTAACTTTTTCCGTCGCCTCCGTTGCCTCCGACCAGTAAGTTGCCGTTGTTTGTCACAAACAGATGATCGATCGTCGTATTGGCTGACGCGGGAACGATTTCCTTACTGAATACGATATCGCCTTCCGGCCGTATCTTGATGACTCGTCCGTCGCCCATATAACTGTTCCCGATAAGGAAGAGAAAATCATCCGGGGCTGTGATCATCTTATTGATGGCAAACCCTGCGTCGGGGAATTTCGTAACGAATACCACTTTTCCTTTGCTGTCGAGGCTCGCAATCGAAGAAACCGTATTTTCGGCCGAGGTGAACGCGGCATGCACATACTCGGTCATACTGCCCAATACTTCAAATCCAATGCATGGGCCGCTCTCTTCGGAGACATACTTATAAATTTCCTGTCCTGCTTTATCAATCTTTGTTAACATTCCCAGACGCACGCCAGCAGCATTTTGTTCGTATCCGCCCAACATAAGATTTCCGTCTTTCAGTTGGCCGCCGCAAAAGAGTTCGCTGCCGTTATTCCCGGTGTAAACATCGTTCAATACGGTTCCCGTATAGTCTATGATAACCGCTCTTCCGCAACTGTTTTTTTCGGATTTACGGGACGACCAATTTTGTGATTGTCCTATGATAAGTAGTTTTCTCTCGCCTATATGGTATACATTATTTACGATGTTGAACCTTTTAGGGAGGGCTTGGGAAAATAGAATCTCGCCGTCTCTTTTCACCCACGTAACGGTCGTTTGCCGGTCACTGTTCCCCACAAGAGCTACTTCGCCTTCCGAAACAGGGCAGGTGTGTTGGTATACCATATCGTTGCCGTAAGTTCTGTCGTAAACCACCGGCATATACTGCGCTTGGGCATTTCCGCAGAGAAACAGAAATAGAATCGCCGAAAACGCTATTCTGATCACATTCTTTTTGTAGTTCATTCCTTTATTTCTTTTTTATTTGATTGTTGCTATTATATCTACACGTCTTGCATCTTTTGTCAACCATACAGGCTTATCCCATACTGTTGACTCCGGATTATTCAAGGATACGTCTCCCTCTAAATCGTCCAATAGGGGTATCATGCCCCTCCCGATGGTTTTCATATGGGTCTTTATACCGGACGAATTCAAATAGTTTTCGACCCTATTCGCTCTTTTTTCAGATAATTCCAAATTATATTTTTCTTCTCCGAACTCATCGGCATATCCCTCGATTAGAAAAGATTCTACACGAGTGAGATCGGCGCGCGAAATCCAATCGTCGAGTTGTTGTAAAGCTTTTCCGTTCAGGTCGAAAGAGTCAAAATCGAAGAATACGCTTAACGCCGGCTCGGTAAACGTGTGTTGAGGTAATTCTTCCACACGAGGTACGCCCGAAGTTTGATCTTTTGCCGGGAATTTAAACAGATTTGCAAAGAATAACTGATTGCCGGACACACCGCCGAAAGACATACTTGCCGTGCCGAAACTGCGATTACGGTCAAAATAATAAACATCGTCTTTATTTGACAGATTACGGTCGGAAATAATATAACCGCTGTTTTCATCGATCCGAACCATATTGAAGTCGTTTGAGACGGTATTGATCGGATAGCTGAAATGGACTAAACTTCCTACGGTAATCTCTCCGTCCACATATTCTGTACTATAGAGGTCATATCCTCCGAATCCGGTGTGGCCGTTGGAGGCAAAAATGAGCGAATTCTGAAAGATAGAAGGTGTAATTTCATCTCCTGCCGTATTAATGTAGGCCCCCAAATTTACAGGCAATCCCCAGTCGTTTTTTTCATCATCCCAATGGACAACGTATATATCATATCCTCCGAATCCTCCCGTCCTATCGGAAGCGAACAAAAACGACCGGTCGTTATTAAACAGAAAAGGATGCGAATAGGAATAGTTCTCCTTGCCGGGAAAAACTTCCGTAAACGATGACCAGCCCTTTCGTCTGGAATTGTAGCGGGAGGAATACAGTTTTGTTTGAAAAGTGTTGATGCCCTCGTCGGTTATGCCGATACTTCCTCCCCGTTCGTAATAAACGCCGGTGATGATCATATTCGACAAATCGTTCGAAAGGGAGAGCGCTCCGTTTTGCATGGCTCGGGGAATCCTGTCAAGCAGCTTACTCTTCCCCTGCGAGATCAACGGGAAATATTGGGTGCGGTGGTAAAATTTCTTGTAAGGATCGTGAAAACGGCTGTTACTCGCAGCATAGAAATATTCGTCCTGTACTTCGCCGATCCAGAACTCGGAGTTGACCGTATTCACTTCTTCCAGCGCACGCACATTGAATTCGGGAGTGCCGATAGGCAAAAATCCGTCTTCGTAATTGAGCGCATGCAAAATATTTTGGTAACGCCGGTCGGAATGATAAGCGTCGCGATAAGCATATTTTCGGGCGATCCCTATTGCTTTCATCTTCGAACCCGAATAGCGTAACGCATCGAGGTAATTGCATATATCGGATGCTTTAAACAAATCGTCGTTCAAAGCCATGGCGGCATCGTAGTGAGGTATTGCCAATGCGTATTCGAGTAAGGTTAAGTAAAGGCGGGCGGTTTTCAGATGCAATGTCGCCGAATAAGACGGGCTCAATTGAATATTGTCCTTGAATGCCGTCTCATAGATTTGCATGGCTTTATCGAAATCCTGCTGTGCGAATCTTCGATCGGCTTTAGCTTCGATACCTCTGGCTCTTCGGTCTCCTTCCGCTATCATTTTTTCGTCTTGCGCGTGGGCTATAGAGGTGAAAAAGACCAGAAGGAGCGCGGCCAGGACAGAACGAACAGACACTTTTATATCATGCTTATACATATCTATTTTACTTAAAAATATTGTAAACTATATGCACACCAAACTTGGTAGGTCCAACATAACTTTTTGTTTTCTTTATCTCGAGCGGGAAATCGGCATACTCCCCTCCCAACTGAAATTTATCGTATTGCAGATGGGCATAACCCGCACCCAAGTTAATATCGAGTCTAAAGCGGCTGGATATGTAGAATTTATATCCGCAGGTAACTCCGCTGGATACTCCCCATCCTTTGTGGCGATAGCTGGTTTTATTTTCGTCTTTGTTTTTCAGGCCGATATTGAAGTTTCCCCACATGGCGTACGGACCCACATAAAAACCATCCCACAAGTCATTCGTATAATAATACCTGGGATTGAGGTAATACCTGAAATCGACACTTGCTATTAATGTCCGAAAGACCTCTTCGTTCTTTTTAAAAAGGTAAGGTGCCCATAACACATCCGCGTTTACGGTCATTTGCCTTCCGACAGACCATTCGAACCCGATATTGGGATTGCCGGTTAGCGTGAGCGGAATGTTCGTCTTGATAGCTTGTGCCCGGATGCTCTGTCCGGCAAGAAGCGGAAGCAGAAATAGGATCGATAAAAAAGCGTATCGCAAAAAATGTTTCATCTCCAAGTTCTATACTTATTTAATTAGTTTTTTAAATTCCCATTCCTCCATCATCACCCGGCACTATTTCCGGATCCCATTGTTCGGGGCCGCCAATTTCCAATACCAGCGTGCTGAGGCCGTCTGTTCCCAAATAAATCGTTTGATTCATATGGAGGGTTTCCGTAACGGATATCGAGAATGCGTGTATCGAAACGCCGTTGCGATCGAGAAAATCCAATGTCAATGATATGGGTATTGTGCTGCCGCTTTCTTCCTCGTTTATCGAAGGGAAAAAGTAGCCGTCAATCCCGAAGTCGTAATCACCATAGGGTTTTTCGTAAAGATTGCTGCGTACCTTTACTTTATCGGATGACGAGTAACGGCTGGAACGGGTGTTGACCGAATCCGTCAATAACGACAAACGTTGATAGGTACCTGTGCCCGTCGCCTCAATTTTTACTTCGCTTATATTGCTATAGGTCAAAAACGGATTGAGTTTGGTCAGCTTTTCGAACGCCACACAGATTCTACCGCTGTAGCGTTTATTGAAATAGGCGGTATCCGTTTTGAGAGGTGCTGGATAGTCGATTACGGGAGGCTTTAGTTCCGTTGAAAACAAGGCAAGGGAATCGGGGTATCGGTACTCGTTACTTTTCGACTCTTGTAAACCAAAGGCGGCATCCTGATAGGTTTCCATATCATAGAAATGAATGTCCGCTGTATTGGCGAAACAATACGTGAGGTACGATCCCGGAAACAACCTGAAATTGAAATTTCCAAATTTCATTCTGGTGTTCTCTTGAAAAGGGTAAGAGGCTGTTTTTTGTTTCTGCAGCGTTTCTTTATAGACATAGATATGTATATCCTCGATTCGATAGTCATCGGTCATCAATTCACTGCTTGCCTTCGGGGCATATACAACATAGTTCGTTTCATCTTCGAAATAGTCGTAGGTACATGACGCGAAGAAAAGCAAACCGAAAAAGAGGCTGATTCGAAAAGAAAATCGATGAATGCTATATCTTTTTATTATATTCATTCCTGTAGTTTATTTAGAAACAAGACCCGGCATCGCAAAAAACTTTCTCCTCGCACTGCCCGCACCGGCTCCGGGGAGCAGTGCAAGGAAAAAGATGACTTTTTTATTTCCAGTTACTTTTTATCTCTGACGATAAAAAGATTAAATATTCATATCGGTACTTACAATTTCGGAATCCCAGTTCTCCGGCGCTCCGATAATGATTTCAAGACCTCCTTGAGCTTGCGGATTATCTGGAAATTCGGGATATCCTTTTGTGGCTAAAGTTGTATTGACTTCGCGGATTACGTTTTTGGTAAATACTCCGTCCACAATACCGTACCAATAAACCGGCTGTCCATCTTTTTCGGCAATTGTTCCGTCCTCATAAACATATCCTGCTTTTTTAACTTGTGCAGCGATTATAATGAAATATTTTCTGTCATCGGCCGCATTATCGGTCTTCACTTTCTTTTCACTTAGCGCAGCGTTAGGCAACACCAGGATATCGTTCCAACGGGTATATTTATCATCAATAATGACCGATGGATTATAACCTTTTGTAGGGTTTTCTTTTATATAGGTGTCAATACCCGTAGCCCCGACCAACACTTTTTTTGCATCCGAAGCAGTCGAAACGCCCCCTGAGAAAGTTCCTGTTGTTAAACCAAAATTTCCCGGAAGACGCTGAACAGCGATAAAGCCGGTTTCGCTATCGAAATTCACTTTATCTTTACCCCCATTAGGAATTTCATCGATATTAAAACGAGTGCGTAGTAATGCTACTTCACGTTTTAAAGTTAAATTTCCTTCTACTTTTGTAATTCCTTCTGAGATTACTACATCACTCTCGTGATATGCTGTAAATATCTCCGCCGGTTGAACATAACCGACTCTTGGAGTCCAATTTTCTTCCGTGAGATAATCGGGAATTGTAGGAAGAGTTCCACCTTTAAAATCGATAAGGATATTTTCAAGTTTTTTCCCCACAACATTTTGGTCGGCAAGTTCTTCAGCCGTACCGCTTATCGTTGTTACAACGTTGTCGGAACTACTTTTCGCATTGGCCAACAATCCCAGCTTGTAAGTCCCCAGCGGAACGTTATCCCAAGTATAAGTTCCAGCCTCATCGGTCTTTTCTTTTAGATCTGACGGTTTTACTGTACGGGAAAAGGCTACTGTTCCATCAGATTTATACAAAAAAAGTTGCACTTGCTTTACGTTGTCCCAACTGACAACGGGAATTGCTGTCGATCCGGTAGCTCTTGTTTTGGTTTGGGCACTTTTGAATTCTTTGCCTTCGAAAGAAATTCTTGCAACTAACGTTCCTGTTTCTTTCTCTTCTGGATTGCCCGGCTCGTCATTGCTACAGGCAGAAAATAACAATAATGAAAATACTGTTATCAGACTAAAATAGATTTTTTTCATTTTGTAATTAATTGTGTTGAATGTAGAATAATTTTTTATTTAGTTTATTTTGAGTCCGATCAGAAGACCGGACGATCAATTAAGAATAAAAGCATCTCTCGATTATTTACAGATTAAATATTTTGTGATCCTTTCCGATAAAATATCGGCTTTGCCGACAATGGCTTTTTCGTTTCTTATCTGGAGTCTTTCAGAAAGATGTTTAGAAAACCTGCTTGTCCTTTTTGAGTTTATTGAAAAAGAAAATATCGGACAGCGAAGGTTTGTGGCGGAGGGCTTCCGAAGGAGTATCCTCGAGTTCAAACGCAAGCATCTTTTGTTTCTCTTCTTTCAATTCTTTCTTTTCTATATACTCGATCGATTCATATTCGGGAATGTACTTTACTTCAATAGACCCGATTTCGATTATGTCTTCGGTGCTGGTGAAATTCATACATAATTTCAGAAAGATACTTTTTGTCACCAACACGTGGCAGGGTGTACTTATTACAGACGCTGAGGTATTCTCTCTGTCAAGTTTGTCATCGAATAGTACGGTCGCTGAAATGGGCATGCGTTGCTCTATCAGACGGATCAATGATATCAGGCTTCCCATATCGCTTCGGAAAGAAGCTATTTTAACTTCCGTTATTAGGTCACCCATGGAAAGCGGTAGCATCAAATATACCCATTTCGCTTCACCTGGTTCGGTAACACTTATTTGTACCCCGGGATGAAAAAGAAAGGGGTAATTGATCTTTATGGTTGGATCGCCGGTGACTAGTCCCAACCCATGGAGCATCAGGCTTTTCTGTTTCAATAGACGCTTTTTAGGAGTACGACTTTTTTTATTTCCCATATTTTTCGATTTCCTTTATTTGGCTTTTTCGAAATGTATAGCCTGTAATATGAGTTTAAATTCAGGCGAAGGGGTGAAGACGATTCTCCTGCTTTTAATATTTTCAGAACAGAATTTTTCAGGATCATTGACGCCTTCGCTGGAAATAGAGAGCCTCAAAGTTCCTAAGTTATCCAGATTTACGCTGTATCCTTCCATCAGGAATTGAGGTATTTCATCAATAATGTTTTCGATAACATTCATCACGTCGCCACGGGTAAGAGACGAACGGCCGGCTATTTTTTTGCTCAATTGATAATTGTTGATAGTACCCGCTTTTACCGGACTGGCATACCATTTTCGTTCGGCTTCGGGCTCCAGCGGATTGGGCTTTTGTATTAACTTATACTTCATGTGTAACTCTTATTGTTTATTTCAATTCTAATTCATTGTTTCTCATACCCCAAAATAGGGCGAGCTATTATATGTACTGCTTTGAGTCGTTTGGTGGTTACGGATATATTCCTCTACGTATAGAGTTTCGGTTGCCCACAGATAGAATTTTTATTTTCCTCTGAAACATCGATTTTGTATCCTAATTATCCTTCCAAATTTATTTCGGTGGCAAATGTATGTTTTTCTCAGTCCTCGTGTTAGGATTTTTTCACGGAATAATAGCACGGCGTGCTCGTTAACATTTGAATAATTAGCACCGAATGCTCGTTTTATGTAGTTACATCACTATTTTATAGTTAAATAGAAGTACTATTTTTATCTATATTTTTAATGGTAAGAATATGGATATTTCGTTAATGAAATTGTAAAATAAAGTGTTTTTTCATGATATATTCGAAAACAGGCGCTATCGGATAAGGCGAAGGAGGGGGATGACTTGGGTTCGAAAAGAACGGAAAGGGCGAGCCGACCGTTGAAAGCTACCTCCGATTATTATGGAAAGGCAAACTGAAATAGCAGGTATAAATTTTGTTGGGCGACGTAGTGTTACGCAACAATATCCGCAATGAAAATGCCATCCGTATCTTAGTGAAAAAGTTGGAGGAGAGTGTGATGCAGCCCTCCTCTCTGGCACGTTTGAAGAACGTGGTAGATTCTACCGGCGCCTCCATATCGCGTAATACACTCACTGAATATCTCACTTTTCTGTCGGATGCTTATCTGATCTTGGGCATTTCAAATTTTTCGGATAAACTCAGTAGCCGGGAAAGTTTGAAAAAACGCTATTTTTCCGACAACGGTTTGTTGCATATTTTTCTTTTGGATGCGAATACTAAGCTTATGGAAAATATCGTTGCCCTCACCTTGATAAAACAATACGGAGACGAAGTATATTATTACAACCGGAATATGGAAGATAAAACGATAGAAGTTATTCCACTATGGAAATGGCTGTTGTCCTTTTAAAAAACACCTATGCTTCAGTCTGTCCGGTCATCAGCACATCTATATTACCGTGGCAGCCGCTGATATTTGGAAGGTGATATTCCTATGTGTTTTTTAAATACACGGGCAAAGTAATTTACATCGTATATTCCGCATTCCGCAGCCACTTCTCCGATACTTCTATCGTAGGTCGATAGAATTTTCTTTGCCAATTCCAGTTTTACCTGCAAAATATAAGTAGAAGCAGGGAATCCGGTTAGGGCATTTAGCTTTTTATTGAGTTGAGAGATGCTGATAGCCATTTCATCCGCTAATTTCTTCGATGAAAACTCCGCATTTTTCATGTCTCGATAAATGATGTTCGTCACTTGCTGAAGAAAGTCCGAATTGATGTCATTGCTCATACTGTTTTTTTCTCCTTTGAAAACGATCCTGAGATATTTCTCTTTCAATAATTTACGTATTTCAAGAAGTTTCTCTACTCTTACTTGTAATTCTTCTGAATTAAAAGGTTTACAGATATAAGCATCGGCTCCACATTTGATTCCATTGATTTGATCTGTTATTGAGCTTTTTGCTGTAAGCATAATAATGGGAATGTGATTGAGTAATTGCGATGCTTTTATTTCGCGGCAAAGTTCTATTCCGTCTTTTTTAGGCATTATAAGATCGGTTATGATTAGGTCGGGAATGCATTCATTCGCGATGGATAACGCTTTCTCTCCGTTCCGAGCTATGAGAATGTGATATTTATCTTCCGGAAACAGTGCTTTTATATAAAGTGCCACATCTTTATTATCTTCTGCGAGTAAAATGGTCGTGCGTGGGTCGTTTTCATTGGGGTGATTCTCTGTAGCTAACGTTTCTTCATTTTTATATAAAGGCGGATTTTCGATAAGAGAGGGAGTACCGGGTTGTTCGGGTAACCAATAAGGAAACAATTCTTTTTCATTTCGATTGATCGGTAGTTCTACTATAAAAACAGAGCCTTTTCCCGGTTCACTTTCTACGCTGATATTTCCGCCAAGTATATCCGTTAATTGTTTAGAGAGGGTCAATCCTATTCCACTACCTATAGGCTCTTCTACCGATGGGGCTTGATAGAATAAATTGAATATGTAAGGAATCGCCTTTTTATCAATTCCTTTTCCCTGATCGACCACTTTGATCAGTAGTTTCTTTCCGTCTTTTTTCTTTCTCTCCAGCGTAAGGGTTATTTTATCCCCTTCTTTACTATACTTTATGGCATTAGAAAGCAGATTCTGTAAAATTTTATTTAGATAGTTCGGGACAAAATCTGTTTTTATAGTTGTTTCCTCACTATAAAAAATCAAGTTTATTCCTTTTTGGCTTGCAAACAGGCGAAAGGATTCGTAAAGCATTTCTATATATGCCACGATATTACCGGTTTTCCACTCAACGGTGCGAGGTGAAGCATTCAGATTAGCGATATCTAATAATTGATTGACTAAGTTTGATAAGCTTCGTGCTTGCCGCTCTATCGCGGAAAGATAGGTCGTATAGGTTTGTGGGGAAATATTTCCTTGACTTTTCAATTGCTTGCTTAATCCTAAAATAATGGTAAGAGGCGTACGGAATTCATGTACTATTTGAGTGAAAAAATTGGTGTGAATTTCTTCTATATTCTGCAATAACCGATTGTTTTTAGTCTTTCGTATAAAGGCAATAAATAAGATAATCGTCGTGATGATGAAAAAGACGGATATACTCACGAGTACAATAGTCAAATGACAGGAGTTGCTTCGTAAATTCATTTGAATGCGGGGTACTGTTGTTGCTGATATCTCATAGTTTACCTGTAATGGAGGGCATTTTTTTAATATAGAATGGGTGTGAAACCGGTTATCCGGTTTATAAGATGTCATATATTGTCGTTCTCGGGAAAAAAATCTTGAAAAAAGGAAATTGTTTTTTTCAGCTTCGTATTTTCTTAGTTGTATCATTAAATGGGAATTTGAATTCTCTATAATGAACAATGATTTCTTATTTTTTATATTCCGATTATTTCCTTGGATTGTAGTTGACTCCGGATTTTGGTAAATCATTGCAAAGAAAATCATTAATGCTGTAAAGAATTGACGAATAGAGAAAATAAAAATATAATTGAACATTGCATTATATGTTTGTTGACTAATGATTTGCCAATAAAAAAGATGCAAGTTACATTTATTTTTTATTTCGGGCAAGCACTTCATTTTAAGATAAAAATGTAAAATGAGCTCTCAAAGGACGCAGATAAGATATTTTTGTTTTTTTAACCTTTATCTTCATTTTTAGAAAGAAAAAAAAGAAGAATGGCATGCGATACATGATCAATAGATTTCCGATAAATAAAAATCTGTAAGAGCATCCTCTCTGAAGAGTGAGGTTGAGCGGTAGTAAAGGAAGATCGATTGTTATATTTTTCATTTGTTGCTTGTTTACTTACATAATAATTATCTGATCGACAGCATTTATTATTGTTTTCAACACGCAAAAGGCGCAGGATTACACTTTGTCCGAATAAGAGGTACGACCAAGAACCTGCCCAACAAGACAAAAGTAATGCCCGCGCCAAAACGCCGGCATTAACTGATTGCTCATTGAGGTTGG
>ENA-UOOM01002625-UOOM01002625.1-fermentation-metagenome-genome-assembly--contig:-NODE-2625-length-14403-cov-12.498327_pt1 | contig 14403 bp, 8 predicted proteins | sample MGYA00245781_ERZ724031 | MGnify/ENA primary metagenome ERZ724031 (study PRJEB28704, sample SAMN03018317) | fermentation metagenome | biome: anthropogenic terrestrial biome; feature: soil; material... | reverse complement strand
CCAGAGGGGAGCAAACAAATGTACTATGAAAGACCTTTTTGGGGTTCAATCATAAAATGCATGTGGCAGTGATCTGAATTAATATTAAAAGTATAACTCTTTTCATTTTTTAATGGTTGAATAATAGGTACCCTATTTGACCTACCACATGCAACATCTAGCCACAACTGCGGCGAGTAGACATCGAAGATACGTTTAAAAATATTATTTTCTTTGCTTGATTGTTCATTACTATCTTTAAAGTTTGCGTACTCAATTAACGCCAAACCACTATTAACCTGAATATTATTAGATATACACCAGAACATAATACTGGATATTATTCTTAACATGTGATGGTCACTTAGTGAGCCGGAGGTACAAAGGCTTATTAAGTTTGTCAAGATATTCCTATCAATAATTAGTGTATAGGACCTTCCAAGGTACCCTGTAAAGTCAGGAATGCCATCCGGAGAAATTAAAGGGTGGAAAATCAGCCTTTTTTCCATTAGAAACTCTGTGATAGATTTTAGCTCTTGTTCCGGAACATTAATTATTTCCATAGATTGCATTACCACCTTAAATCAAGTGCAAAATGTTGGCATGAGTTTCGCCTTAGGATCAGCTAACCATACCCATCCAATTTTGCCCTTCTCTCTATCCGTCGTGACCGTGCAGAAGTTTAAACCCTAGGGTTTAAATATGTTTTAATTTTTTCAGAGCTTTGAAATTATTAATCTTTCTAAGTAAAGAATAAACCTTGACGGTCAATTAGGAAACCAGCTGTTAACAAGGTATTAATACTTGTACTGTATATTCGGGATATCCCGCTTACCCGGCAAATCGAATTCCAGGGGGGCAATTACACATAGTTGTTTCTTGATTATAGCCCGCATGGCCTTAGCTGGCTCAAGACAATATTTTATAAATTCATCAGGTGTTATATCCGATTTCGTTTCGGCATGTGGAAATAGTAATTTTACAAAACCTGTACACAGGCGCGTTATTGCAGTAAGATCACGCTGGTCAGACTTCGGTGGCACATCCAAGCATGATTCAACCAAAGCCGAAAACTTAACTTCATCACGCATCCCATGCAAGACTTCAGCGAAATACTCTGTATTCAACGCCCAACCATCGGCAATTATTCCAGTATGGAAACGAGGAATTTCCCAACCAGGTATAAAGCCGTGGAAACGATCAAGGATTGCTGCCTCCCTAAATATTGGATTAATCTCATCAAACATATTGATATCGAAGTTAAATTTCTTCGCATTAATATTACCCAAGATGATAATTCCTGCATCTGCAATAATTTGTGTATCAAAACCCTTGACTTCTCCGAACTCCATATAGCTCTTGAGAGCGGCCTGTATTTCTTGGGGTTGTAAGAACTTAAGGGACTGTATCTCATCAAACGCAACATAGTCAAATTGGGTAATTAGGCCACCTGTGCGTTTTTGATTATCATAGAGAAGCGAGGCGCGCGAAATTGTTCCACTCGACACGAGCCAGCCTCGTTTACTTATCTTTTCAAATACGTAACTCTTACCGGTACCCATAGGTGCAAGCTCAATGAGATTAACACGGCGCTCCACGAAAGGGAGAAGCCTACGGATGAAATATAGCTTTTGTTCTTCCGTTTCATAACCACGGGGATTGTAGTCAACCGCTGAAATAAGGATGTCAAGCCATTCCTCTGTTGTAAATCTTCTGCGGGATTTACAGTAATAATCTAAATCGACATTGTATGGGCAAAACGGTTGATAACCGATAATCTTAATATAACCTTTTGGTGGCTTCTTCGTGTAGTCCTGTTCCCAGACAAGATCGATGACTCCCCAATTCTCACTTTCTCGTAGCAGAGTATCCTGCCAACGGTAAATAACGTCATTCGACACCTCACCGCCTGCACCTGTTTTCATTCCCCCGAAATCCGGGAGTTCGAAGGTTGTTTTGCCAGTTTTTATGTCAATACCTACACGAACTCGAGCTAGGAAACGGACACTCTCTCCGTTAACCATTTGAAACTTATATTGTTCGTAATCCTCACGATTCGGGATATATTGCTTGATGTAACGTGTTACCCCGTCGTAATCTATATTACCAAGATCGTCAGAAAATTTCATAACGAGCCAGTCACGCATGTATGAAGGAAGGCTAAGGTCAGCGAAAAACTTGGTCCGTTCTGGGTTTTTCAGAACGATCATTTCAGCGAATACCTCTCTAAGCTTATTATCCAATCCTAACACCTCCTTATAAAAATAAAGTGCACCCCTGCTCTTTGAATTCTTCTATCTTAACGGCCAAATCATCGGGGTCACAGCCGAGAACTTCAGCGAGGCAGTCAATACAGTAAAACTTCATTATTTGTCGCCCAAGCATCTTTCTGGATAATGCAACCTCATCCCTCTTCAGCAAAACACCACATGTAATACATTTATTTCTTTTACCAGCCATTGTTATATCCCCATATCGTTGAATTCCGCAGCTTTTAGCTTTTTATTAACCTTAATCGGGTCGGATGATACTTTGCGCGTGACTAGAATTACAGGAACTAGATACTCTTCCGGAGTCATACCGCCGTGAACTTCGCCCGCTACCGCCTTATCATCCAAGTTACCGCCTGCAGCATTACCAGATTGTTTGAAATGCTCATAGGTTTTCATCACGATAAATTCTTTACCGTCCATAATCGTCAGTTCCATAGAATCAGTTAGAGGTATATCTACGTTTCCACTTAATTCGCAAAACCTGCCAAAGGAACGGACAATTGAATCCGTCGGGGGGTCAATCGCGAAATTGCTTGGAGCATGGAACATTAGGGCAGCAAGTCGACTACTACCATGGTCCCCGGTTATTATGACGCGATCATTTTGGGCGAGTAACTCTGATGTCCGCGCAACTACTTCTCCAATGATTTCAATTTGACGCGCTATACACAAAAAGTAATCCCTATCGTCCGGCATTCCGTTATGCGAGAGTTTATCAAGCCTGTCCCATTTTTCATCTTCATCTTTCCATGCACGGTTATATTCCGTTTCAGTTGGAATAATTGCTCGGCCGATTATTGGTTTAACTGTTGCAGCGATCTTTAGCTGCTTCAATTTTTTCACTAATAGTGGAAGCCATTCAATACCCAAGCCATCCACCCAAAACGTTAGCGTACCCGCATTATGTTGTTGCAAGATTTTATTTCGGCTATCAAAAGTCTCGAGGTCTATGTTAAGCCAGTCTTCCGAGGGGCGGTTTTTGATTTTGCTTAGCCGGTACCATTTAAAGTAACGTGCGACCTCGTCATCGCTTCCATTCGAAGGAACTAAGTATTCTGCTAAGTCCGGAAAATCACTGCTGAGTTGTTCAGCGATCACATGAATATCCACACCCGTTCTTAGAAGACTACTCACCGTCTTTACTGCATAAGCTCGTTCCTCTAAAGTCTTATACGTCAGATATGATAGCCGCATTTCAGCGGGCAAGACCTTGTCAAGTTTTAAAAAGTATTCGTGTCCGTATTGAACAGAGAGAATCTTTAATGCTTTTTGGCGTTCAGAAAGATTGGCATCCGTAACCTTAGGTAATTCAAAGATGGCATCGCGGAGCATAATCGGGATATCATCTGAATGAGTTGCTTTTCTAATGGCAAACGAATAGTAATCATCTGTCGGATACAGTCTATACCATGCCAATAATAAGTTGCGTTCGGTACCCGATAAATGATCATACCTTGCAAGGGCAGCACTAATGTCAAAGTATAACCCCATGTTTAATATGAACTTCACTGTTGCCTCAAATCTATCCCCCGGTACGACATTTTTTGATACATCAACCCAGAAGGATTCATCACCCCACTCACGCCGTAATTTTTGCCCATCGCTGACCAGTGAAGCAACATATGAAAAGGGCTCATCCACAACCTTAGTGGATACATTACCTACAGTCGGAATGGTATACTTAACGAGTTTTGATATCACAGAGAAATCTTCCCTTACTTGGTCAGCATAAAGCGAATCCCAATTTTTGAGCCACTCTTGAAAATTCGCAGCATCTGGCTTTACCGCAGTGGCGAACGCTTTGGAGTATACACTTACCTTATACTCCAATTGTTCTGTCGAACCCCTAATATCCCAGAGAAAATCCTTTTGACGTTCATCTATGAAAGGTACGGCTTGGTCAAACAACTCTCGACCGCCGAAAATAGGTATAATGTATTTTGTTGTCGATTGTTCCGGTTGCATAGCTGCCCATATACCGGGGAACACCGATGTTTCTCTGTTTACTTCTCTTTTCAAGCATATCCGAAGGTATTCGCCCATCGAAAGAAGTAAAATCTGTTTATTTGAATGCTTGCCTAGCTCCCGTTTTAGCGCGTTAAAATTCGGCAGAATATCTCCTTGAGCAAATGACGCGAGGTTCAAGATAACATCACAGACTTTACTAAGTTCGTCAACAAGCAAACTGTAATTCGAAAAATTGTTTACAAAAATCAGCCTTGACGGAAAACGTCCAGGTGTCTGCCGTTCGGCGATGACTTTGTCAACAATCTCTTGTACTGTCATCGGATTTCCCCCTACTTCAAAAAGTTACTGTATAGCTCTGGGCTACTGTTAAGTAGATGAATGACAGCTTCACGAAGCTCAGAATCGGGCATGGATTTCACTCGAGCTATCGCTTGCTCTTGATATGTTTTTTGAAGGTAAGTATCAAGAATGGCCCGGATTTCTGGAATTTTATTTGCCCAAGAATACACATCATGCGAAATCCGGGCGTTAGTTTTAATTCTATCTAACAGTACTGCCCTATCTGTATTAAAGGCGTCACGGTAATTCTCGCCAATGCAAGCCAAAAAGCGGTCAGAAATATGCTTTTTATCTTTAAGAACAGCGAAGTTGATATTTCTTAGTACACTAACCGTACTTGTCAAGTCATCATTATTCACCCTTCTGCCGTCCTGAATTGCCTTGACAGTTTCAATTGCAGTAAGAGCTGAACTATCGACAACCCATGCAATTGGTACATTTGCACTATTGCACCATTCAACAACTGATGTTGCGCCACTCTTTTCAGACCATAGTTGCTTGAGCAACGCGGCATTTCGATTATATGAGATATTCTCAAGCGACCTTTCAACTGAAGAGTTAAAAACGGTGACAGCTGTCTCATACAGTAGGGGCTTCAGAGACTTATAGATCTCATTGAGTTCCGAATCGCTATAATAAATATTTCTTGCTTGCAATACTGCTTCGAGAATGAGCTTTGGCTGAGATAGGTACTCCCAAACTGTCTTTGCACTGACCCTCAGATTTTCCCTAACACTGATTTTTTCGGTGATTTCCGTCCAAGAGTTCTTAGAAATGCTCCTCATAATCTTCAGAGTCGGAACCCAACTAAAAGTTAACGTTTCTACCATCGTTCCGGGTATCTTCATGTGATCAAAAACATTGTTTAACTCTTTTTGAAGCGATGCATAGGTCTTTTTATTCACACCTAGTGCCTGGTTCAACGTGACTATTAAGCTAAGTTCTTCTGCAAGTGCGACCAACTCTGATGATACCTGTTCTTCCCGCCAGGTTGAAATCGCATCTTGCATGTATCCACGCAAGGCATCAAACAAATCCTTGTCTGTGTAACTCAATTGTTCACAAAGCAACTGGACTTCAGGGGCTTTGGTGTTTATAAAACGCCTAAACGCATCGTACATTACGGGTTTATCGCTGAGTATATCCGCCATAGTTTTCCGGAGACCACCACGGCCGTTGAAGAGTGTTATCACTTCTGCCATTACGTTATCTTGATTAGATGAAGTCTCGTAAATAAAATCACATAAGTGGTCTGTCAGTTTGACTGCAGCGTTTTTTGCATCAACGCCTCCGAACTTTTCGTCCGGCAAATATTTCATTGCCCAAAAGGGTACTCCTATCCCTTGTATCTTAGCACGTATATGATTTCGCGTTTCAGCCTCGCTAACGCTATCCCTGTCTGAAAGCCCAAACACGGCTTTTGCATAAGGTTTAAACTTTTGCCATATAGCTGAACCAGACGAAAGAAAGTTATTTAGCGTTTTACCGTCCAGCATTTTATTGACCATAGATGCTAAATTTTCGGCGGTTGGTAAATGTGTGTTATTATTGCTATCAATCCAATTGAAAGAAGCGTTAACGAATGACCGCAAAGTCAGGCCGATGAAACAACCAGCAACCAAAGAGTTGTAGTATCCGAAAGGTGCTTTTTGGAGACTTGCCCATAGAGTGTCGAGGGATATTTTTGCCCCATCGGTGAGTTCCTGCTGGATGAATTTTGCTAGTTCTGTAACCGGTAGAGCTTTCGGATTAGGCAAATTGCTAAGAGTATCTAGATCGCCAATTTCCCATGCATCTATTTCTTTGAGAGCATTAGAAATGTTTTTAATCTGACTATTGCCAACCTCCTCTTTTTTAATTCCAGCAAGAACAGCTTTATCATTGCATTTTTTATAAGCAGTGTTGCTAATAACAATCTTCTCAGGCGCGGCAGGGAATACACGAAATAGGACATCGTTTTCTATCCGTCGGATTAAATCGCTTTGCCCATAAAGCGATGAAAATTGTATATCTCCATAGCAAGCGAAAATCTGTTCACTCGAAGTCACAGCGGCCCATTGCGCCACATATGCTGCAGCCTGTGCTTCATATTTGCTTGCACTGCCGGGTTTCCCTTCTTCAGCAGATAACTCTTTATGCGTTATAGCCGTATACCACTGATCAAGTAAATCGTTTGTACACGGTTCTTTCATTAACGCGACAACAAGCCTACTTGTATCGTCTTCAGCTGCAATTTGCTTGATTTTGGTTTGGAACATTATATAATCGCTTGCCTCAGACGCAATGACAACAAGAAGCCCTATTTTCCAAGGCGACTTGGAAAGCTCTGCTTTTATTTCACCTAGGCGCACGGTGAATGAATTAGTCTCCGATGAACATACCGCAATAAACATTCTGCCAAATGTAGCTTTTGTGCTGTCCCACAGGCTTCCCTCAAGAGCCTTTGAGAATACGCCACCCTTTGAAAAAAGGGTGTAACGTGTATGCTTCTTTTTTGTCGTCTCAAAACGAATATCGAACGGGTCGCCACCACCCACATAAGGGAGCTCCAGGCGCGCATCTCCATTCGCTAGCTTGTCAAGACGAAGTAGACCTATTTCCTCAAAAGACTGCAAGTAGGTGTCAATCGTAGATTGTGCCAGCTGGCCACGGAAGCACTTATATAATGTGTTTTTAGTGGCGCCAATCCTGGTTCCTGCATTATTTTGGCGGCTGTATAGGTTGCTGACACTACTGCTACTCATTACAGCAATAAGAAGCAAGGCTGCCTTAAAGACATGCATTGCGTATTCGTCAGAAATTGATTCTTGCTTATTGTTAAAATGCTGTATTACTTTGCGTGCTTCCGCATTGAAATTACGCACATCACTTCCACGTGTAAAGAAATAATCCCAAAGATAATCTGCTGTAAGCCAACCCCATTCATCGGGATCATTATTTTCTATGTAATTAATAAATCCTACTCCTTGCGATGATTCGGCTCTGTCTTTCATAAAGCGAAACAATGTACGCTGAGAGGCTCCAAAATTTTGTGCGACTGTAGCAAGCAAAGAAAGTGTCATGGGGTGCAGCGGACAGAGCTTTGACATACGCTCGTTAATGTTGATGCTTTGGTCAAGGTTGTCAAACTCACTCTTGTATTTATCGATGGATTTAAGTAATCCTTTTTTAATCTCTTCCCATTGTGACTCCATGCCGGGACGTGGGATGATAGAGTCACCAATGAGGTCATAGGCTGCACTTTCAGTGATATGGAACTCCAGTTCATGGTACCGGTGCAAAATGCGTTCATACGTTTCGCCGCCAAGTTGATCTACCCATGTCGGGTCACGGTGAACGATGAGGCACATAAAGAATGGAGAATTAGGTTGTTTGCAAAACTCAGACAGCCGTTGTAGTACATTATCATCGCCACAGTCGCGCAGAAACCCTGTGAATTCGTCCCAAATAAAAACGATGCCGGTATCTCTCAGATTATTTCCCGCAATTATGTCCTTGAGCCACTCTTCGAATTTGTCCACGGTGTTTGCAAACATTGAAAGGTGTTGGTCATCACATATACGCTTAACCTTGTTAATCGCAGAGTAATCTTCATCAAGAACTGCTTTGCGGAATGCTGCCAAATCAGCATATTCATCAGACAATCCATAAATAGGGTTATCGAAAACAAAGTCCCAATTTATAATCTTGTTGGACACAGCCTCTTTAGCGGCATTAATAAGTGAATTTCGCCCATAATATGCCTTTTCACCATATTTCTCAGCTAATTTTTCTTTAATTTTTGCTTCCATCTCCATCATCAGGTGAGTACCGCTCTTGATGTCAGTTGCACCACTTTTCCATGCAACAAGATATTCACCTTTTTGACGTAACTTTAGAAAACGCTTCTTATATGCTGCAAGGGACGGTTTGCTCATGAATTTTTCTATATTGGTAACCTCGTCCTCAAATAGGTGTTTCAACACAATTGCAGCGTAACTTTTTCCCGTACCATAAGCCCCATGAATCCAGAAAGAACGACGCTTGTCATTGTCTTCCCAGTTCATGGTTTGGCATACGGCATCAATCGCCCTTTTCATATCATCATGGACAATGTACTCCTGCCAAAGATTGGGGTTGCGCTCCTCGGCATCTAAATCCACAACCGATTCATAGTTTGCCGAAAGCTCAATGTAGTTTTTGTATTTCATGAGGGGATCCCTCCTTTACCTTATTACCAAGTCGAGTATGTCATTTGCTCTTTTCTCCGGGACAAGAATAATGTTGTCGAGGTCTTGCACAAATGCCACTCGGATATAATCAGGATATTGCAGAGCAATGTCTTGCACAATAGCTTTAAATTTATCCGGGTTCAAGCCAAAAATAGATACAGGGTCTACGCCTTTTGCCCCCGCATTTGTTCGGATATTAGCAAGTCCACTAAGAGTGAAAGTGAAACGCCCAGTCTCTTCAGCAAACTTGTATAGTGCGTAAAGTATTGCGACAGCTTCGGGAGTATCCCACCCTTGCTTTATGAACTTAAAACTCGCGCCGTCCGGGATGGGGATGCCCTGCTTCAGCACAGCACCGAGCGGGCTGTGCCGAAGTGTTTCAAGAAGTGCAGTCACAGCATTGTTCCGCGTGGACGGTGAATAGTCGTCGCCGAGCAGAAACACAAGCTCTGCCTTGTCATAGGTTTCACCGACCTTAGCGTATAGCATGTACCATTTTGTAATAATGGAGTTGTAAGCAAGGTTAGTCCATATTATTGCCCACACCAGCGGGTTACCAGCACTTAAGGGGCGAAGCCGCTCACATAGTTCAGTGGGTATCCCGGATTTCTCACCTTTGCTTGAAGGTGTTAGCAGCTCTGCTTCGCGAAGCCATACACGAAGTGAATCATATTGTCGATTGCCAAGCTGTCCCATGGTAAAGCAGTCTGGACCATGTTCGAAAAAATGCTCCAACCATGGGCGACGAAAACCAAATGTCTGATAACGATTCATTCCTTTTAATTTCATATTATTACCCTCCGTCGTGGACAATGATTTCGCAACTAGACACCCTTTGCCTCCTGTAAAACTAATACAGTTACCGCAATGGGTACAATTCTCCTCGCGAATAAGAAGTTTTCCTTCGTCTGTTATCTCAAACGCGCCTACTGGGCATTGAACAACACAAGCCTTGCACCCAACACAGTAGGCAACCTTATTTGCCACTCCACGTAGACGACTGATAATAAACCTGTCCATTTTGGAATATGTGCTGTACGTAACGGTGTTGGTTGCCAATGCGAATTCGAAGCTTTGATGGTCGATAATCTGGGTATATGTGTCACCATGATGCTCAACGATTTTGCCCAGTATCTTGCAAACATCTATCCAGGTTCCAGTTTTTTTTGAAAAACGGAAGACTATTTGATCGTCCTCAATGACTTCGATTACACGATTACCGCCCCCAACCAAGCCACGCCCGCCCATTCTTGCCCGCCAACCGCCACTTTCAACGTATTTCTGTTTATTTTTCGTAGGGTTTACCTTTGCAACATAATCTTCTACCTTTCCTAGCAAAGGTTGAATTTCAGTTTTATGCATTCCATAGCTTAGATGATCGCGCCACCCTGAGGACATCGGACAAATGGAACAACCCACACGATTAAAACCCTCACGGTACAATTTGTTGAAGAAGATATCATTATTTAATAAATACAAATACACTTCGGCTGTCCCCCAATTTAAAATCGGGCTAACATTGACTTGGTTGATATTCTTAACTCCCTCTCCAATGGCATCGTACATAGCCCTAGAGGAACTTTCTTCCTTACGCACGCCATCAAACACCACTGCCCTGGCGTCATAGACTCCAGTTATTTCTCGAAGCTTTAGAATAGTAGGTACGGATTTATGTACAGAGCAACACCAGCGAAGACGGCGCCCAGGAGGACCAAAGTGATCCCAAGACTCGTCAGGAGTCATATGGCTTTTCGCTTCATAAAAATGAAGTTTACTCCAATGTGCTTTAGCACGCTCAACTGCATTTAGGGTAGCATTTAATTCCATACCTGTATTGCTGAAGATAACAACGAATTCATCTGGGCGCAGTGCCTTTGCTACAAGATCAAGCAATACAAGACTATCTTTCCCACCAGAAAAGGCTACAACAAATTTAAATCCTTGTTTGAAGTACTCCTCATACACCGTGCGGATGAACTCAATGGCTGTCTTCTCAAGGCCGAGCATGAGCCTCTCATTCTCTTTCCATAAGGCATCAATGCAGATTGGCGGTAGTTTCAAGCCATCTGTCTTTACATCAATGGTTGGCTTAGTATAATACCCCCCGCCAACAGCACCTGCGACGACCTCACCGTTACGTATATACCTCCGAACGCCTTCCGCCCACAGAAGCGGGGCTACGGTATTTGGGTAGTTCCAGTGTTTGTCAAAACCGAAATAGTCAAGCTCCTCCTTAAATACAGGGCGGATTTCCTTGATAACTTTTGCGTTGGGTACCAGTCGGTAAATTCCGTTAATACTTGTCCACTCATATCCGTACATTATTTATCGCTCCAATATCATAACTGTTTGGTTCTCATTAGAAAACGCAAAACGGTGGTCCATTAATACCTTATGTAAGTTAAATATAAGCTCATTCCCATCTAACATTCCTGCTCCCCGCAAGTTAAGCCGCAACTCTTCAGAAGACAGTTTAACGGGCAACTCGTATTTCTCAAAGCTAAATCGGTGGGCAACATCAGCAAAAGTTCGTATCTCTGAATTGCTGCTGGGAACGATTGCAGCACCGACCGTACCAAGCGCCTGTCCTTTTAAACCCGGTAAGATGACCTGGTAGCCGATATTGTGACGGATACGCAACAACTCTTGCAAAAGCAAAGGAGTCCACTGTAAACCGTTCGGCAACGTCGGTAAACTAGAATACCATTCTTTAGAAATATCACGCAAGACTAAAAACGACGCGTCCTCGCGGGAAAATATCACATCCAATGCTTTGGCAATCAGCGAGCAACGGTCAGTATTAGGATTCACAGTTTCGGTGAGTATGAACTTTGCGTTATCGTAGAACAATAGCTTCCCATTGCTCAACACAAATGAGTTAGTTAATACTGACAGCTTGATACTTGAGAAAAAGTCATCTATCTGTTCTCGTGTTACTATACCACCGTGTTGGCGGGCTAGGTTTATAAGCAATCCCACTGAATTCTGGGGATAGTCAGGTGTTTTCTGCCAAATGTGCGGCGAGTAAAGGACGAGCTCGCTTTTGAACGCACACTCAAGAAAATGCCATAAATCTCGAGGAGAATTAATCGCGTTATCGTTAAGGAACATCGGCAACGAGTTTTGTGCAGCGCTCCAAAGGATGTCAATGTTACTGTATCCATACAGTTTTAGGAAATGAGCATTAAAAATCTCCCGAATTCCTCTTTTGCCCTCTTCGAAATCTACAATGTCAGCAAGTTCAGAAGCCGCGTTGTTTTTGACTGAGGGGGAATTTTTAAGTGCCGGAGTTGTCAATAAAAGAAAATAAACCTTTTCTCCTTTCTGATTCCTTTCAAACCTAAAACAATCCTTAGGAGCACGAATTGAATAATTTGAATTCACACATGCACGGTCAATTTCTACCCGCACCACGTTTTGAGGACTCTGAGCAGAAAAAGAGTACAACCCTTCCGAGATAATATTGTTATATATTTGTTCAACTGTCATACCATGCTGCTGATTTTTTAGAACGTGGATAATCGCCTCCTTAATTGTAAGGCGAGAGCGAAAGTGGCTCAGCTCTTCGACATCAGTGGGAGTATGGTTCTTCTTATCTGCCGGATCAACCTTTTTAACGAGAGTATAGGCTCCGATTAGGCTTCGTCTAAAGTCGCTACTCTGTTCTAACACATATTTAATCTTTTCGCGAGGAATGTACGTTAAACGCTCATAAAGCTGTCCGCTGTTCAGCAGGACAGCGCTACCCCAAACACGTATGAGTTCATTATTAATTATAGAAAACTCCGTACAATTTTCTGCTTTCGGTGAGAAATAGTTTGTCTTGTGGGTGTAATGCGGGTATAGCTTAGTAAGTACGTATTTTAATATTTCTTCCGAGATAACACTTCCGCCAACTAACCATTCCTCATGCTGTGCATAAAACGAACTGTAGAAGACAATATCTGCGCCGCCTAAAACTGCCAGATCTACTTCGTCTTTAATCTTACTTACAATATCAGTATCAATAAAATAAACCTTACCATCAAACAAGGTCCCGGAAGTGGAGATGGACTTTATTAACTCATCATCAGCCAGGGCAATATCACTACCAAATGCAAGTTCACCCTTTTTTTTAGGATCAGCAATAACGGTTGTATCTTGTTGTACCACTATTTTCTGATGCATTTTTTCCTTCAAAAATTCCAAATACAACTGTCCGGCCGTAAGAAAAACCTTGTACATACTTTTATTTGTGTTCCGTAGCAGCCTGTCATTTATAAGTTTACTGTAAACTGGCCGGAATGTATGATGTTCAAGAAGGTTCCATATGTCAACTGTACACATCTTCTTTTGAAGTGCGTATTCCGAAATATTGTCAATGCAATTTGCCACAACAACAGGAGCATATTTTTTGGAGTGTCCTTCTGAAAGCCAATTAAAAAAGGCATCTCTTAATGAAACAGTTGTTAATAAAGCATGTTGATCGGTATGAGTATTATCATTTTTACTAGCCTCATGATCTACCATTCTTCCTGGCCTCCCAGTTCCCTTGTATAATTCACTACATTGGCTTATAAGTCTCGATATCTCAAAAGCTTGTCACAGTAAACAAGTGAATTTGTGATTTAGTAAGTTGAGGATTATCGAAGGCAAATTCATCCCATACAATTTTATCTTGATAGACCAAGCATCAAGCGCCGCACCAGCATAGTTAGGATCAAGGCGTAGGAAAATCACATAACTTCATATATACCCCTGTCGGATTTCTAAAATTAGGTCCACGATTTATGTGAAAAGGAAGTTCTTGCAGTAATGCCATTAATTTCGCAATTTCAGGATGACTTCCTGAGACATTAGGAAAGCCGATCCTGAAATATAGATTTAGCGCAAGTATAAGTTCTTCCCTTGTCCATGCGGGATTTCTCATTGCTTACCTCCCGACCAGGGACGTTTTTTGGGTTGTTGCTTTAGGGATACCTTTTTTCATCCTGGATAGATGATCCGATATAAGTAAATTCTACAAAAAGCCCCCTTTTCCCTGCCATTATGTGATAATTTCACCTCACGGAGGGTTTTCCGGACTGCGATCAGCAAGTGGACCTTGTTACTCAGAGGTTGTAGTTACGTATATAATGATTCCAATACCTTGAAAACTCTTGGCCTGTCCGAACTTGTCCATGAACTACTCCGCCTTTTTGGGCAATCTAGATTAAGGTTAACTGTGATTGTGAACATCTTGTTATAACCCAACCCGACATTCTGAAGACACGACTAGGTCTGTATGTTAAAAAAAGCCTCCGACTTAGTGAAGATGCAGTATTGAAACGCATAGCATAATGCCGTGACATATTTGGGGAGGCATTCGCCTCCCTAGGTAATTCCTATTCAGCTCTCAGTCAATTTGCAAGAGGTCTGCTGATAGTTTGTAAGGCGTGTATTATGCTAGACGTTTTAACTTAACCGACCTGGAATCTCTATTAAGTATATTCTGTGGTGCTGCCTCCTAAGCACTTAACGCCGATGGAAGCACAGGAAAAATCTCTTCGAAATCGATACCCATTGGCCTGGCTGTCAGCACAGGTCCACCAGTTTCCCTCTCCGCTTAACATCACTTTTCACGTTCTGGCTCGAACACACCTTTTGCAATCAAC
>ENA-UOOM01002623-UOOM01002623.1-fermentation-metagenome-genome-assembly--contig:-NODE-2623-length-14405-cov-4.354077_pt1 | contig 14405 bp, 13 predicted proteins | sample MGYA00245781_ERZ724031 | MGnify/ENA primary metagenome ERZ724031 (study PRJEB28704, sample SAMN03018317) | fermentation metagenome | biome: anthropogenic terrestrial biome; feature: soil; material... | reverse complement strand
ACGCTCACATCAACTGTCATGGGGGAAGTCCCTTCGTATTGCACAGGGATGAAGCCTACATTGGCGTGCTGATCGATGATCTGGTCACAAAAGGAGTAGACGAGCCCTACCGTATGTTTACTTCCCGTGCAGAATACCGCATACTTCTCCGCCAGGACAATGCCGACGAAAGGCTCACCCGTAAGGCAGCCGGACTGGGACTGGCAAAGGAATATAGACTTCAGCTACTCGGCCGTAAAGAAGAAAAAGTCGCAGAAATAATCCACTTTTCCCGGAACTTTTCTGTCAAAGCTGAACAAATAAATCCATTCCTGGAGAGTATTGGCTCAGCACCATTGAAACATGGCGTGAAACTGTTGGACCTGCTCACCCGGCCACATATCGATCTTAAATTGATGGCAGGTGTGATTGCCCCGCTCAACAAGTTGCTGCAACAGATATCTGAACGGAAAGAGGAAATTATAGAATCAGCCGATATCGAAATAAAATACAGCGGATACATCAAACGAGAGCGGATCATGGCCGATAAGATAACCCGCCTCGAAGATATTCGCATCAAAGATAAATTTAATTACAATGAGATACAGTCGCTGTCAACCGAAGCACGACAGAAACTCACGAATATCAATCCTGAAACAATTGCCCAGGCAAGCAGAATTCCGGGCGTATCACCCAACGACATATCGGTTTTGCTGGTTCTTCTGGGACGATAAGGCAGCAATGTTTCACGTGGAACAATTCAGAAAACAAAAATAGAAAAATGAGCATCGAAACACTTACTTCCGCAGTCAGGAATATCCCTGACTTTCCAATTCCGGGCATTCAGTTCAAAGACATTACGACCCTCTTTCAATCGCCGGAACATCTGAAGGAACTCTCGGAAATCCTGGTTGAAAGGTATCGTAACAAAGGAATAACGAAGGTCGTAGGAATAGAATCACGCGGATTTTTCATGGGTCCGGCACTTGCTATTCAGTTGGGCGCGGGATTTGTTCCGGTTCGCAAGCCGGGTAAATTGCCTTACGAGGTCATTGAAGAAACCTATGTGAAAGAATATGGCGATGATGCCATTCAAATCCATGCCGATGCACTAAGTGAAGAAGACGTGGTTTTAATACACGACGATTTGCTTGCCACCGGCGGGACTATGCTGGCAGCCTACAACCTGATCAGGAAACAGGGTGTCAGAAAAATTTACATAAACTTCCTGATCGAACTTGAAGACCTGCATGCAAGGAAACTGTTTCCAGAAGAAGTTGAAATAGATACCGTCCTGAAATTTTCAGTATAAAGCTACCGCTGATCACCGGAACTCCTCTTTTAAAACACATGCGAGAAAAGACTCATTTTTGCCTTAGAACCATCATAGGCAAAAATGGGTTTTATTTTGTATTTTTGTATGTAGTAAATTCCCTGAAATAAAATGACTGACGAAATAAAAAATACGCTTGCCGTGATACCCCATCAACCGGGTTGTTACCAGTTTGTGGACGAAAAAGGCACGGTCATTTATGTCGGCAAGGCAAAGGATCTGAAGAAGAGGGTCTCTTCCTACTTCAATAAGGTGCAGGAGCATCCCAAAACAAGAATCCTGGTCAGGAAGATATGCAAGATAAAATACATTGTTGTCAACACCGAGGAAGATACGTTTCTGCTGGAGAATAATCTGATCAAGCAGTTGAAGCCGCGTTACAATGTGATGCTGAAAGATGACAAATCCTATCCATCCATTGTAGTAAAAAATGAATTTTTTCCGCGTGTATATAAAACACGAAATATAGTGAGAGACGGCTCAAGGTATTACGGACCCTACACATCGGTGACCTCGGTGAATGCCCTTCTGGAACTTATTCGAAAGATATATAAAGTGAGAACATGCCGCCTCAACCTCTCACCCGAAAATATCGCAGCGGGAAAATTCAAAGTCTGCCTCGAGTATCACATCAAGCGTTGCGATGGTCCGTGTGAAGGCCTTCAATCACTGGAAAGCTACCAGAAAAATATCGGCGAGATCGCAGAAATTCTAAAAGGAAACATCAACCTCATAGAGAAACAAGTGGAAGAAAAGATGCAGCTGTTGTCTCAGCAGTTGCGATACGAAGAAGCGAACGAACTGAAGGAAAAAATGTTGCTTATTCAAAACTTCAGAGAAAAATCTCAGGTAATCAGTAATATAAATTACAATCTGGATGTCTTCTCGATTGAAGAGGATGAAAATTCAGCATTTATCAATTATCTTCATGTAGTAAACGGTGCAATCAACCAGGCATACACTTTTGAATACAGAAAGAAGCTCGATGAAACACCGGAAGAGTTGCTCGGAATGGGAATACTGGAAATGCGGCAACGGTTCGGTAGCGATTCGAAAGAAATTATTGTACCGTTCATACCGGAATTGAAATTACAGGGTGTTGAATTTGTTATGCCGCAACGTGGTGAAAAAAGAAGCCTCCTGTCGCTGTCGGAAAAAAATGTAAAACAGTATAAGATCGATAAGCTGAAAAAAGCGGAGATGTTGAACCCCGAGCAACGCACCACGAGAATCTTAAAAACGGTACAGAAGGATCTCCGCTTAAAAGAGTTACCCAGGCATATTGAATGTTTTGATAATTCCAATATTCAAGGGACAAATCCGGTGGCGGCATGTGTGGTCTTCAAAAAGGCGAAGCCTTCGAAAAAAGACTACCGCCACTTCAATATAAAGAGTGTCACAGGATCCGATGATTATGCATCAATGCGCGAAATTGTGGAAAGACGCTACTCTCGGCTGCTTAACGAGGGCTCTCCCCTGCCCCAACTGATTGTGATTGACGGGGGTAAGGGTCAATTGCACGCTGCTGTGGAATCGCTTCAGAAAATTGGCCTCTACGGAAAAATTGCCGTAATAGGGATTGCGAAGCGTTTGGAAGAAATTTATTACCCGGGAGATTCAGTGCCGCTCTATATCGACAAAAATTCTGAAACGTTAAAACTAATACAGCATCTCCGCGACGAGGCGCATCGCTTTGGAATCACATTTCACCGCCAAAAGAGAAGTAAGTCGCAATTAATTTCGGAACTCGACGGAGTGAAAGGTGTAGGTCCTGAAACAAAAAAGAAACTGCTCACCCATTTCAAAAGCATCAAACGTCTAAAAGAGGCAAATGAGGAAGAAATTGCAATAATTGCCGGAAAAAGTAAAGCCGCCATTCTCGTGAATTGGATCATGGAAGGAAAAGAGTCTACCGGAGAATTGGGAAAAAATGCACCTGATAAATTTTGAATTATGAGATTGCTGATACAGCGGGTTACCAGCGCGGGCGTAAATATTGACGGTGTCGAAAAAAGCAGCATCAGAAATGGCCTGCTGCTATTTATTGGAATTGAGGCTTCCGATACTGAGGAAGACATCGATATTTTATGCAGGAAAACTGTAAATTTACGTATTTTTGACGACGAAAAGGGTACAATGAACAAATCTGTCCTGGATATTGATGGAGAAATTCTGATCGTTTCCCAATTCACACTGCATGCAAACACAAAAAAAGGAAACCGTCCATCCTATATCAGAGCAGCCCGACCGGAAATATCGGTGCCACTATATGAACAATTTTGCAAAAAATTATCTTTGTTACTTGAAAAACCGGTTCAGACAGGTGAATTTGGTGCAGACATGCAGGTGCATCTGATAAACAACGGACCTGTTACTATTTGGATCGATTCCAAAAACAGGGATTATTAACAGGCATATTTTTAATATCATATCGATAATCTTAGCACAATGACAATAAAGGAAGCACAGAAACTGGTCGATCAATGGATTCATGAATACGGGGTACGCTATTTTAACGAACTGACCAACATGACGATCCTGATGGAAGAGGTGGGCGAACTGGCCCGTATCATGGCACGAACATACGGAGAACAGTCATTTAAAGAGTCCGATTTATCCAAAAATCTTCCGGATGAGATGGCTGATGTGCTCTGGGTGCTCCTTTGCCTGGCAAATCAGACAGGGGTAGATCTGGAAGAATCACTACAAAAAAATATTGAAAAGAAAACAGCAAGAGATGCCACGAGGCACCTGAATAATAATCGTATAAATCACTAACACCTTTAATAAATGGAATCAGACAAATATTTAAAAGCCATCAGGAACCATCCGCTTACATTGACAGACAGAGAAATAGGCGAGCAGACAGAACGGCTTGTAGCAGAAAAATTTGAAGAGAACAGCAACAGAGAGGTCTATAAGAAGATCTATGGCTGTATTGACCTCACCACGCTCAATACAACAGACACCCGTGAAAGTGTCTGGAAGTTCGTTGAACAGGTGAACAGCTTCGAAGGTTCCACTCCGGAAGTGGAAAATGTGGCAGCGATCTGTGTATATCCAAATTTTGCACACACCGTAAAGGAAGCGTTGACCGCCGACGTAAAAATAGCCTGTGTATCGGCCGGTTTTCCATCGTCGCAGACCTTTACAGAGGTGAAGGTAGCTGAAACGGCGCTGGCAGTGGCCGACGGTGCAGATGAAATTGATGTGGTACTCAATGTGGGGTTGTTCCTCGGAGAAGAATACGAGGAAATGTGTGAGGAGCTCTCTGAAATTAAAGAGGCATGTCGCCATGCAACGCTGAAAGTTATCCTCGAAACCGGAGCATTGAAGACAGGATCGCTTATACACAACGCTGCCATCCTTGCACTTTATTCCGGTGCCGATTTTTTGAAAACATCAACAGGAAAAGGTTTTCCGGGAGCAACACTGGAAGCGGCCTGGGTGATATGCCATGCAATAAAATCCTATCATGAAAAAACAGGCCGTAAAATAGGATTGAAAGTATCTGGCGGAGTTTCCACCACCTCCGATGCTGTCAAATATTACACCCTTGTCAAAGAAATGCTGGGAGAAGAATGGTGCACACCTACCCTTTTCAGGATCGGAGCAAGCCGACTGGCTGATACCCTGTTATCTGAAATAAATCGGATATAAATCGCAACAAATCTAGTTTTAATGAAAATATTTTTATTGGCAGCTGCAATAAGTGCGCTGTCATTCAATACTCTGCACGCACAGGAAAGCAGAGTGATATCCGGTTTGCGAAAACTTCCATACTGGCAGGACCTTAACATTGTACAGGTAAACAAAGAATATCCGCGCACGCAGTTCATGACATACGACAGTAGGCAGGACGCGTTGCAGACACGGTTTGAACAGAGTAAGTACTATTCCTCAACAAAATATGGAAGTTTTATTTTGTGAACGGATACAAAGACCTTCCTGAGAATATTACCGATTCAATCGTCTCCCTCACGGGATGGAAAGATATAAGGGTTCCTGGTAACTGGGAGATACAGGGTTTTGGTATACCTATCTACGTGACTCATCCGTATGAATTTGTAGAAAGAGATCCCGTTACCCGTTTTCCAAAGATGGCCCCACCCTATCTGCCGGAACAGAATCCGGTTGGTGTGTATCGAAGGGAGATCGAAATTCCGGAAGACTGGAACGACAGGGAGATTTTTCTCTGTATCGATGCTGCCAAGTCAGATGTATACGTATACATCAATGGAAAAGAGGCCGGTTATAGTGAAGATTCCAAAACGACCGCAGGGTTCCGGATCAATAAATATGTGAAACCGGGAAAAAACTCACTCGTCTTGAAAATATTTCGCTGGAGCACAGGATCTTATCTTGAAGTACAAGATTTCTGGCGCATGAGTGGTATTGAAAGAGATGTTTTCCTCGGGGATAGTAAAGGTGTCTCTCGATTTCTTGTCCACGGAGTTACAGGAAAAAAAGATTCCAGCTTCAGAGGCCACCCAGACAGCCACTTTCTCTCCGTAAGTCTCCACAACACACAATACATCCCCGGCGCTGAATATTCCGCGTATCGGCATTCGTTTTCGTTTGCCTGCTACTATGAATCAAGTGACTTATTTTGGCAGGGGCCCGGGTGAGAACTATATTGCCAGGGCTTCAGGGTTGAAAGTAGGTCTGTACAGGACAACAGCCGAAAAGAATTATTTCCCCTATGTACGTCCGCAGGAAAACGGGCATAGGACCGATACTCGCTGGGTGGCCCTCACAAACGGCCAAAAATGACTCATACTGGTTGCGGACAGTACTATTGGCTTCAACGCACTCCGCAACAGTGTGGAAGACTTCGATTCGGAAGAGACCACATACCGGCCCTATCAGTGGAATAATTTCAGTAGCGAAGAAATTGCAGCACGCTCGGAAGTGGAGGCAAAAAATAACCGTCCGCGTCACACACATATCAACGACATCACGCCGCGCAATTTCGTGGAGGTCTGCATTGATATGAAACAGCAGGGAGTAGCCGGATACAACAGCTGGGGGGCGCGTCCACTACCAGAATACAGCATCCCTGCCGACAGGGATTACCACTGGGGATTTACTCTGGTACCAGTCGACAAGACAGCAGAAATAGAAAAAAAGGCTAACTGGAAATATTAATATCAGCTCGATTCAAGATACAATATGTGAAAGGGCGGACAGCAATGTCCGTTCTTTCTGTTTGGAAAACTTCATTGTTTTGTAACGAAAAAGTAAAATAAAAGACATATTTTTGCGCTCTGTCTATTTCGAACAATGAAGAATCAGAAGTATAAATCAACAAAATAAAAACAAATAATATGAAGAAAAACCTGCTCTCCCTGATTTTACTATTTATTGCAGCTGCAGCCTATTCGCAGCAATTGGCGGGAGGTTATGTGTATGAGGACGCAAATAAAAATGGGAAGAAAGACCGTCGTGAAGCCGGCATTGCAAACGTGGCCCTGTCAAATGGAACCGAGGTGGTACTCACCGACAGGAACGGCTTCTATACGCTTCCTATAGAAGCAGGCAACACCATTTTCGTGATCAAACCCAAAGGATATGGCATGACTGTGGATGAAGATTTCATCCCGCAGTTCTACTATCACTACAAACCGGATGGTTCACCAGACAAATTCAAGTACAAGGGTACAACTCCTACAGGCAAGTTGCCTAAGTCGGTTGACTTTGCCCTTTTCAGACAAGAGGAACCGGACAATTTCTCAGCGATCATCTTTGGCGATCCGCAGCCCTACTCCATCCAGGATATGGATTATTTCACAAAAAAGATTGTGGAGGATGTAAAGAAAAAAGAGAATACGCTCTTTGGAATCAGTCTGGGCGACATTGTAGGCGACAATCTCGACTTGCAACCCGTTTACAAAGAAAGGATGCGTCACCTGAAGCTACCCTGGTACAACGTGATGGGGAACCACGACATGAACTTGGATGCACCCACCGACATCCTCTCGGATGAGACATTTGAAAAAAACTTCGGCAGTGCCAACTATTCGTTCAATTACGGAAATGCCCATTTCATTATCCTCGACGATATCCTGTATCCTGACCCGAGAGACGGAAAAGGTTACTGGGCAGGTTATCGGGAAGATCAGCTTCGTTTTCTGGAAAACAACCTGAAACATGTTCCTGCCGATAAACTTGTCGTACTGTCGCAACACATTCAGATGAAAGACGATACGGGAAACTCTTTCCGACTGGAAGACCGGCAACGGGTTTTCGATCTACTTAAACCTTATGAAAATGTACTGATCATGTCGGCACACACCCATTTGCAGGATCAGATTGAATATACAGAAATCAATGGCTGGAAAGGAAACAAACCACTGCATGAATATAACGTGGGGACTACTTCGGGCGACTGGTATTCTGGCAAGCATGATTCAAACGGCATGCCTGACGCAACTATGCGCGACGGAACGCCACAAGGATATGTTTTTCTTAATATTCAGGGGAATCAATATACCGTAGATTACAAGGTGGCCGGAAGAGAGGAGGAGTATCAGATGAATATCTTTGCGCCCAGGGTTGTTCCATATAAAGGTAGAACCACCTCACAAATAGTGGTCAATTTCTTTATGGGAAGCAAAAACGATTTGGTAGAATACAGGATTGATCAGGGAGCATGGCGTAAAATGAACTATATTCAGACTATTGACCCAAGTTACAACGCAAAACTTTACGAATGGGACGTTACCGACAAACTGTTGCCTGGACGTCGCCCTTCCAACGCGGTAAACAGTACACACCTGTGGAGTGCACCGCTAATGCTGGATCTTGCTCCCGGTGAACATACCATCGAAGTAAAGTCAACAGACCGATTTGGAAAATCACATTTTGGGACAAAGCTCTATCGTATCCTGGAATAATCATTCAACAAATAATGACATTTTGTCCTATTTATGCGCTTTTTCGCCTATATACAACTAAAAATAATGACATTTTGTCTCTTTTTGATGCTATTTTCGCCCGGTAGTGGTTCGGCACATAATTTGTCCGGTTAAGAGTATAAACTAAAATAATAAAAAGAAAGGATGAAATTATGGCAATAATCAGACGTACAAACAACTGGCTGCCGAGTGTCTTCAACGACTTCTTCGGCAACGAATGGATGGAACAGAGCAACAAATCGGTGCCTGCAATCAACATTCAGCAGAACGACAACGGTTTTACAGTAGAAGTAGCAGCTCCCGGTATGACCCGTGAAGATTGTACCGTGAGACTGGATGAGTCGAACAATCTTGTAATTGAATTCGAGAAAAAAAGTCAAACCGAAGACAAGGACAGGAAAGGTTCCTATCTGAGACGTGAATTCTCCTACGCACAGTTTCAAAGAAGAATGATCCTCCCCGATAACGTGGTAAAGGATAAAATTTCTGCAAAGGTAGAAAACGGTGTGCTGACGGTGGACATACCTACCGTTGAGGAAGAGATAAAATCCAATTCAAGGCAGATAGAAATTCAATAAGAAAAAGTCAGATATCACTCCCCCGCGGAGTGATATCTGTTTTAGTAAACACGTTCTTTCAGATAGGTCAGGAAAAGCTGCATCAGCGACTTGATGCCGCCGTCGAATGCAAAATCGGCTATGATTGCTTCCGCTTCAGAAAGAAACTGATTCATCTTGTTGTAGGCATACTCCACACCTTGATATTCTTTTGCGAAGGTTATCAGCTTCCTGATATTCTCCTCACTATACTCACGTGATTCGATGATCTGTTTCATCTCCTCACCCACTCCATCAGGACTGTTTTGCAATGCATAAATTAGCGGCAACGTAATCTTTCCTTCCCGGATATCATTGCCGGTTGGCTTCCCGATGTCTGCCTGAAAATAATCGAAAATATCGTCCCTGATCTGGAAACAGATACCTAGAAGCTTTCCCAGTTTGCTGAATTTATCAATCGTTTCCTTTTCTGCGCCACCCGTAATGGCTCCGATGACGATGCTGGCACGCATCAACGAAGCTGTTTTCTTGTCTATCACTTCAAAATAGGCATCTTCGTCGACAATGACTTCACTGGCCAAAGAATATTGATTCAGTTCACCCTCCGAAAGGTTTTGGCCTAACTCCGCCATGATACTTACTATAGCAAGATCATTTGTTTTTACACTCTCCATCAATGCGGTAGATAAAAGATAATCTCCTATCAGTACAGCTTTGACATTGTCATATACTGCATTTATGGATCGTTTTCCCCGTCGCATGTCCGATTTGTCGATTACATCATCGTGTATAAGCGTGGCAGTATGTAACAACTCCACCGTCACGGCGCCATGATAAGTTTCAGGAATAATATGCCCGCAGGCTTTTGCGGTCAATAGCACAAGTGTAGGTCTCAATCGTTTACCTTCCGTGTTAAATATATAGGTAATCATTTCCGACACGCGCGGGTTGTTACTTTTAACCGCCTCACGGAGATAATCATCGAAAAGCAGGAGCTCCTCCCGTAAAAAATCCTTTATTATCTGACTTTGATCCATTACACCTGCATATTAATTACAAAAGTAAAAATAATTCTCCTGTTCGCAACAAATATTCGTAACTTTACATTTTAAAATTAGATTGCAGGCCTGTCATGAATAAAAATAAGCTCTTTCTTCTCGATGCATACGCCCTCATTTACAGATCGTATTATGCGTTTATTAAAAATCCGCGAGTAGACTCGAAAGGCAGGAATACATCCGCTATTTTCGGGTTTGTCAATACACTGGAAGAGGTTCTGCGAAAGGAAGATCCAACCCATATAGCCGTTGCCTTCGATCCGCCGGGACCCACCTTTCGGCACACTGCATATGAAGAATACAAGGCACAACGCGAAGCCACCCCCGAAGTGATTAAATTATCCGTTCCCATCATAAAAAATATCATCAGGGCTTACAATATTCCGGTACTCGAAGTGCCCGGTTACGAAGCCGACGACGTGATCGGTACCATCGCCAAAAGAGCGGACAAAAAGCGATTTGATATATATATGATGACGCCGGACAAGGATTACGGCCAGTTGGCGGAGTCTCATATTTTCATCTATAAACCCAAGTATGGCAGCAACGATTTTGATGTGATGGATGACAAGAAGGTGATGGAAAAGTATCAGATTGACCATCCCTCTCAGATGATCGATTTACTGGGGCTGATGGGTGATGCCTCCGACAACATTCCCGGCTGCCCGGGGGTAGGTGAAAAAACAGCAGTAAAGCTGCTGCAGGAGTTCGGATCCATAGAAAACATACTGGAAAACAGTCATCGCCTGAAAGGGGCATTGAAAACAAAAATAGAAGAAAACGCCGACAAGATCCGCTTTTCCAAATTTCTGGCTACCATCAAAACAGATGTCCCCATCGAGATTGTGGAAGATGATTTTATACGCAGAGAGATGGACGAAAGCACCATCCGGGAGCTCTTCGAGGAGCTGGAATTTCGCACATTGCTTACCCGTGTGTTAAAGCTGGAGCCGGTGAAAACATCACCAAAAAGATCCGTGCAGGGTAATCTTTTTGATCTTTTTGATCAGGTTGAACCCTCCGAACCGGAAAAAAATAGCTCTTCCGCATTACCGGGCGATTTTACCGATATTCACTCCACACCGCATCAATACACCATGGTGAGGACCGAAAAAGAAATGATGGCACTGAGCAGGATGTTGTGTGCACAACAATCGGTCTGTTTCGACACGGAAACTACGGGAGTAGACCCGTTGCTGAGCGAACTGGTAGGACTGTCTTTTGCATACAAAGAGGGGGAAGCTTTTTATGTGCCGGTCTCGGCCAATCGGGAAGAGGCACAACGGCAGGTAGAAATTTTTCGCCCTTTCTTCGAGGATGGAAACATAGAAAAGGTGGGTCAAAACCTCAAGTACGATATCCTGGAACTCAGAAATTATGATATCAGGGTTCAGGGACGGCTCTTCGACACCATGATCGCCCATTACCTGTTGAACCCTGAAATCAGGCACGGGATGGATTATATGGCGGAGATCTATCTGAACTATAAAACAATCCACATAGAGGAGCTGATTGGCTCAAAGGGTAAAAATCAGGGAAACATGCGCGATGTAGATCCTGCCCTTGTGACTGATTATGCTGCAGAGGATGCGGACATCACGCTCAAACTGAAAAATATCCTGGCGAAGGAGATTCATGCAAACCAGCTCGAAAATCTGTTTTATCGGGTGGAAGCACCCTTGATATACGTACTCGCAGAAATGGAATGGACGGGAGTACGCCTTGATCTGAGTGCGCTGGAAGATCTTTCGGTACAATATACCCAGGAACTGATTCAGATTGAGAAAGAGATCACCGCAATGGCCGGCATCGAATTCAATATCAACTCGCCCAAACAGATCGGTGAAGTGCTGTTCGACAGGATGGGGGTTGCCGATAAACCGAAGAAGACCAAAACGGGACAGTATAAAACCAGTGAGGAGGAGCTCGAAAAATTACGGTCTAAGCATGCTATTATTGGTAAAATACTGGAACAAAGAGGGTTAAAAAAACTATTAAGTACCTATATCGATGCCTTTCCACTGCTTATTAATCCGGGAACCGGCAAAATACACACCTCCTTCAACCAGACGGTGGCTGCCACAGGGCGACTGAGCAGTACCAACCCGAATCTGCAAAATATACCCATCCGGGACGAACGCGGCAAGGAGATGCGTAAGGTGTTTATTCCCGACGAGGGATGCCTGTTTGTTTCATCAGACTATTCACAGATTGAACTGCGCATCATGGCTCACCTGAGCGGCGACCGGAACTTGGTGGAAGCTTTCAATAAGGGGCAGGATATTCATGCTGCCACGGCGGCTAAAATCTTCAAGATTCCCCTCGAAGAAGTAACGGGAGATATGCGCAGAAAAGCCAAGACAGCCAACTTCGGCATCATTTACGGTATCACTCCGTTCGGCTTATCGGAAAGGCTGGCCATCTCGCGTACCGAAGCCAAAGATCTGATCGACGAATATTTCGCCACATTCCCCGATGTGAAGAACTATATGGATGAAAGTATTGCCAGGGCACGCTCACAGGGCTACGTAGAAACCATATTCGGAAGAAAACGCTATCTGCCCGATATCAACTCCCGCAATGCCACCGTGCGTGGCTACGCGGAACGGAATGCCATCAACGCACCCATTCAGGGAAGTGCGGCAGATATCATAAAGGTGGCCATGGTACGTATTTTTGAGCGACTTGAGAAAGAAAAAATGCGTTCTAAAATGATTCTTCAGGTACACGATGAGCTCAATTTTAACGCTGTTCCCGACGAACTTCCGGTACTACGGCAACTGGTGACGGAAGAAATGGAACATGCCTGCGAACTGCAGGTTCCGTTGAAAACGGATATGGGGGTGGGTGAGAATTGGTTGATAGCTCATTGAACAAGATATGCTCGACGGCTTGGCGGAATATGGATACTGGGGGTTGTTGCTGGCTTCTTTTCTGGCGGCAACCATACTGCCTTTTAGTTCGGAAGTGGTTTTTGCAGCTCTGATAGCGGCAGGAATGGATATATGGACCAGTATTTTATATGCTACTGCCGGAAATGCAGCGGGGGGGGCTACCTGCTATTACCTGGGAAGGCTCGGTAAGATGGAATGGCTGGAAAAATGGTTCAAGATAAAACCTGACAAGATTGATAAAACCATCCGGTGGATGCACGGCAAAGGGGCAGTAATGGGTTTTTTCGGATTTCTGCCCGCTGTGGGTGACGTAATGCTTGTTGCTTTGGGTTTTATGCGGGCAAACGTGCCTGTAGTGATGATCTCGATGACTCTGGGCAAGTTTTTACGTTATCTGCTTATCGGATTCGGGACGGAAAGGATCATTTCCTGGTTTTGATTTGGGCGATTAGTGTTCGGGTTTGGTAGTGGAAGATTGTTCAGGACAGCGGTATGGAAAATATCTAGCGGCAGTCATTCGTCAGCCACGGTTCTTTTTTCTTTGTTCTTAATTAAAATTTTTATGACAATTCTTTTTCATGAAATAGTATATGGCCCGCTTCATAGCAGGAGAATGGGCAGTTCTCTCGGCATAAACCTGTTACCCTACGATGGCAAACTCTGCTCGTTCGATTGTATCTACTGTGAGTGCGGTTTCAACAAAGATTTCCGCACCAAAACGAAGTTACCGGACAGACGGCTTGTAAAAGCTGCCCTGGAAGATAAGCTGAAGTCGCTCCGTAAAGAGGAGGTAGAACTTGATGTAATCACCTTTGCCGGAAACGGCGAACCGACCATGCATCCCGAATTTGGCGGAATTATTGCTGACACCGTCGAAATGCGGGAAAAGTATTATCCCAAAACAGGGATAAGCGTGCTCTCCAACGGCATGCATATATCAAAAAAAACGGTATTTGACGCATTAAAAAAGGTGGACAATCCTATTTTGAAACTGGATTCCGCCTTCGATGAAACCGTACGGCTGATCGATCGCCCCAATACACCCGGTTACAGTGTTGCAAAGCAGGTAGCATATTACAAACGGTTTCAGGGCAACTTTGTCCTGCAAACCATGTTTTTGAAAGGGACATTTGAAGGAAGCATCATTGACAACACCACAGATAAGGAGGTTTCAGCCTGGATAGAGCTCGTCAGGGATCTCCGGCCACGAGAGGTGATGATCTACACCATAGACAGGGAAACACCCGGCAGAGAGCTTGAAAAAGCGCCAATCGGCATATTGAAGGAAATAGCTGAAAGGGTAGGGCAACTGGGCATCCCTACCACCGTTGCAGGATGACCTGCGAGAAAGGTACAAGTCAGGGGGATGCCCAGTCCGGATTGTAGAGACTGAAGGAATGCCTTACTGCAAAAAATCAGCCAGTGACCGGTAACGCAGATAACGTATATCGTAAAGCTGTTTAAGACCGGGATGGGGCACATAAACCGTCAGATTGCCCTGTCCCATACGGTCGGTGGCCGACTGCAGCGAATCGAACAGTCCCGCTGCCACCGCTGCAAGCATGGCTGCTCCCAGTGCCCCCGCCTGCTGTGCACGGGCTACGCGGATCGGCCCTTGCAACAACAGCTCCAGGGAAAAGCTGGTTCACCTCTTCTTCAAGCTGCTC
>ENA-UOOM01002622-UOOM01002622.1-fermentation-metagenome-genome-assembly--contig:-NODE-2622-length-14407-cov-3.132525_pt1 | contig 14407 bp, 9 predicted proteins | sample MGYA00245781_ERZ724031 | MGnify/ENA primary metagenome ERZ724031 (study PRJEB28704, sample SAMN03018317) | fermentation metagenome | biome: anthropogenic terrestrial biome; feature: soil; material... | reverse complement strand
CGAAAAAGCAAAGGTGCAAATAGAGGTCTATAAAAGTGTGGTGCAAAAGTAAATAAAGAAAGCGGTAATTTCTCCTTTATAGGTTTATTCGTTGCGGAAAGGGCATACCGGTAAGCCCCCAACGCTGTATACCATTCGGGTTAATTAATTACCGATAAGTATTGTTCCGTTTGAGATTTCTTATAAAACATCCGGATTCTCCAGATCAACTCTTGTACGGAAACGACTTCAAAAGAATCGTTTAATTTATTCATGCAAAGCTTGGCGGCGCTTGCTCCTTTCAGTGTTCCGCCGCTGTTTTCCGCCAATTCGTCATTCGAAGCGCCGATATCTTTGAAATTGCTCCACGCATGGACGGATATCAGGGAAAACGAATTCTCTTTCGTCTCCGATTTCAGTTTGTTCGCGATGTAGGTCGGAGTTCCTTCTCGGCTGTGATTCTGATTTCCGTGATTCCACAGCGAGTATTTTACGGTGATTACCGGAATGTCGAACCCGTTTTTGTTTTTTATCCAAAAAATGTCTCCTTCTCCGCCGGCATAAGGCGAATATTGAATCGCTACAATTCCCTCTAACTGATCGTTTGCCTGAACGAAGGCTTCGAATCCTTTCTTGGCTTCAGAAGAATGGACATCATGCGCGATTAATCCGAGTACTTTAATGCGATGTTGGCGCATGTGGGCAGCTACTTTCGTGGCGAGGGAAGTCAATGCCTCTTCGCGATTAGTTTCAATGCCATAATTATCGACGTAAGAATATCCTCCACCCAATGATTCGATCAATGTCTTGCTATTGTTCTGTATATCCATGATATTCTGAAATTGAGCAGGCGAAATCATGGCTAAATTACCGACCGGTATGCCGAATCCCATTTTTGTGTTATTTCCATCGGGATTCAGATAATATTTATCTACAAAATCGTTGAGCATCCATTGAACATTATCTCCATCCGTAAGATAGAATGAAATAAAGTTCTTTTTCTTGTCAAAATCAATTGAGAAGGGATTTTTTACATTGGCTAAGGACGATGTTTGGCGGCTCTTATACAACAGCGACATAAGGGGAATATTATACGCCCAGTCGGAAGGTATCCAAACATGCCCTTTTCGGGAAGCCCTATTCACGAATAAGTCTTCGCTTACGCCTTGTTCCCATCCGAGAATCGGCGCTCCCGGTTCCAGCCAGGAAATCACATCTTCAAAAATATCCAGATTTTGCCCTGACGACGGATTCCCTTTTTGTTTATTAATATTCAGAACGAAGAGGTCGTTTTTAATAGAAAAGTCTCTCAATTCGCCGGTTTGTACGGGCATTATCACTAACGCTTTGTTGCTGCATTTGTCTTTAAATTCACGCCAAGCGTCTCTTGTCGTTTTATAACGGGCATCATACTGCATCGTATATCCGGCTTTATCATATTTGGCTTTGTCCCTGATATCTATCACAATCGAATTATATACATGTGCTGCTACAGAGGCTACCGTATTGCTTTCGGGGTTATTTTCCACATCTGTCAGGACATATCCGTCGAACAGGTCTTTTACTTGAATGAGAATGCCATCGCTTGGTTCATAATTATTTTGTGCAAGTTCGGCGCCAGTTTGTTGCCCCTGTTCGCTGATACCCATTTGATGAAGTGCTTCCAATGATCGTTGATAGGACTTCCGGTTTTCATGATCACACATCCACATTCCTATTTCACTTTTCCCTTCTTCTACCGCCCGATTTACTAATCCGCTAATGGATTGGCATAATAGATGATATTGGAGCCCTTCTTTTTCTTCGGACTTTCCAAGTTCGTTTCGGGAAGTGTTTCCTAAAACGCCTACACAACTCCAATATTTTTTTGGCTTGGTTTGCATTTGAGGAAGGGTATATTGCCCGAGATCTGCTATCGGATCGTATTTTGCAAGATATGCTCCCCGTTCTTTTTCAATATCTACCGTTGTTTCGGGGGCCTTTGTCTCTTCCGGAGTATTGTCTTTATTGCATGCCATCAGAAAAAGCAGGCATAGAAATAATAACGACTGTTTCATTTGAATTTTTTAGCGACGTTTTCTTCTTTTACCATTCAATATTGATCTCTATTCCTTCGGGGTTATTTTCGAAAGACAAGAAAGCTGTTTTACTCGTTTCATCCCAATTCCAGTCCAATTCGGTCAATTTATTTCGATTGCTATCGTATAGGTTCCATTCCTTGGGTCGAGCAGGCAATAAAACACGCATGACATTGGTTGTATTTACCGGGCTTTTTGTAAGGAAAGAGTATTGGTTGCGCAAAACATTTTCATTATATACCCGGGAAGCGGAAGCAAGTACCTGAGGGCGCTTCGGATTATCCACTCGGCTAAGATTCAACAGGAAAGATTGTTCTCCGGGATAAACCGTCTTTTCATTCACAACAGGTAGTTGGGGATCAAAAAGATCGATAAATAATCCTTTCAAAACATAGGGTTGCTTACTCACGCTTTCATCCAAAACAGAAATTATTTCATACATTCCTCGTGTGAGAGTGAAATTATTTTTGAATTCGAGCGTATTTCCTTTTTTTTCGTATATGTTTTTTACAGTGGTAATCAGATGGTCATCATTGTTATTTTCTAATACAAATTCTTTAGGGTCTTTACGAATAACATATATGCTCCCCTTTCCATATCTATATTCAGCTTCAGGAGCAAAGAAGGGCATATTCATTAGCTTGAACAAATGATCGGAAGCTCTTTCATATTGGTTGTCCTTTGTATTCCACCATTCGCGTACGGTTTGAAAAGGGTCATCGTCCTTTCCGCAATAGATCAAGACCCCACCCGATTTTACCCAATCGGCAATATATTTATGAGATTTCGAAGAATCCGGTTTCATGTTAGAGTAAGACATAATCAACACTTTAAGGCCTTTCCATGTTCCCGGATAGGAAACGTTTTCGATATGAAGAATCTTTACAGGAACACCTCTTTTCAGAAAAGGCAAAGCTTGGCCATAGAAATTTGATAATTGAGGATCTTCGTAGCCATCATGAGTTGGGAAACGTTGAAACATTAATGAGTTTGCCATTAATACCCCAATTCCATGGGAACCGCTCACTCTATTCTCCGATTCAGGCATCGAATTCAATGAATTAATCATTATCTGCATCTGCGTAGAATAGGGGCGGGGAATTTTCTCTTTTTCTTCGCTGTTCGGATTCTTATATAATCCTTCGTAAATACGTTCCGGCCAGGGCATGACTTCGTAATCAGCGATATTTGGATAAAGTAATTGTGCGGAGAAAGTCGCTTGATAATTTTTTTTATAGTCCCCCCAATCCCGAGCCCGATCTTCGATAGGGTCGGTCAAAAAGAACATTTTGCGTCCGGTGGGGGCAGTCATCGATTCCATTGATCCATATTCCAGAAAAGCTGTTTCGAAAACGCGTTCTTTTACAACTCCATTATAATAATTCGGTTCGCGTGATGTACCTGTCCAGACTTGAGCAATATATCCGTCCATGGAAGGAAGCGATGCCAGACTTGCCTCAGGGCTGACTATCTGCCATTGTGAATAATTTACCAGCGAATGGGTAGGTACGTAACAGCGTACGTTCATTCCTTTACTTTTTCCATATTCCTTGGCAAACGAAAAGCAGTCATCCAAGGCTTTATAGTATAAATGATACTTTAATTTGTTGGACAGATAGGTGTTTTCGGGAGATTCGTGCTGAGGCCGCCAGTTAAAGCCGTAATAGTCTTTCCATTCTCTTTTAAACGCTTCACTGTATCCGGCGCGCGCCCAAAACTCAGGTTCCTCCAAATAAATAGCGTCGATACCGGCATCAATTACTTTTTTTATGTGCTCTTCCTTCATATATCGGATGAAGTTTTCGGAGGGGACAATATAGGGAACCATGTGTCCGTGCCATATCGTATCTCCTTGCCTGGTTACTTGTCCTTCATCGAGATGCCACTTGCCATCCCATTTTCCGGTAAAATAATCCTGATATTCGCCCCATGCTATTCCGGTCATGAAATGGGTGTCATATCCTCTGTCTTTCCACGATTTGACCCTTTCTTCGAAGCGGAGGTCCGTCCTATCGTTTGCTCCATAGACAATTGCCGCGTCTGCTCTGACATCTATGGAAGGTTTCCAATGAGCGGATGTTTGAAAAACTGTTTTTTCCCTTCCTTCTGTAGTACTTATTTTATGGTTGAGACTGCTACACGATAATAATAAGAAGAGCAGGGGAACTCCAAAATTGTAATATTTGAATTTTTTCTTCATTAAAGGATAAAAATAAAAAGAATAATAACGTATAAAAATAGTTTTTTTTGTCGAGAATTTTTTAAAATACTGTGTCAAAAGAATTACCTGCTGCCAAAAACCGAGAGTCCTAAAAATAGTTAGTCCTATTCCTTCATCAACACAAGGAAGAGATAACCTTTTGACACAGTTTTTTTATTTATTCAAGCATTATCCATTCGTGTTTGCCTTTTACGGCAGCGGAATATTTACCGGTTAGGTCCTTGATGCTTTGTTCATCTTCAACAGTCGAGTTGAAATCCCAGCCGCATACTAAATCTTCTTCTTGGCCGGTGACGAGAATTTCTTTATTCATGAGTCTTTTGATTTCGTCACCCGATTTAGCGGTTTTCCAGATATGAAAATCCTTGATGTAACCTTCTGCTTGACGGTCTTGATTGCCGTTCTTATTGAATTGAATAAAAGCGGTCATGGCTTTGCCTTTATCATCGGCAGCATTGTAATAGACTGATCCCGGATTGTTGTTTATTTGAGTCTTTTTGAGTTCGCCGTCTATATAATACTTTATAACAACAGGATTATTGCCCTCTTTCGATCCATCCACGCCAGCATCGCTATATACGGCCGCTACATGTCTCCATTTGTTCAAATCTCTAAAGCCGTCACCCGGCTCCCAAAGATTATAATCGTTCAATCCGTAGGATATTCGCATGTAATCGTTGTTGGTTGATCATCCATCCTTTACGGTATCGAGGCTCGTCTCCGTCCTCCAAATAAGTGGAAACAATTGTTCCAAATCCCGAAGTCGTACTTAACTTAACCCATAATTCTACAGTAAACGATTGATTTCCATCGGTGCCAAAGCGCGAAAATGCCGGGCTTGTTCCGAAATCGATATAACCTCCTTCTTTGCCGTTGACATACAGTTCGGCCGGGAACAATTGCGTTTCTGTTCGAATTGTCGATTTGAAATTTTCGATGGCTGTCACAACCCTCGAAGTTGCCTCCTCTATTTCAGAATCTGAAACATTTATTCCATCATTCATCTTCATGATAAGCCGGCCGATTACTGCCATCGCATCATCCAGTATTTGTTTGCTTTCTTCCGGATACTGTCCTTTAACTGTTCCGTAACGAGAATTATCTCTTAATTCTTTCAGTTGGGTTAGATTTTCGCCCAACTTTTCGATTTTGGGATTGCCTTCTCTAATGATATCATTCTTTTCTTCCACACAAGAAAAGAATAAAATCGAAACGGTTAAGAGAATAAAAGCAATTCTTTGTATTATATTATTTGTACTTTTCATATGTCTTTTTCTATTTTGAGTGAATATTTTTAATAACGTAAATTAATCTACAATTCTGTCAGATTTTTACGCCCCTTTTTTAATAAACCTTTTCCGTTATTTCGTTTTAGGAGGAATAACCTGCATGATTGCGGGTGCGCCGCTGACATCATAGACTTCCAGTACGCCCGTAGGGCATGCCGTATTAAAATTTTTATAAGTGAGATTCCTGGAATCTCTGTTTGCCCATGCCTTATTTGCATTGTAACGCATCCAGTCAAGATATTGGGTCTGCCCCCCGTCTTCTATCAGTCGAATAATGTATTGAGCGAAGATAGCTGTGTAGATACCTTGTTCAATTCCAGTTTCGAAAGGCAACACCCCCTTACTATCCGACATTTTATTCTTTGTATAATCAGCTGCCAATATAGCGTCATTTAAAAATTTCTCTTCCTTTGTCTGTTTATACAACATTACAGCCGCTCCGATACAAGTACCTTGATTATAAACATGAGTTTTCCAATTGGGAGTGCCTTCACCGTGTCTCGAATCCGCAACGGCTCCCGTTTTTTTATCGAACAAGTTATTGCGCGACCAATCATAGATTTCCTTCGCTTTGTTAAGATAATCTTCGTTTTGGGTGATATTATAGAGCGTCATGGCTGCAATGACGGTCGGGTAGTTTATGCAAGCCATTTTTCCCATTGTTTTGGCGGGGGTTCCTATTGGGTTTTGTTGATCCCAAGCCCAATACATTCCTCCTCTTTCGACATCATAGCTACCATTGTCGCCTACCACCTTCGATCCCGACCATACTCTTTCAAATCCTGTTTGAGAGTAAGTCAGGAATTTTTGCTCGCCAGTCAATTCATAGGCTCTTGCAAATGAAATAACCCACCACATAATATCATCGTAAATAAACCAAACAACGCCATTGTCCCAGTTATATTTATCATAATAATTGTAGCAACCCTCATAAAAATTATGTACCAATGCCAAGTATTGCTGATCGTTTGTTTTTTTATAGGCGTTCATCAACATGTCCCAATAAATAGCTTGAGTCCAGATTGCCGCTACACCTTTTTTGTCGGAAGTATGAAAATACAACTGTTTGTTTACATCGAAAAAGTATGTATTAAAAGCGTCGATAGCCGTGATAGCATCCTGCGAGGAAAATTCTTTCAGTTCGATGGGACGCCCGGTTGTTTCTTCCAATACTTCTTTTCCCGAACAATTAACGGTAAGGAACAAAAATGATAAAATAAAGAATGATTTACTATTCATCATAAAACGAAATAAATTGATTTAAAAGGATGTAAGGATTATGAATAGAGATCGGAACCTCTATTCATAATATCTGTTTTTTTACCACCCCGGATTTTGTACCAGTTCTTTGTTTATCGTTCGATCTTTTAAAGGAAGAGGAAAAAAATAATTTTTCTTTTCGAAATATCGATCTTCCACTTTTGTACGTACAAAGAATTCTTCTCCGTTTTTATTGATATTCATGCCGTGGATAGCTTTTCCTTGACTTTCTTCCGCTATACACCATCTTCTTAAGTCGAAGTAGCGATTGTTTTCGAATGCCAATTCAACGCGACGCTCATCCCTGATAGCTTGACGCATATTTGCTGGTATTGGAAGTTGTCCAGCACCGCCTCCATATTGAGGAATACCCGCTCTTTCTCTAATAAGGTTCAAATATTTGAGAATATCAGGGCTGCCCGGATTGCTTTCGTGTAAAGCTTCGGCATAGTCCAAATATATCTGTGCCATGCGAAGCATGATGGATACCCGGTCGTTATTCGACCATACGGTTGTTGGAGCGGATTTACGCACTACATATCCCGTTTTGGAATAGTCATTAGCATTACCAGTACCGCGGCCTGAATTTCCGGTGTATTGAAGTCCCGTATAAACGTCTCCTGAACCCGTATAAAGCCATTTCTGTCCGTCGAAAGTAATGTCTGCATAAAAGCGGGGTTCTCTATTAACCCAAGCGTTCCAAACACCTTTGGGGGCTAATACACGTCCTGTAACAGGGTCTTTGTAGTCTTCGGTCGAGAATCCCTCTTCTGTATACCCGGAAGTAGAATTAATAATGGGGGTTTTCTCATCAGATTGATATCCTGAAATAGGTTTTAAGCCATTAGCCATAAAATATGCATCAACAGCTTCCTGGGTGGCGGCCATCCCGCCGGAACACCGAACTCCATCGGCATAACCGAAGTGTTTGGGTGTTCTATTGTAATGCATGGTGCTGGCATTCCCTTGTCTATTAAACCAAATCATTTCGGCTGCTGAAGTTGTTCCGCTAAAATTAGTCAATTCGGAAGTCGCACCTCTCACTGCTTCACGATAGGAAAGATACGGGTCAAGCTTCCCGTCGGTATATTTACGCGTCAAATCATATCCTTTACCCACATAATCGTCGATGAAACTTCTCGCTTCAGTTGCCGCATTCTCCCAAAGTTGCCGCTTTTGCTCCTGTGTATAGGACGGAAATAATTTTTTACCGTCATTATTCGTCAAAGACGCATAAAAATCATTGGTTCCGTTAAATAAATCGCTTGCAGCCAGCATTCTTGTTTGGATTTTAAATACTCTTGCAATGGCTTGGTCTATATGCCCCAATCCTTTATCGGCAGAAGTGACGGTTTCCGAAGAGTTTTGTTTAATATTTACTTGAAGGCCATTATTAATGGCGATATCCAATTCGGATAAAATATAGGCAACCACTTCTTCCACGCTATTGCGAGGCGTGTTTAGTTCGCTGAGCGGAGCTTGTTCCGAAATGGAATTTTCAATGATAGGTACCGGTCCATATAATCTTAAAAGATAATAGTAATAAATCGCTCTTACAGCTCTTGCTTCAGCTATCCATTGTTCCAAATCGCCCGGTTCAAGAACTTTGCAGATATGTATGTTTTCTATAAAGGAGGTTGCTGCTCGGATGCCTTTATACCACTTATTCCAGTAATCATATACAAATCCGGTTTCACCGTTCAATGAGCCGTTATTGATGTTTTGCGCTCCATTGAAATCCCAAATGAATTCCGCGTCATCACATCCTGCATTCCATGCTCCGGAAGTGCCGTTCGCTCCTCCCGAGGCAGTCCATCGGTCTTCAAATTCCGCAGGCATAGAAGAATAGACGGTTGCTAGGTTGTCCAATACTCCATTGCGGGTTTCGTAAACTTTCTCTAATGTAATGATATCGGAAGGCACTTGATTCAGATAATCACTACAAGAACTGATTGTTAAAAACGTCAGTGCGAGACCTATAATGTTTATATATATATTGTTATTCATATGCTGTTTATGCTTTAATCATATATTTATTAAAAACTAAATGTTACTCCGACGGTAAAAGACGTCGTGTTTGGATATTTCGTTCCATTGTCGGTATTCAATTCCGGATCCCATAATTTCCATTTGGAGAACGTAAATAAATTCATCCCCATCATATAAACACTGGCGTTATTTACATTCGCTTTTTCGCACCAAGTTTTGGGGAGTTTATAAGATAATTGGAGCGTTTTTAGCCGGAAAAAACTCATGTCTTTGAGCCACCATGTGCTGTTTTCAAAATTGTTTTGGTTTCCCAATGCATCGTTTCCGTAAGCGAGTCTGGGATAGAAAGCATCTTGTTTGGGATTATCTTGCGACCAGCGATCCGTAATATTGCTGTAAACTGCTCCGACACCGGCATCATTAAACGGCCGCACAATGCCGCCTATAAAACGATTTGCTTTGCCTGTACCTTGAAACAGAACCCCTAAAGAGAAGCGTTTGTAATCCAGATTGAATCCGAATCCATAGTTTAGGATAGGTACATCGCCATTTCCCAACCACGATTTATCATTATCATCTATCTTACCGTCCTCATTCATATCTTTATACATCATATCACCGGCCTTCACATCTGTCAATCCTACTTTTGGAGGAGTAGGAAATGGTTGCGGAGTGTTTGCTCTTTCCGATGCGGGCAAGGCATACCAAGCATTGATTAAATCAATGTCGGTTTGCGTATATAACCCGAGCGCTTCATATCCTTCGATAGAAGTAAGGCTGAATCCTTTTCTGTTTCTCCATGCATATTCCCGTAAAGGTTGATCGTCATCCACCCATTCCGGATCAGCATAGGTCATATTGCCTCTCAACGTTATAGCCCAGTCGTTATTAATTCGTTTAAAATATTCGATGTTTCCATCGAATCCTAATGTTTTTGTTTCTCCTACATTACCATAAGGAACGGATTGGAATCCAGCGTATCCGGGAAGAGAATTGTTGCGTAATAACAAAATGTCAGTTCTGTTTTCTTTAAATAAATCGAAAGTCACATTTAGATCATCTTTAAAGAATTTTAGGTCGAATCCTAAGTCTTGTTTGGTTGCTACCTCCCAACCTAAATCCGTGCGCGGATTCGATATTACAACCCCACTTCGGCCGTTTGTACCGAATGAATAACCGTAGTCATTGTTCCATCCGTATTGTTCTATATACATGAACCTTCTATCTCCTAAATTGGTTCCCGTTCGACTATTACCTACTTTACCGTACGTATACCGTATCTTGAAAAACGAAAAAACATCTTTAATCGGATCCCAAAAAGGTTCGCTTGACGGAACCCACCCTGCACCAATTGCAGGAAAAGTACCAAAGCGTTTGGTTTTAGGAAAGTTCTCGCCGCCGTTATATCCTATATTGAATTCTGCGAAATACCGGTCTTTAAGGGCATAGGTAGCCCTTCCGGCAAATCCTTGCACTCTGAAAGGAATGGATTGTATAATATTATTTGCTTCGTTATAGGTCCTGCTTTCTTGTGTGTAAATCGCCATAGCACTCACTCGGTGATCTTCTCCGAAAAGTCTTTCCCAGTTGAGGGAAGCTTCAAAATAATCTTTTTGTTGTCCCTCGAAAGACTTGCCGAAAGACAAAGCCGTCGATCCCGAATTCCAAGTAGGAATTAATATAGGTTTTCCTTGTTCATCATAAGGATTGCTTCTATCTTTGAAATAGTACGTGTTTTCGCGCTTTTCATACCATCTTTCGCGGGTTGTTACGGCATCGAAAGCGAACATGGATGTAAGACTGAGGCCTTTTAATAAAAAGTCCAAATCTTGAGTTATCCGAACATTCGATTGAACTCTATTGCTCATTGTTTTTCGATATCCTCGTTTTGTGGCGTCGGAATAAGGATTTCTTTCGGCCCCCTGCGTGTGTGTACCCGGCACATATTGAACGCCATCCACAACAAACATAGCGGGATATTTTACAGGATTGACTTCCATCGTAGACGAAAAAATGGTTTGGGAAGATTGAGCCGGATAATTTCCATTCGACAAATAACCCTGTACACCCACATCCACTTTAGTAGTTGGTGTGAGTTGGACATTCAGATTGGTCATGAAATTATAACGGTTGAAATTTATACCGGAATCATAATTTTCAGAATCATTCGTCTTTATCATTCCCGTTTCATTATAATAACTGACGGAAGAATAGAATTGAGCCATTTGGCTTCCTCCCCTGATATTTACATTGGCTCTGCGAGAATGCGCCCAATCATTAAATATTTCTTTTCTCCAATTTACGTTTGGATATAAAAGGGGATCGCTCCCTGATCTGGTGTTTTCTATATATTCTTGGGAATAATTTTTGTATTGCCCTTCTCCCATATTATAAGAAGCTTCGTTTGCAGCTTCCATATAGGTGATCCCATTAGCCATTATTGGATCTTTGGTAAATCGGTTAAAGCCTTCGTAATAATCGATATTGACAGAAGGTTTGCCTATTATTCCCGGTTTGGTTTTAATAACCAACACTCCATTTGCACCTCTTACGCCATAGACAGCTGTTGCGGAAGCATCTTTCAATAATGTGATAGATTCGATGTCTTCGGGATCCAAATCATTGAACGGTCTTTCCACCCCATCTACTAAAATCAGTGGAGTCGATCCGTTAGGGGTTGAAATACCACGTATCCAAATATCAGCGGCATCTTTTCCCGGTTCGCCTGTACGTTGTACTCCTACTATACCGGCTAGTCTTCCCGCTAAGACGTTCGATAAGCTTCCCGTGGGAGCTTTTACATCCTGAATTTTTAGACTGGATTGTGAGCCTATAGTGCTGATTTTTCGTTGTTCTCCATAGCCAACGACAACTATTTCATCCAGCTCTCCTACGGCTTCCTCAATAACTACATCTAAAATATTTTCCTTTCCTATCGAAACTTCTTGGTCTTTGAATCCAATATACGAAAATTTCAGTTTAGGTCTATCTGTTGTAGTCCGAATCGTGTATGTGCCGTTATTATCAGTAATAGTTCCATTTGTAGTACCGACTTCTATTACATTTACGCCAATAAGTAATTCTCCTTTTCCATCCATCACCCGACCCGTGATTTCTCTTGCGGATGTCGGAACTTGCTGAATTTTGGTTTTAGAATCACTCTTATATACGGATATTTGCCGTTCAATAACAGAATACTTTAAGCTCGTATTTTTTAAAAGAGATTCCAGAATCTTATTTATTGATTCTCTTCTGGCATGTATATCCGTTTTTTTATTTAATTCTTTTCGAGCGTCATCAGTAATAAGAAATACATAATCACTTGTTTGTTCTATTTCTGAGATAGCTTGCCCTAAAGTCACATTTTTAAGATTCAACGAAAGTTCTTTTTGTTGAGGATAAATGTTCTCCGCTGTGATGCTAAAGAGGCATAGAAAAAGTAATAGTATTGAAATCTTCATGACTTTTAAGATGTTGCTGCACTTTTTATATGCAGATTGATCAGATTTAATTTTTCTTTTATACATTTGTAATGAATTTTAGTTTACATATTAATTTAGTGTTACTTGTAAATTGATTTTTAACTTGATCGGGCGATGTGTCACCATTGTCCGATCTTTTTTTAATTTAGTTATGTTGCATAGGCGTTATTTTTTAATAATATGAATTTTGTTATTTTCTCTTTTGTATATAGTAGACGATAGTACCGAAACGGAAGTAAGAACACTATCCAGATTATTCGATAAAAATAATTTACCGGAACAACTCTTTTCGTTCAATGCAATGTCTGGACTTCCATCGAACCGGACGTTATAATATCGCCCTATCTTTTTCAGTATTTCCGACATGGGCGTTTGCTCAAACTCGAGCACTCCTTTTGTCCAACTGATATATTCCGATACGTCCACCTTTTCTTTTAATAGTTTATGTTCTTCAATATCTATTTTCTCATTTGGAAATAAATCGATCTTGTCGTTGCCTTCTGTTTTTATAGTTATTTTACCATCTATCAATACGACTGTTTTTTTATTATCATCATTATAAGCAGAAACATTAAACGATGTGCCGTATACCTCGATCTCGATCTCTTTAGAGCGAACGATGAAAGGGATTTTCGAATTATGAGCGACATCAATAAAGATTTCCCCATAGACGTATATTTCGCGCGTTTTGCCGGTAAAAACAGTCGGAAAATCCAATTGAGTGCCTGAATTCAGCCAGATATGTGTTCCATCGGAAAGGGTGATATCTGTTCGTTTTCCGAAAGGCACAATCAACTGATTTATTTCTTGGGATGCCAATGTAATTTCCCGTTTATTGTCTGTGCTATCGGTAATGAGCGCTTTACTGTCTTGCGTAAGGCCTATATGTGCCTCTTGATTGATAGGAATGATATTTTTACCCGATATAAGTTGTATTTCTTCGTCGGGCAGAGTTTGTCCTATAATTGTCTCATTATCGCCAAGGTTGAATTCTCCGGAGTTTTTGTTATTCCATACGTAAAGAGCCGATGCGATGAATAATAATAAGATAGCAGCAGAAGAGGTGATGATTTTTCTGATTTTTCGTTTTCTGATTTTTTGTATTTTTCGTAATATGCTTGTATACATCTCTTGCTTCTCATCTTCCGATAAGACTCGCCTGTTTATACGCAAGGAGTTAAACTGGGTGATCGCTTCTTCAATACTTCTCTGTAAAGATGGGTTTTCAGCCGAAAAATTATTCCATTGCTCCTCTGATTCCTTAGTCCGGAAAAGGCGCCATTTTATAAATTCTTCGTCGTGAAGGATCTTATATTTATTGCGAGATGTTCGATTCTTGTCGTCCACAGTAATTGTTTTTACTAAGAAGACGGATAGCGTGTTTTTTTGTGGACATAAATAAACAGAAAAATAAAGTCTTTAACATTCTGTCGTGTCAAAACGAATCCATAATAGCAGTATAGTTGATAGTAAGGAACGTTTCCTTAAAGATGAAAAGAAAATGCGAACGCTATCCAGAGTAGTGTTGGCATGTTGTCATTCGAGGCAAATTCACGAAGTTTTTCTAATGACCGGTAGATCAGTTTGCGGACGGACTCCTGACTGATATTCAATATATTTGCAATATCCTCATATTCCAATTCCATCATATAGCGCAAATATACGGCTTCACGTTGATGGGATGTCAAATTATCGAGTAGTATTTGCACTTTCTTCTTTAAAAGTTCAGCTTCTTCGTTATCAATAAGATTGTCGAGAATGGAAACTTCAGTCAAGAAAGGTGTTTCCTGATAGTTTGTAGAGAGCGAAGTGTCTTCAGAATGTTCTTTTTGTGCTAAATCCAATAAACGGTGCTTGTACGACCGGAATATATAAGAAGGCCCATTCTTTATATGTTGCAACTTTCCCCGTAAGAAATAGATCTTATAAAACACATCTTGAATAGCATCCTTACAGGCTTCTTCTTGAAATCCCATACTTATTCCGTATGAATACATATTATCCACATAGCAATTATAGATTACGGAAAAAGACTTTTCATCTCCGTATTCTAAAAACTGTTGCCAATTGAATTCTATATCCGTCATTTTCGCTCGAAGTTAATCGGGA
>ENA-UOOM01002620-UOOM01002620.1-fermentation-metagenome-genome-assembly--contig:-NODE-2620-length-14412-cov-7.109006_pt1 | contig 14412 bp, 11 predicted proteins | sample MGYA00245781_ERZ724031 | MGnify/ENA primary metagenome ERZ724031 (study PRJEB28704, sample SAMN03018317) | fermentation metagenome | biome: anthropogenic terrestrial biome; feature: soil; material... | reverse complement strand
TAATGGTCTGACTTCTGACAATTTTGCGATAATTATTTACAAAAATATTATGCATAATGGTGAATACCCATCCTTTGAAATTCACATTTTCATAATACTTTTCCCTGTTGTCTAATACACGGAGTGTAGTTTCCTGCAACAAATCCTTTGCTTCTTCTCTATCGGCAGTCAATGTCAGTGCGAAGTTGAACATATTGTCCTGCAAGCTTAAGAGCTGTTTTTCGAAAGAAATCTTTGTCTTCATAAGCATGACTTTTAAAATTGTGTTACATGCAAATATAAAGAGATAAATTTACAACAAAAGATGTTTTCTACAAAAAAACGGCTAACGATTGTTAATAAAAAAATATTATATATCAATCATCTTATTATAAGCATATTAAATAGCTATTTTTTTACGTAATTTCCCATTAATCAGCCATAAATTATATTGATTTAATTACGGCATACTATTTGCAACATCCTTTTCCGGGCAACAACCTGACAATGTTAAAATATAATTGATAATATATGATACAAAAAGGACAAATTGGGGTAACTACAGACAACATTTTCCCCATCATTAAAAAGTTTTTATATAGCGATCACGAGATTTTTTTGCGTGAAATTGTATCCAATGCGGTCGATGCTACACAAAAGATCAGGACACTTTCAGACGTGGGTGAGTTCAAGGGTGACCTGGGAAACCTTTCAGTGAGGGTATCCATCGACAAAAAAAAGAAGACGCTTACCATATCTGACCGTGGCATCGGGATGACATCAGAGGAGGTTGACAAATACATCAACCAGATCGCCCTCTCTTCTGCCAACGATTTTCTGGATCAGTACAAAGACAATACAAATGCCATCATCGGTCACTTCGGACTTGGGTTCTATTCCTCCTTCATGGTATCGAAAAAGGTGGAGATCGTAACAAAGTCGTACAAAGAGGAGACTCCCGCCGTGAAATGGTCGTGCAACGGTACGCCGGATTTCACCATGGAAGAGGTAGACAAACCGGACCGAGGCACCGACATTATTCTCTACCTCGACGATGAAAACAAAGAATTTCTGGAAAAAGACAAGATTGACTCACTATTAAAGAAATACTGCCGGTTCCTTCCCATTCCGGTTATTTTCGGCAAAAAGCAGGAGTGGAAGGATGGCAAATATGTCGACACAGAGGAAGATAACGTGATAAACGATACAACTCCTCTGTGGAAACAGAAACCAGCCGGCCTGGAAGAGAAGGATTACCTGAAATTTTACCGTGAGCTCTACCCTTTATCAATGATGGAGGAACCAATGTTCTGGATCCACTTGAACGTGGATTACCCGTTCAACCTCACAGGGATCCTCTACTTCCCGAAAATAAAGAACAATCTCGATCTGCAGCGTAATAAGATCCAGCTATACAGCAATCAGGTTTTCGTGACCGATTCGGTAGAAGGAATTGTTCCGGAGTTCCTTACACTCCTTCATGGTGTGATCGATTCACCCGACATTCCATTGAATGTATCCCGCTCATATCTTCAAAGCGATCAGAATGTGAAGAAGATATCAGGTCACATCACTAAAAAAGTAGCTGATAAACTGGAAGAACTTTTTAAAAAAGAACGATCCCAATTTGAGCAGAAGTGGGACAGTCTGAAACTATTCATCGCTTACGGAATGCTCTCTGAGGAGAAATTCTATGACAGAGCATACAAATTTGCACTGTTGAAAAATATCGACGACAAATATTTTACCCTCGACGAATACAAATCGTTGATTGAAGGAGTACAAACCGACAAGAGCGGGGAACTCATCTGTCTCTATGCCGGCGACAGGGAAATGCAGTATGCGCACATCGATGCTGCCAAAGAGAAGGGATACGATGTGCTGCTGATGGACGGTCAGCTGGATATTCACTGGATGGGGCTACTGGAACAGAAGCAGGGTAAAATCCGGTTTGTGCGGGTCGATAGCGATACGGTAGAACATCTGATAGAAAAAGAGGAAAAAGAGAATGTTACACTCACGGACAAACAGAAGGAGAATGTCACAGAAGCGGTGAAATCTCAACTGCCCGTGATGGAAAAAACCGAATTTGGTGTAGACTTCAAGTTTCTGGGTAAAACATCAAGACCCGTACAGATTACCCAAAATGAATTCTCACGCCGTATGAAGGAGATGGCTGCAATGCAGCAGCAGATGGCTTTTTACGGTGAGATGCCTGATACCTATCAGGTTGTGCTGAATGTAGATCATCCACTGATTAAACTACTCATCAACGAGAGTGAGGACAAGGAAAAGGAGGAACTTATTGCACAGATAACATCCGATGGCAAACTCAAACAGATGGTCGATCTGGCCTTACTTTCCGGTGGTCTGCTGAAAGGTGAGGCACTGAGCGATTTTGTGAAACGCGGTTTCCAGACAATATGAAAGTAATTAGATAAGTACCCAATGAACAAGGCCTACGAGGTAACCTACTCCCCCTTTCGTGCATTTACCCGCGAAGAATGGCGGAAACTGGAAGAACATCCCATGTTTCCTGTTTCAGACATCGATCTTACAGCATTACGGGCACTCAACGAGCCACTCACGCTTGAGGAGGTGGAAGATATATACATTCCAATGATCCGGTTGTTGCAGATACATCTCACCCACTATCGGAATCTGCACAATGAAAGGGATCAGTTTTTCGATAACACCAGCAAGCCCATTCCCTACATTATCGGCATCGCAGGGAGTGTGGCGGCAGGAAAGAGCACCACGGCCCGTGTTCTTCAGAAACTTCTCTCCATGACCCCCGGACAGCCAAAGGTAGAACTTATCACGACCGACGGTTTTTTATATCATAATGCAGAACTGGAGCGACGGGGAATATTGAACCGAAAGGGATTTCCGGAAAGTTACGATGCCAAACGGCTTCTTTCCTTCCTCGCTGGTGTAAAATCGGGCAAAGAGCTGCTGGAGGTTCCTTGTTATTCTCATTTATATTACGATGTGATTCCCGGGAGTATACAGACTATTACACGGCCCGACATACTGATCGTGGAAGGAATAAACGTACTGCAGGTCTCCTTAAATAAAAAGACACGCCGGCGTGTCTTCGTATCCGATTTTTTCGATTTTTCCATCTACGTGGACGCCAGCGAAAAGAATCTGCGCGAATGGTACCTGGAGCGATTCAAAAAACTGCAGCAGACCGCCTTTCAGGATCCGGACTCCTACTTTCACAAATATGCATCTTATCCGGAAAAAGAACTGATGAAGTTTGCCAGCGAAATATGGGAAGAGATCAACCTGTTGAACCTGGAAGAAAACATACTCCCCACCCGGTTTCGTGCCGATTTGATCCTGGAGAAGGGGGAATGCCATTTTGTCAGAGGTGTCCGCATACGGAAAATTTAACCACACCACCCTGGCCAGCAACTTCACTGATTTTCACCGGTTGTTGTTTTGCTCGTAAAAAAAATATCTCAGAAAAAATTGCATTTAATAAATAAAGTTTTTATCTTTGTGTCAATTACATCATGAAAAGGGGGTTCCGGTCTTATTCAGAGAGGCCGGAATTCTTTTTCTTTATGTTATGTTTTCAACCAATAAACAAAAAAATTATGGCAGTAACTTACATGACCGAAGAGGGCCTTCGGAAATTGAAAGATGAATTGATAGAGATGGAATCTGTACAGCGGCCCGAGATATCGCGACAGATCGCAGAGGCAAGAGACAAGGGTGACCTGTCGGAAAATGCCGAGTACGATGCCGCCAAGGAAGCTCAGGGCATGCTGGAAGCGAAAATTGCGCAATTAAAAAGCCTCATTGCCACCGCCCGGCTTATCGACGAAAGTGCGATTGGCACCGACGAAGTGAAGATCATGAACAAGGTCACCATCAAAAATGTACACACCAAGAAAGCGATGACCTACACCCTGGTATCAGAAAGCGAAGCGGACCTGAAGAGCGGCAAGATTGCTGTCAGTACACCCATTGCACAGGGATTGCTCGGGAAGAAGGTCGGTGATATTGCCGAGATTGTGGTTCCCTCGGGTACCATGACCTTCGAAGTGGTAGATATTTCAATTTAAAAAACTGCAGCTCATGGCCACGATATTCAGTAAAATCATCGCAGGAGATATACCCTCCTACAAGGTAGCGGAAGATGCGCACCATTTTGCGTTCCTCGATATCAACCCGATGGCGGAGGGCCACACGCTGGTTGTTCCCAAAGAGGAAACAGATTATATCTTTGATCTGGATGATGAACGCTTGTCCGGATTGATCCTCTTTGCCCGCAAAGTGGGCAAAGCGATTGAAAAAGCCATTCCCTGCCAACGCGTGGGGTTGATGGTCATCGGGCTGGAAGTACCGCATGCCCACATCCACCTCATTCCCATCCAAAAAGAAGGGGACATGTCATTGACAAATCCCCGGCTAAAGTTCACTGCAGCACAGTTTACCGAAATTGCACAGAAAATAGGTAGTCTGCTAGATTAATTTCCTTTCACCACATTTTATTCAATTCTGCTGCCAGTTGGCTGTAGTCCTCCACGCGGGAAACCAAATCACCCTCCTGGTTCAGGATAAAAGCAGTGGGCAGTTCCCGCACGTTGTACGTGGAAAGCACTCTTGCATTCACCGACTTGGGGTCACGCACGGTGATCCAGGGGAGGTTATCTGCCGAAATTTTCCAGAAATGCTCGTCGGAATCGAATGATACCTGGTAGATCTCGAATCCCTTCGATTTGTGTTGTTGATAAATTCGGTTGAGCTCCATGTTGTGCGCCGGCGAAAATTCCGCATTGTAGACCACAAAATCGAGCAACACCACCTTGCCCAGCAGGGATGACAAAGCCACTTTTTTACCATCAACCTCCGGCAACACGATATCGGGTAGCCCTGTCCCTGTTTCCAGAGGAGCCTCCTGCAAAAGCTTTTCCTGTTGTTCCCGCAGACGACGTGTTTTCAGCGCGTTCATGGTAAACTCATAAAGGTGTTTGGTCCGCTCGGTGTCGGGGTAGTATCGGTTCCACGAGGTAGCCACGGCACCGAACATGGCATAATCCTGTTTGTTGTAGGGATCGAAGATCAAGTAGTTTTTTATTTTCTGAAACAGGGCATAATAAGCCACTGCACTGCCAGGATTGCCCAGGATTATACGTGATATATTATCCTTGTAATTCTGCAAGGTGCTATCGAGTTGCGCCAGAAACGTCATGTCGTCGATCTCTGCCCTTTTGTGCCGGTTCCCCAGTGAATTGATCTGCAATGCGGTCTGCTGTACCCGGTCATCCACTTCCCTCAACTGATTGTTCACCGGGGAATCAGCCACGCTAAAGGAATGATACAAGTCGGTTGCATTGGCCGTTACATGCAATGTCTCCGTGGAGTCGACCACGAAAGCCACTACCCGATTGCCAAGGCGCAACTGGTAAAACTCAGGATTTCCTGGCGCCTGTTGTTTGAAGGAAAAGGTGCCTTTATCCTTCAGGATGGCCGAATCGAGTAGCTTGATGCCGGCAAGGGCACGTTGTTCAAGGTATAGCGTGTCACCGGCAGCCCCCTCAATGGTGCCATTTACCAAAAAAACATTTCCCTGCTTACAGGCACTCAACATACCGCCAATCAGCAGGGCGGTCAGCATGATTGTTTTTGTTATTCTTCTCATAAAATCTTATATCTTTCTAGGATTATATCATTGGAATGCATTTTGCGGGTGCAAACATACACATTTTTGAGTAAAAAAAAAGCGTGGTGTGGCATTTAAAATAATATGTATTATGCCTCCTCTGTACAGGATAAAAACAATAATTTGTTTAAAATTGAAAAAAAACGTATCTTGCGCTGTTTTTATATGGGACTGTTTCCAAAACCTGCGGCAAAATAGAGGTGCATTTAGCCGATCGGCCCGAACGACAGCCGGATGTAAGAAATAGATCCCATGACCCAATCTTAGAACAATGACAAACGTACACTATCTTTTGACCTGTTTACAGTATGATCCTGTTTATTTTGAACAGATGAACCTGCCGGGAGCATCTTTTGACGATGGTGGAGCCTGCTTGCTTACGACATCTCTTGGCAGGGCTTATTCGGGTCAGCAAATCATCTACGGCGTGGTATTGCTTCTGCTTGTCATTTCGTTGTTGGTCTTGCTCTACACGCTACGGGATCGAACAAAAAAAAACCGGATCTTGCAAAACGGAGAACAGATCCGGAGCGATATATTCGCCAAGATCACCCATGAGTTTCGGACACCGCTCACCATCATACTGGGGTTAAGCAAGCAGTTGCGTGAACAAAAGGACCTCTCCGGGAACAACACACTCACCTACATCAACGCCATTGAGCGACAGGGACGCAATCTCTCTGAACTGGTAAATCAACTGCTTGACATCACGAAACTGCAAATGACCGATGATCCGGTGGAATGGAAAACCGGCAACCTCGTTTCCTTTGTGGAGATGATTTACGAGAGCCACAGCATCTATGCGCGGGAACAGGGCATGGAACTGCAGTTCTTCTGCGACCAAACTGAAATTGAAACCGACTTTGCTCCGAACCACCTGAAAAAGATCCTTCAAAACCTGCTCTCCAATGCGATCAAATACAGTGAACCAGGTTCCAAAATCAATCTGGTACTTGCCCTCCACGAAAAAGATCCAAAGAAGTTCTTGCTCAAAGTTATCGACCAGGGTAGAGGAATCAAAAAAGAGGATATTCCACACATATTCACTCTATTTTACAAGAGCAGCGACAGCGATGCGCAAGTTAGCAGTGGCATAGGATTGGCACTCACCCGGCAATTGGTAGATATCCTGAATGGGACCATCGAGGTAAAAAGCGAGTTGAGAAAGGGATCGGAGTTTACCGTCACCCTACCCATTCATAGGAACGAAACGAAGCTCTATCCCTATTGGACGTCGGGTAAAAATAGCCAGACTCAGGTCGCTAAACAGCAGCTGCCGGCCACTGAAGAGTTGTTCCCCTATAAGCCACATGACAACGATCCTCGCACCACTATTTTGTTGGCTGAAGACAACAAGGATGTGGCCCTATTTACCCGGTCGATATTCACTGCGGAGGGATACCACCTTATTTATTGCCACAATGGGGAAGAAGCGCTTAAGATGGCCAACGAACATCTGCCAGACATCGTAATCACCGATGTGCTCATGCCAAGGATGAACGGTTTGGAACTCTGCAAAGCGATCAAACAATCGCCGCTTCTCAGCCACATCCCGGTGGTCATCATCTCAGCAAAAAGCGAAATGAAAGACTATATAGAGGGATTGCGCTATGGAGCAGATGCCTATATTCGGAAACCTTTCCAAGCGGAGGAGCTTCAAGTGCGGGTAGAAAACTTGCTTATGCAGCGAAAGTTGCTAAAAGATAAATACCACCGCACTGTGGTCAAAGAAGAGAAAAGTGAAGAGAACGACAACCTAGATGTCGGGTTCTTGCGGCATGTTACAGACATCATCTATCGGGAAATGAAGAATCCCGACTTCTCTTCTACTGTTTTGGCGCAGGAATTGGCCATCAGTGTTTCGCAACTCAACAAGAAGTTGAACGCTGCTACGGGATATCCAGCTTCTACGTATATACTACAGGTGAAGTTGAATTACGCGAAAAAGATTCTTGCATCACAAAACAAAACCATTGGGGAGGTTGCAACGGAATGTGGTATTTATGATGTGAACTACTTCTCTCGTGTATTCAAAAAGCAGACAGGGGTAACACCCACACAATTTAAAAGACTGCCCAACACTTGAAACAAGATAGAAGTCAGCACAGAAATGTTTTCATCTCTTTTTTAATGAAATTGTAAATATAGATAGAAAAAGATATTTTTATAATATAGCACTCATAATCAATATTTTATATTAAAACAACAAATAATGACAGTCAGAAAGAATAAAAAAATAAATATTAAAATAAATATTTATCCAATTAATTCTTTAGCACTCCAAATAATCTAATAAACAATATAATATGAAATATTATGAGTATTATGTGCTATCTCAATCAAATGTTAAAGCGCAATTAATCCTACAATTAACAAAATAAATCCTAACCTCAAACAAGACAAAAGCGTATGTTTGCGTTCGAAATAAAAAGGGGGGACGAAAGGACACCTCAAATTTTCTAAACGTACGGAGCGGGATAAAAAGGAATTTTAATGAAAAACGATAAGCGGTTGCAGCATCAACGACAAACGGTCAAACGAAATGCTCCAAGCATTACGGAAAGGAAAAAAAAGGTTAAAGAGTGGTATCATTCAATCTTTTAGCATAATTTAGCCATCGTTATTTCCGAAAGTATAGAAAACTAGGAACGAATAACAAAAAAATCCTATATGAAGTATAGACTTGTACAAAAAGCGAACCCACTGGAGCCTGAAACCAAGCGCAAGTGGTATGCCAGCCCTGTAAAAGAAGGTACAATCAACAATTACCAACTGAGCAAGGGTATCGCTGGGAAATCGTCTTTGACGAGGGGAGCAGTGATGAATGTGATCGAAAACATGGTGGACGAAATACCGAAATATTTAATAGAAGGCTATAGTGTGAACTTAAATAACTTTGGAACGTTAAGACTTTCATTATCGAGTGATGGAGTTAATAGTCCAGACGAGTTTACACGAGACAATATTCGGAACATGCGGGTAGTTTTTACACCATCGCCCGAATTTAAAAAGGCATTACAGGAAATGCCATTTGAACCGGCAGAATAGTTTTCAGAAATAATATAACATGATCACCCTACGCAATTATTTCACAAAAAAATCATCTCAAGGCAGGCAGACGCTTATGATGCATGCTGTGGGACTTGTGTCGGGCGATCCAACAATACAGATAAGTTCTCCTTTCGTGTTTCATCCCGGTGTACAAATTACGGTTACCGAACCAGGAGATGCCAAATGGATTTACATGATGTTACCTCTACCCAAAGGCAGTCTAATTGAGGAGATACGTGTGGCACACCACAGTTCCGGCATCCAAAGCAAGGTGACCCATGTACGTCTGGTAGAACAACGAGAACCGGTGGCTGCAGAAGTGTTATATGACAACCCACTTGAAGTTGAAACACCTTCACACCATATAATAAGTTCGGCTTGCCGGGTGATAGTAGAGAGAAGCGTTTTACTGAATATATGCATGGAGTTTTCCAGCAGCGATGAAATGATTGAATTTGGATCAATTGAAGTACAATATATTCCCGAGTTCGAAAAAAAAAGTATCGTAAAAGGGAGATAATAAACGAAAGGAGGAAAGATTAATTTACACGTTGAATAACAATCATTCCGAAAAAAACGTCCGACGCTGTTCGAGAGGTTTTTTCAAGGTTAGAGAAAGAATACAATTTCCAACAATAGAACACCTTAGTGAAATATCTTAATTTATTATTTTTAAATTTTTTAGTGTATGAAAAAAAAGTTATTATTTAAGTTATTCATCTTTGCAGTAATTGGCGCATTTGTGACAGTTACATCTTGTAAAGATTATGATGACGACATCAACAAGCTCAACACCGAGTTGAATGCTATTAAATCGGAATTGGTGAAGAATTCTGATTTGCAAGCGTTAAAAACGGAGTTGGAGGGCAAGATTACCGCCCTTCAAACTGAACTAAACGCGTTGAAAAATTCTGCCATCACTCAAGCGCAACTTGATGATGCTATGGAAACCGTTGTGAAACTTGAAACTTACAACACTTTTAAAACATGGGTTGAAAGTGAAATAACCACGTTGAAGGCAGATGTGGCGAAAGCCGCTACAAAAGAAGAATTGGATGCCCTAAAAGTGCTTCTGCAAGGGGAAATCAGCCAAGTTAAAACCGATTTGGCTGCTCACATTGCCAATTTTGAAGCTTTACAAGCCATTGTTAATGGCCATTCAACGGCTATAGAGGGACTTGAAACTCAGTTGGCCGACCAATTAGCACTTATTGAAGCCAATGAGGCAGAAATAGCTGAAGTGAAAGCGGACTTGCAAAACAAGTACAACGAGCTTACAGGCGAGATTAATGCCTTGAAAACCAGAATGACCAGTCTCGAAGGAGATGTGGCTCAGCTACAAGAGGACTTAAGTGCGCTGGATGGCAAAGTTGAACGCTACAAAGAGGAACTTGACGAAGAAATCGCAATCATCAAGGACCGTCTCGATGATCTTAACGAGTTGATAATAAATGTGTACAGAAGCCTTGACAACCGGGTGTATACGTTGACTTATATTCCCGACTATACCTCAGAGGACGGAACGCCGCAGATTGTGGTAAGGGGTATTACCGAATGGAAATACAACAAACCGGCAAATGAGGGTTACTACACCCCAGGCTGGGATTCGGACTGGGATGAAAACTGGTCGGTTCTGCAAAAGGGCAAAATCTACAAGGGCATCACTATCCTTCGCTACAACGTAAGCCCGTCTAACGTTAAATTGAGCGATTTTGAAATCCATGCGCTTCTGCACAAAACTTCTTTGGTAAGGTCCGCTGATAGCAAATCGGCTCCTATCGTATTGGCCGGTCAGGCAACATTGGCTAACGGCGTATTAAGCGTTCCGGTAATGGTTGAAGAGAGCGACTACGATTATGAAGACGGAAGTTGGTGGTGGGGTCTCATGAGCTCTCGGGCAACTTCAATCAATGATAACGATAAATGGGGTTCTAACGTAAGCGTTGCACTTCAGGTGAAGAACATCAATGTGGAAATGGATGACGACGTGAACCGTTACGTCACATCGACCGAATACGTGAAAGCCAACTTCGATCTTTCGGAAGGACGTATCGCATTGAACGAAAAATCATTGAAACCTGACGGAACCATACTGCCTGTTGGAGTTGAGTATGATGTTATAGCTGCAGCCGATTACTTCTCCGATATCGAGCTGTGGAACGGTAAGTCCCAGAGTGGCGGCATGACTGATGTGCTTAACCATACCATCAATCTGAACGATTACATTTATGGTGTGTTCGATGACTACTACAGCGACTGGGAAAAGATGACCGAATTTGGGTTCAACAACCACACTTTCAAATTCAAACGCGTTTATCTTGAAAGCGAAGGTGTTGATCAGACCAACGATTATGTCACGTTAAACGAAACGACCGGTGTCATCGGTGTCAAACCTGCCGGACAAGAAGTAAACCAAGCCGCCGTAGGCCGTACACCGATTATTGAAGTAACCGCTTTGGTTAACGGCAAAGTACATGCGGTGGGTTATATCAAAATCATTGTTACCGACAATTTCGATAATTCGCCTGTTGAGTTCGAATTCAATTTGGAAGATTACGTATTGGGTTGCAACAGCACATACAAACTGACCGACGTTGACATCGCCGAAATCGACTTCGACCAGGTATTCAACCACCCGCGCATCCAGTTGGGTAAAGACGCATTCTTTGTCGAGTACAAACAAGGTAACCTGACCGCCGCCCAAGTGATTAAAGAATTGCCTACACCGGCTGCCGCCACGGTTGGTATCGATGACACCAAACATGTTTGGTTCCAATATGCAATCGACCCGCAAACTCAAAGCGTGAGCCTGTATAACTACCTGGAAGGAAATATCCGCAACGATGCTCCTGTCGGCACATACAAAGTGAAGACCATCCTGAAATCGAATGGGTTCCGTCCCGATGTGATAATTACCTGGAACTTCAAGGTAGTGCTCCCGACCGGAATCTCACTGACGGCAAATACCATTTATTACAAGAACGGTGGTATCATAGTGAATCCGACAATTATGGAACAGGGCGCCCTTACGTCCACCGCATACGAAGCATTGCTGAACAATACATTCATGCACGAAAGCAACAGCTTTGTATACACCGGACTCACGGAAGCATGCCAGGAATACCTCACTCCGTACTTTGTATTTACGGAAGTTCCCACCGGATTTACCATCTCCAACGATAAAAAATCCGTATGGAAAAACAGCATGAAAGCTGCGGAAATCGTACAGAATGGCGCAGCATTCTACCTCCGCCTGGAAACGATCGGCAGTAATCCTCCGTCCGGACCGTGGGGCAACCATCCGCCTTTCAGCGATGCGGCCAAACAATTGGTAGGAAAGACGGTGAAAGTACAGCCTCGGGCTTATATCAACGGCCAGCCGTTGAATGTGATCGACCTGTTTGATCCGTTCACCGCACATTTCACCTATCCGTTGACGCTTCAATTCCCCGATGATGCCGAAGTGTTCGATCAAGCCAATGATGGCGTGAAAAACAGCTATACGTTGAATTTGTACGATCCAACCGTGATCAAAGACTGGAATGGAAAGCTTATCAGTGTGCTCACCCCGGAAGGACGAGACCTGATTGCCCACTACGAAATAGACTTTGAACGCGAATGGATTCCGGGAAGCTGGTGGTTGCCGGGAACAACTGTTTACAACAGCCCGTTCGTGTTGGGAGAACCTCAAATCAACCTGAACCCCGACGGCACCATCGGTGATACGTACCATCCGATCCCGCAGGGTAGCGGTATGAAGATTGAGATCAGCCAGGTGGAAGGAGAAACCTATACTAACCCATTTTTCGGACTGTTGAATACCCCGGCATCCATTACGTTGACATGGGACAACAGCGCTACGGGAGCTGTACAAAACGAATTTAAGGTACGTATTCCCGTATCTGTAAAACACAAATGGAGCCCTGAAGCCGAACCGTTGAGAAACTACCTGCATATTACGGTGAAACCGGGTAACGGTAATTAAACTTGTAGGAAATGAAAAGTAATCGTCTGACTGACAGAAATGCTTTTCGGAATAACCAATAAAAAGGCGCCCATTGCGGGCGCCTTTTTTCAAAAAGTTATATTTTTAGTTGAAACCATAAAACAGATCACCAATGAAGAAAACGATACTCTACCTTCTTGTTCTCGCCTGTTTCCCCTTATTGAGCAAGGCTCAGGAACTGCGAATCAAGGAAGAAGGCAAAACGCTTTTCAACAAACATGCTTACCTGCAACTGCAAGGCGGCGCCGCTTACACCCTCGGAGAGGCTGAATTCAAAGACCTGATCTCCCCGGCGGCCGCGCTGCAACTGGGATACAAGTTCAGCCCCGTTTTCGGGATGCGTGCCGGCGTCACCGGCTGGCAGGCAAAAGGCGCCTGGGTAGCCCCTGCACAGACCTACAAATTCAATTATGTGGAAGGAAATGTGGACGTTGTGTTTGATATGGCCTCCCTCTTTGGCGGATTCAATCCCGGACGCACGGTTTCCCCCTACCTCTTCCTCGGCGGCGGAGGTGCTTACGGCTTTGGCAACGACGAAGCCAACAAGCTGAATACCGGCGGATACGTGCTCGAATACCTCTGGAAAGACAGCAAACTGTTCTGGGCCGCCCGCGGGGGCCTGGGATTCGACTTCCGCCTGAGCGACGCGGTGAGCCTCCTGCTCGAAGGGAACGTGAACATGCTGCCCGACCGGTTCAATTCCAAAAACGCCAATCATCCCGACTGGCAGTTCAACGCCTTGGCCGGCCTGAAAATCAACCTGGGCAAGACCTACACCCGCACGGCGCCGATTTATTACGAACCGGAACCCGTGCCGGAACCTGTGCCGGAACCCAAGCCCGAGCCCAAACCGGAACCCGAACCCGCCCTGGTTGTGGTGAAGGAATTCCCGGCACTGCCTACCGTACACTTTGTTCGTGGCTCTGCCAGAATCGATGTGAAGAAGTATGCGACCGAACTGGAAACCATCCTGTCGGTGCTGAAGGAATTCAGCGACGATGCGGTGGAACTCACCGGCTTCTGCGACCATACCGGCTCGGAAATGCTCAACGACAAGCTGTCGGTAAGACGTGCCGAAGCGCTCAAGGAATACCTGGTGAAACAGGGCATCGACCCTTCCCGCATGACGATCCGGGGAATGGGTAAGGATATGTCGCTCGCCGGTGAGGAAGCCTATTCGGTAAAAGCCCGCCGTGTGGAAGTGGAAAAAACGGAATAACAACAACCTCCTGTGTAAACTTAAATTTCTAGTTGGAATTTATTACAAACTCGCTTTCACACAGGTTAAGGGTACCTGATGTGTATCGGGTACCCTTTTTAAATTCGGATAAGAACGATGAGGCGTCAGTTATTAGCGGTAAGGTTTATAAAAGACCTCTCCTCGAAAGACAAAATGAAAAAATATCAAGGTCTGGCAAAAAAATACCACACAAGTATTTTTACCATTTACCGGCTTATACACGGTAAATCCATACGCGATATAAAGGAATACGAAATTTTTGAATCGCTGTCCAAAGAAGGTTTGCAGAAGTGGCAAAATGTGCCCTAAAAAGTACACAACAACGAACAAAGCGTTAAAAGAATACGTTATAAAATAGTATTTTTTAATTAACTAAAATCGGTATAGGCGGTTAGACCGCTGTAGTTATATTACTTCTATTTAACCTTATAGGTTCACTGAAGACCATCTTCCTAAGGA
>ENA-UOOM01002619-UOOM01002619.1-fermentation-metagenome-genome-assembly--contig:-NODE-2619-length-14416-cov-9.532832_pt1 | contig 14416 bp, 10 predicted proteins | sample MGYA00245781_ERZ724031 | MGnify/ENA primary metagenome ERZ724031 (study PRJEB28704, sample SAMN03018317) | fermentation metagenome | biome: anthropogenic terrestrial biome; feature: soil; material... | reverse complement strand
AAAAAAAATGCACCGGAAGGTTATAGGCCATCCGATGCATTCATATATATGTGTTGGCTTATCTTAGGGTTTCTTCTTGATTATAAGTCCTAATTCGTCCAATTGTTCTTGTTCGATTCTCGAAGGCGCATCGATCATGACATCGCGTCCCGCCGTGTTTTTCGGGAAGGCGATGCAATCGCGAATGCTGTCTAATCCGGCCAAGATGGATACGAAGCGATCTAACCCGAAAGCGATACCTCCATGAGGAGGAGCGCCGTAGCGGAATGCGTCCATCAGGAAGCCGAACTGTTCTTGTGCACGCTCTTCGGTAAATCCAAGGACGGAGAACATTTTTTTCTGGAGATTGCTATCGTGTATACGGATTGATCCGCCGCCTACCTCGACACCGTTTATAACGATATCGTATGCGTTTGCCCGCACGGCGCCGGGATCGGTGTCGAGCAACGGAATATCTTCCGCTTTTGGGGAGGTGAAAGGATGGTGTTTGGCAAAGTAACGCCCCAGTTCTTCATCTTTTTCCAGTAAAGGAAAATCGACGATCCACAGACATCGGTAGTCTTGTTTGTCTCGTAGTCCGAGGCGCGAGCCCATTTCCAGTCGCAGTTCACCTAATTGCTTTTGCGTTTTTTCGGTATCCCCGGCAAGAATGAGCAATAAATCACCCGGCTTTGCCCCGCAACGTTCAATCCATGTTAGCAGGATTTCTTGCGAATAGAACTTGTCGACCGACGATTTAATCGAACCATCGGTGTTGTAGCGAACATAAATCAACCCCTTAGCGCCTATTTGAGGGCGTTTTACGAAGTCGATCAATTCATCGATCTGTTTCCGGGTATACGCGGCACAGCCTTTGGCACAGATCGCGCCGACATATTCAGCCGAATCGAAAACGACGAAATCCTGTCCTTTGGTAAGGTCTTTGAGTTCGTTAAATTTCATTTCGAAACGGATGTCCGGTTTATCCGAGCCATAATACTTCATGGCATCGGCATAAGTCATGCGTGGAAAGTCTGACAACTCGATTCCTTTTATCGTTTTAAAAACATGTTTGGCGAGACCTTCGAACATTGTGAGCACATCTTCTTGTTGTACGAAAGACATCTCGCAGTCGATCTGCGTGAATTCGGGTTGGCGGTCCGCTCGTAAGTCTTCATCACGAAAACATTTCACAATCTGGAAATAACGGTCGAACCCCGATACCATCAGCAATTGCTTAAAGAGTTGAGGCGATTGCGGCAAAGCATAAAATTCCCCCTGATTCATGCGTGAAGGAACGACAAAGTCTCGGGCACCTTCGGGGGTCGATCCGATGAGCACAGGAGTTTCGACTTCGAGGAAAGAGCGCTCGTTCAAGTAGCGGCGAGTCTCGAACGCCAGTTGGTGGCGCAGTTCGAGATTTTTCCGGACAACTTCGCGGCGCAAGTCTAGATAACGGTATTTCATGCGGATATCATCGCCGCCGTCGGTTTCGTTGTCGATAGTGAAAGGCGGTGTTTTGGCCGCATTCAATATGTTGAGTTTCGAAACGATTATTTCGATATCGCCGGTAGGAAGATGGGGGTTTTTACTAGACCGTTCCTTTACGATTCCGGTGACTTGGATGACATATTCACGTCCCAGTTTGTTGGCCTGCTCAAAGAGGTCGTGATTGATTTTTTGATCGAAGGAAAGTTGTGTTATTCCATAGCGATCGCGTAGGTCGATGAACGTCATTCCTCCCATTTTCCGGATTCTCGATACCCATCCGGCTAAAGTAACTTCGGTGTCGATGTTATCTTGGCGTAATTCGCCGCAAGTATTGCTTCTGTACATATTCTTGTTTTACAAAATAGTCGGTTTGTTTACTATTTCCATGAACGAAAAAAGGCTATTGAATTATTCAACAGCCTCAGATCCCGTCGGGATACCAGGATTCGAACCTGGGACCTCCTGCTCCCAAAGCAGGCACACTAACCGGACTGTGCTACATCCCGATATTCTTTCTCTTAAACGTGGCTGCAAAAATACAACGAAAGTCCGTAATATCAAAACTTTTCCCTGCTTTTATTCCCTCGGAAAAAGGATGCTTTGGTGACGTTTTCTCGTTTTCGGTGGCTAATCTCCAAGCAGGTATCATAAAAAAGGAGCTTGAAATGTTTCAAACTCCTTTTAAGTCGTTATTGTATGAAGGTTAGAAGAATCTGAATCGATTATCTTCCACACCCAGTTTCTTCTTTAATACATCGGCCGATTGCATTTGATAGCGATAGGCGTTATTGCCTTGTAGGATTCTTTTCTGCTCTTTTGCATCGTAGGTCTCGGAGCCTTGTGTGCGATTCGCCACGGAAGTTACAAACACACCCATGTTCCCTTTTAACGGACCGGTAATGGTATTGAGCGGAGCAAATGCGGATACCGCATTCAGAGCAGGCTCATAACCGATTCCCGTAATGTTTTGCGTGTTGAAGTTGACGAACTTCACGGTGTCGGGCGTGGCATTCATTGCTTGAGCATACGCTTCTATCGAGCCTAGTTTTTTCGAAGAGAGATCGGCGATGATTTTTTCCGCTTTTTTCTCGTTCGTTAATCGGGTGCGAATGGTCGATGCGACTTCCGATAAAGGAGTCGTACCCGCCGGAATCACTTCATCTACCCGGGCTATGATTCTCATATTGGTCAAATCGAATTTCTTTACAGCGCCTTTTTCTTTTTCGTTCGCAGCCCAAGTGATGACCTGACGCGAACCCGGAATCTGTCCGAGAGAGAAATCATTAGCCGATACCGAAAAGTTCGGGACAATAGAATAACTTTTTTCTGCGGCCAATTGGCTGAAATTCTTACTTACATCGGGAATGGAAACAAACTGGTTTAATTCATTATCGACGTTGTTCGAGGTCTTTTCACTGGGCACTACCGGCATATTGACAACGGCCAATTTGTATTTTTGCACCGGCGATGTCCTCTCTTCCACTTGCATAAGAACTTGCTGGCCTGGGAGTCTTAATTTCATTACTTCTCCCAGAGGAGCATTAAAAGCGTTTTTAGCCAAATCGCCTCCTATAGAAGTAAGATCTATTTCTCTTGCCCAACCGATATCGCCGCCGTTTGATTGCGGATTCAGGCTGTTCGCTACTTCCGCAAACGATTTGCCCGACCGGACTTCATTATAGATACTGTCCACGAAATTGGTTACTAACGTATCTTGTCCTGCGGCCGAAGCATCAGGGATTGCGATGATCCGTAAATGAACCGAGTCGGGAGCAACTGTTTTGTCGATTAATTTATATAATTGAAACGAGTCCCCTTCCCGTACCGGACCATACATTTCGCTCACCGCGGCTGTGCGGGCAAAAGCTAACTGTCCGGGAGTAAGGAGATTTTGTGATACAAAAACGTCGCGATAAGGAGTCTCCGAATAGTCGGCTACCACCGGAGCGGGGTTCTCTGCTTTTTGCAGCGCCTCATAAGCTTGTTTTGCCGAGGCTTCTATTTCGGCAAAATCCTCGTCGCTGGGAACGATTTCCTTCGTGAAATAAGACAACTTTACAATAGGAGCTTCCAAAACGAAGGTCTTTTTATGTTTGTTGTAAAATGATTTTACTTCCTCGTCGGTAACCTTAACGGTTGAGTCGGGAATAGAAAAATAATTCTGCGCCACATACGTGATGTCGGCGTTTTGCTGAGACAAGTCGAAATAGTTTTTTGCTTCCGTATCGTTTACCATGATCGCACTCGACAGTAAAGAAACATATTTTTCTTCGAGTCGTTGGTATTGGATCATTTTTTCGATAAACAACCATAAGGATTTATACTGATCGACCATTGCTTGTTGTTCGGGTTGAGCGGAAGTTGACGGCGTGTTGATCACGCTGAGAAATTCGGTAAGGGCCGCTTTGTTGAACACACCTGTTTGAGGATCGACAAAGAAAGGCAGTTGCTGCAACAGCGGCGAAATGTTTTCGCCTTGAACCAAATCATTGATTTCTTCTTTTGAGACGGTTAAGCCCAGTTTTTTTGCTTGATCTTCCAATAATCGCTCACGGACCATTTGTTGATAAACCGCTTCGCGGATTTGAGAAGAGGTGTTTTCATCGAGCGATGATTGTCCGCTCGTCATTTTCTGAAATTCTTCCCATTCGCTTACGCGGTCTGCATATTCTTTCGTTGCGATGACTTCGCCGTTTACGACAAAAGCCTTGTCGCGCGATCTGTTAAATAAGGTTGTTCCTGAGGTGATTAAGTCTCCTAAAACAAAGGCCAACAAAGCCACGCCGATGACGATGACTAAAAGCGTTCCTTTATCTCTAATTTTTTGTAAAGTAGCCATTGAACTATCTTTTTAGTTACATTTAAACATTCAAATATGTATATATTCCAAACAGGGCACGAAGGTAGTAAAAATAAAGCAGATAATGTTATTTTTTGACGGAAAAATTTCTTTTGCCGAGGCGTCGGTTGGAGCGGCACTCTCGATAGAGTCAAGTTATAACCTCCTCGATATGTAATCGTACTACTTCGATTTTCCGGGTTGTCACTTTCAGTATCTTAAATGTGAATTTGCCAATCATGATCGTTTCGTATGTTTTAGGAAAACGCTGAAGGTGATGCAGAAGAAAACCCGCAATGGTCGAGTAGTCATCCGACTCCGGTAAGCCGATATGATACTTCTCATTCAACTGGTCGATTTCCACACGTCCCGCTAACACATACTCGTTGTCACTTTCTTGTTTTACAAATTTATATTTAACGTCATATTCGTCTTCAATATCGCCGAATATTTCTTCCACTAAATCCTCGATGGTAACAATGCCCGATGTGCTGCCGAACTCATCGACTACCACCGCAATACTTTTGCGTTGTTGCATCAGGTCACTCATCAGTTTGTTGGCCTGCATGCTTTCGGGAACGAAAGAGACAGAGGCGATATTTTTGGTCCAATCTTCAGGATTGTTAATGATTTCCCACGTATGAATATATCCTATGATATTATCAATATCATCTTTATAAACCAAGATTCTCGAAATACCCGTTTCGATGAATCTTTGCTTGAGCGTTTCCACACCGGTATCTTCGCTGACCGCCACAATGTCGGCGCGGGGAACCATACAATCCCGCACTTTGGTAGATGAGAAGTCGAGCGCATTTTGAAAGATTTTCACTTCGGGATCGACCTGCATCTGATCGGGCATATCTTCAATGCTCTGCCGGACGTATGAATTCAATTCGACTCGTCCGAGTTCTCGTTCCTTCGAGAGAGCCGATCGGATACCAAAAAAAGAGAGAATACCTTTTGAAAGGATAATAAAGAACCGGGTTACCGGATAGAGGAAAACATAGAAAATGAAAGCCGGAAAGACAAATGTCTTAACCCACCCGTCGGCGTTTTTCTTGAAGACGGCACGAGGGAAGAACTCTCCCGTGAGCAAGATGAAAAACGTCGCAAAAAGAATGATCAGAAAATAATTCAGCAGGGGATTAGGATGAATTTTCCGTTCAATATAGGGATAACCGATTAGAATAGTAAAATAGATGAAAAAGACTAAGACAACCAATCTGCCAGCGTCTAAGGTTTTCATGAACATGTGTGAATGCGTGTAGATCGTATTCAACATGTAATTAAAAGGGCCGGCCGATTTTTTCGTGACGGCATACCGCAACTTGTCGGAGGATACGAAAGCCACCTCCATGCCCGAGAAGAACATGGAAAGGATCATAAAAGCAATCCACCATCCGATAAGCGTTGATATATTCATCATCTGCTATTGCTATTGCGTCGTTTCCGGTTGGATGAGCTCTTCAGAGGCTAACGAATCGGCCGGTTCGAGATCTTCCTGCACGGGAATTATGCCGTCGAAAGGCCGGAAGATGCGATATTCCGTCATTTCCTGATTCGACTCGAAGCCGTATGCCTTTACTTTCCGGAGTCCCTGCGTTATTTCGATATATTTGTCGGAATAGACTCTTTCTTTGCGTTGATCCCAGAATAATTCATCGCTATCGAATCGTTCGCCTTTGATATTTTCGACATGGACGTTTCCTTTTAATCTCCAAAGATTTTGAGAGGTGTAATTCCACGCTGTGTCGGCTTTCACGGTCGCTTCGATATTGAAAGTCGAATCGAATTGCTCCAAATAAATTCCTTCCGGAAAAAACCAATAAGGCTCTTTTGCTTTATCGAAAACCTGCCAGACAGCGGCTATGACTTTGTAGCGCGTCACCCCTGAATCGGAAATTAACGTGGTTACCGTATCTGTAGTCATAGACGGCACCTGTTCCGGATCATATTCGAAAGCCATCAGGTTCTCATCTTTTTTCTTACAAGATGTGACCCATATCATCGACATAACGATCGAGAGAATCGTTATTGTACGAAAAGAAGTCAATATGTCCGGGAGTCTTTTCAAAAATCTTTTTAATTGAACTGACGTTTGAAGAACCACAATTCATTAATGTTCATATTGACCGATATCTTAAACATATCCTGTTTAATCATATTGCTTTTTTCGGGTTGCTGTCTGGAATAACCGAAACCGATATTCAGCATCGAAACGCGCCCCGAGAGATTATCGCGGAACGGAAGTCCCAACCCGAAGTTGATGCCGTATTCTTTGTATCCGCCCACTCCCAGACTGGTATTTGTAGCAGGATCTTTTACGTTTACATTGATGTACGAATTGCTATAGGATACTCCGCCCCTGAAGCGAATCCGTTGGAAGAAATTCCGGCTTAACGGATCGATAATATATTCCGCTCCCGCATTAATCCGATACAGGTTGTTGAAACGGGAGGCATCCGTCATGCCATCCAAAAGCGAGGGATACGACGCATCTTTCCATAATTGATACGTTCCGTCGATTCCGACCAATAAGTGAGCGTTCATGTACGTAGCGCCGAGGCCGAAAGATTGAGGTATTTCGAACGTCTGCGCAGCGGCCGTATCGGTCTTTTGTATTTGAGCCGGGCTGGAGTAAGGATATTTATAAGGATCGGCCGTGTACAGCATTTCGGTGGGATACACAACGGCCGACGGACTCACTTGCGGCGTATATACGGCACCCAAAGTCACCGAACTTGTCCGGTTGATAGGGTAAGTATATTGCACGCCCAAGTCGTATTTGAGATGATGAATGGAATACGTCTGTTTACTTTCCGATATTAAGGCGGAAGTAGAGGTCGGTATTCCGACGGTGCTATAGGTGATATTCCCAAATAAATACGATATATTCGCCCCGACAGATATATTTTTAAAGGGTTCCCATGCAATACCCCCATACACCTGACTCAACCCGCCGGTGCCTCGATAGGTTTCCTGATACTGGATGCTTTCTCGCGAACGGGTAGCACCATAATTATAACCTACTTTGGAGAACGGCAGGAGGCCAACACTAACCCCCACGTTTTTGAAAACGGGGAATTGCATGGCGATGTAATCCAAGTTGCCATTATAGTAATCGCGGATATTGCTTCCATCGCCGAGTCGGGTCATTTGCCCCGACACCCCTAAATCGAAAATAAAAGTAAGAGTGTCTATTTCGGAGTAGGAAGCCGGGTTTCCGGGGTTAACCTGCTGACTTCTTCGTAAGCCGTAACGAATGCCCCCCATTGCCTCGGAAGCTCCGAAAGACGGGTTCGATAGTAGTCCGTACCCATATCGTCCATAGGGTGAATTGGAGCCTACTTCTTGAGCAAAGAGGACAATCGTAATCGTAAGAAAAGCGATTAACGAGAAAAAACGTTTTTTTGTTCTGTTCATTTGTTTCGATAATATCAACAAACCCGGGTTGCCTTGTCTAAATTGATTTGAGATTGCAAAGATGATACATTTTTGCGTTGTAACCAACAAATACACAAATTCTTCGTGTTAAAAAGATTAAAGTCGACCGTTTTATCTGCCGGGGATGTCGCTCGGAGCGACACCCCCGGTGACAGAATATCGATTAAAAGAAACGATTGAATGCCAACAGGCGACTGATATACTTACCGATAATATCGAATTCGAGATTGACGACGGATCCTTTTTGGATTTGATGGAAATTGGTGTTCTCGTGCGTGTAGGGAATGATCGCTACTTTAAATGAGTTTTCGGTCGGTTCCACCACCGTAAGGCTTACGCCGTTTACGGTAACCGATCCTTTGTCTACGGTCAGGTATCCTTTCTGCGCCATTTCTTTGTCGAAAGCATATTCAAAAGAATAATACCAACTTCCGTCGGCTTCGGTAACGCCGGCGCATACCGCGGTTTGATCGACATGCCCCTGTACGATGTGCCCGTCGAGGCGTCCGTTCATCAACATGCTGCGCTCGAGATTGACTTTACTCCCGATTTCCAACAAGCCAAGGTTCGAGCGGTCCAATGTTTCCTTGATCGCCGTTACCGTATAGGTGTCGCCCTCAATAGAAACAACCGTAAGGCATACGCCGTTGTGCGAGATGCTTTGATCGATTTTCAATTCATTGGTAAAGGAACATCTGAGGGTGATGTGCAGGTTCCCTTGTTCTTTATTCAGTGCGACAACGGTTGCCGCTTCTTCTACAATTCCTGAAAACATATAATTTAAATTTGCTAATTTGCTGATTAGCTGATTTGCTAATTTACCAAATGGAGGCTCTTTGCTCTTTAGGCAGATACAACGGGTCGGAAGGCTGGATGTTAAACGCTTCGTACCAGGCATCGATATGAGGCAGCGCTCCGTCAACTCTCCATTTTCCCAGAGAATGCGGGTCGATACGGGTGAGGCGGAGGATTTCCGCATCGCGTACATTTCCAGCCCAAAGATTCGCATAGCTAAGGAAGAATCGTTGTTCGGAGGTGAAGCCGTCGATCTTTTCGTCCGATTGGGCTTGCGGAGTCTTCAGAAAAGCGTGATGCGAAACTTGGAGTCCGCCGTGGTCGGCGATGTTTTCGCCTAAGGTATAGGTTCCGTTGGCGCGTACGGTGTCGAGAACCACAATATTATCGAAATGGCGCACCAGCACGGCAGCCCGTTCGTCGAAACGCGTGGCGTCTTCCGGAGTCCACCAATCGGCTAAGTTCCCATCTTTATCGAACTTGCGGCCCTGATCGTCGAAACCATGCGTCATTTCGTGGCCGATAACCACTCCGATGCCTCCGTAGTTAATAGCATCGTCGCCGTTCATATAGAAGAAAGGCGGTTGCAGGATTCCGGCGGGAAAGCAAATCTCGTTGGACGACGGATTGTAATAGGCATTGACCGTTTGGGGCGACATGTACCATTTGCTTTTGTCGACCGGCTTTCCGAGGTCTTTGAGCATATCATCGTATTCGAACTCGGAGGCGCGGACGATATTCTGCCAGTAAGAATCGTCCTTAATGTCGAGCGGCGAGTAATCCTTCCATTTATCGGGATAGCCGATTTTTACGATAAACGTATTCAGCTTTTCCTCTGCTTTGGCCTTGGTGGCGTCGCTCATCCATTCCACCTGGTTGATGCGTTCGCCTAACGAAATCCGTAGATTTTCCACCAGCGTGAGCATCCGTTCCTTGGCTTCGGGCGGAAAGTATTTCTGTACGTATAGTTGTCCGACAGCTTCGCCGAGGGCGCCGTTCACCGCATCGATACTCCGGCGCCAGCGGGGACGCAACTCTTTGCTTCCGCTTAACGTTTTGCCGTAGAAATCGAAATTCGCATTGATGAAATCGTCGCTGAGGTAGCTTGCGGCTGAATTGATGACTTTCCAACTCAAATAATTTTTCAATGCGTCGATCGGCTGTTTGTCTATCAATGCGATGGATGCTTTGACCGGTTCGATTTGCGATACGTTCAGGCTGTCGAAAGCCGAAGCACCGGTTTGTTCGAAGAAAAAGTCCCATTCAAACGGAGCGACTTGCTTGTTGAGGTCGGCGGCAGCTATTTTGTGATAATTGAGTTCGGGACGGCGGCGCATTTCTTTCGATATATGAGCTTTGGCCAGTTCTGTTTCGATACTCATCACTTGTGCGGCCGCTTGTTTGGCGTCGGCATCGGCGTAACCGGCATTGGTAAATTGTTTTTCCAGAAGCTTCACGTATTCCTGCCGTACCATTTGGGTGTGGTCGTCTTGCAGGAGATAATAATCGCGGTCGCCCATGCCGATACCGGATTGGTAAAGATGGGCGATGTTGATGGCGCTGTTCATATCGTCGGGGCCAACCGAGAATCCGAAAAACGGATTGGACGCATAACGGCCTACCAGAGCCGTTAACCGGATAATATCCTTCTTGTCTTTCGCGTCGGCGATTTCTTGCAATTGAGCCTGAATGGGAGCTGCACCGTCGGCATTAAGCTTGGCGCTGTCGAGGCCCATTTTGTAGAGATCGCCCACTTTTTGGGCATTCGATCCGGAGGCATTTTCCTGTTTTCCCAGCTCTTCAATTAATCCTTGAATCTGCGATTGATTTTCTTCGCGCAGTTTGTCGAACGATCCGTAGCGGGCATATTCGTCGGGGATGGGATTGGCTTTTTGCCAACCTCCTGTGGCATATTGATAAAAACTTTCGCCGGGAGTGGCGGTAGTATCTAAGTTAGCCAGATTGAGGCCGTCGTTTTGCGAGGCCTTCTGTTGAGAACAACTTGTTGTGACCATAATAGCTAAAACGATAATGGGAAATACTATTCGTTTCATAAAGTGAGATAATTAAATTATTTAGTAGCTACAAAAGTACAAAAATATTTCGGTAGATCGGACAGTAATTCTATCGGAAGATTGCGGAGCAGCTATTTGCGGTTTAAGAAAAAGAAGTTGTCTTCACCGATTCCGAGGTCGAAACGCCCGGAAGTAAGGGAAAAAGGCTCGTTGTTATAGATTCCTTTCAGATGGAAGGTGCCGGAAACGATGACCCGCATAAGTTCTTTGTCTACAGATAGTTTTTGAGCCTGTTTGAAGGAGATCGAGCCCTCCAAAATCTCGATAATGCTCTCATTGACGGATACGGTGCACTCGTTTCCGGTCAGATCGAACGTTTTCCCTTTGAGCGAAATCAAGCTATTGTAATTTGTCGGTGCGTAGCCGGGAAACGAAAAGGTAAGGACTTGCATAGGACCGTTTTTGTGCCCCATCAAATGCCAGTTTGTCGCTCCCGCTTCGACAATTATTTTGGTCGGGATGTCGTATTGTTCGGAAATAAAAGGCGTGCGATCCCAGTAAGCCCCAAACGTGTTGTAGCCCCATTCCGAATAAATGGGCAGCCCGGGACTGTCTACATCTTCAATAAATATCGATTGGCTGATGCGATAATCTTCATATGAGCTACAGCCGGTAGCGAATAAGGCGAGAACGATTGTAAAAAGAATGATTTGCTGTTTCATATTGGAAATGCGGATTTAAAAAGATGATTTACCTATAAAGAGTTGTATGGGGAAAGAAATGGAAAATTGGGCTCCGGAAAATTCCTGCGGCGTAACCACACTGAAATTGTCTTTGGTCAGATAGCGGGAAGGAATGATTACTTCCGCACTGTAACGGATGCCATTGCGTTGGGTAAGCCGTAGGCCGATGGTTCCGTAAAGGGTGGAGTAAAAGCGGTTGAGACGGATGTCTGCATCGTCGAGCAGTTCTTGTGCGTACGGATTCATTTCGGGGTTTCGGAAGCGGATATGCGTTTTTCCGTAAACTTTCATTCCTATTTCACTGCCCGCCTTTACGTAGAGTTGCCAATTACTCCGGTATCCCAGTACCACCAAACTTATTTCCAGGGGGACGGACAGGTGATTGACGGTTTCCTCGATAGAACGGATGCGGTAAAATTCCACCGCTTCGTGCCCCTGACGGCGCAAAAAGAAATAAGACTGTTCTCCCTCCGAAATATTGCCGAGAAACTCGTAAGCCGTGCTAAAGCGCAAGCCTGTGCCTACATATACGCGTCCTTTCCATAATGTGAATTCGGGCTTGATGCCGATATACTGAAAAGATCCCTCGGAGCCTGCATGAACAGGGTCGGCATACAAGTTTGCTCCATAGCTGTTCACATCTTGGCGAATGTTCCATCGGGTGTCGGGTTCGCCGGACCAATCGGCCCCGCCGGCTTCAACGGAGATTCGTAACGGGACGTTGTCCTGAGCGCTTAACGCACTTGCCATCCACAAAAACAGCAAGCATAGTAAAAGTTGTTTCATTTTAAAAGTTAGTCAATAGTTTAACGATTTCGTGATTCCCCGGCTCGTGAGTCCGGAGAACGAGCGATTACTTTTTATAGATGGAGAACGAAGAAAAATGCTGCATGGGTGAAGGTTAAAAGTTTCGGCGGAGGGTTAAAACGGGAAGATCAACGGCAAGGCGATGATCATTGCTATGAGATAAACGATTTGCAACGGTAATCCCACTTTGACATAATCCATAAAATTGTATTTTCCGGCGGACATCACCATGGTATTCGGCGGGGTGGAAAAAGGACTTGCCAGGCACATGCTCGCCATAACGGTTACTCCGATGAGGAACGGGTAGGGGCTTACCCCCATCGAGACCGCCGCTTGCAGGGCAATGGGTGCGAAAAGAATGGCTGTGGCCGTGTTGCTGATGAACATCGTGAGGAAGGACGTGGCGGCTAAAATGCCGGCCAGCACGGCGTAAGGCCCGTATACCCCCAGCGTGTTCATAATGCCTCCGGTGATGGCGGCCGAGGTGCCGGTCTTTTCCATCGCACTGGCCAGGGGCATCATCGCGGCAAAAAGAATGACGCTTTCCCAGTTGATGGAACGGTAGGCATCGCGCACGGTGCGGAAGCATCGGCTGAGAATGACGGCAACGGAAGCCAACAGCACTGCGATCACGGGCGGGAACCAATTGAGCGCCATCGACAGCACCATAAACACCAGTATGGCGGCTGCAAAAGGCGCCTTGTTGTCGAGTGTGATCTTCGAGGCTTCGATGTCGGGATGGCCGATGACCACCACATCCGGCTCCAGGCGGTCGAGGCGGCTGATGTCTTCCCAAGTGCCTTGTATCAAAAGCATGTCGGCCGCCTGCATCTTCGCATCCTTAATATCCTGGATAATGTATTGGTCTTTGCGTTGAATGGCGAGGATGTTCACATTGTAGTTTTCGCGGAATCCGGACTCTCTCACGATGCGGTTGTGAAGCCTGGAGTTGGCTAAAAGCACCACCTCCGCCATGCCGATCTCTTCAAAACGAAATTTGCCGGCGAATTTGGGTTTTTGGCGTTCTCCGTTGATATCCTTGTCGAGAAATTCCAATCCGTTTTCTTCTGCAAAGTGGCGGATGTTTTCATATTCGCCGATGATATACAGCACATCGTCGCAGGTGAGGATGGTGTCGGCTTCGGGCAACCGGGTGACGGTATTGCGCACGAGGGGCGAGTGCGATTTGGTGCGGATTTCGGTGATGGTGACTTTATAGCGTTTGGTGATGTCGAGCTCGGCCAGCTTCTTGTCGATTACCCCGGAGTGACGGGGAATCTCCAGCCGGTACAGGTTGTCCGTCACGCGGTATTGAGCGGCTAACTGATGCGGCGACTTCACGTTCGACCGGTTTTCGGACAGGCCGTCCTCGCCTTTCTTGTCCAGTATTTTCGATAATGGCCAAAGAAGAAACAGTCCGATGACGAACAGCACCATTCCCGCGGGCAGGATGGTGAAAAAGCCCAGTCCTTTGTATCCGGCTTCGACCAGCACATTGTGTATGACGAGGGTGGGAGCCGTACCGATAAGCGTCATCATGCCTCCGATGCTGCTGGCGAAAGCCAAGGGCATCAACAACCGCCGCACGTTGGCATGCGATTGAGTGGCCACGCTGATGACGATAGGCATGAGCATGGCTACGGTGGCCGTATTGCTCAGGAACGAGCCGATGAGCACCGCCACAACGAGGATTAACATAAACAGTCGATGGGTGCTTTTACCGGCGAGCTTCAGCAAACCGCTACTAAAGTAGGCCGCCAATCCCGTTTGTGTAATGGATGCGCCGACGATGAAGAGTCCCGGGATCATAATGACGATGGGATTGGAGAACCCCGACAGGGCTTCTTCGGCCGTCAAGATGCCCGTCAGCACCAAAGCCAACAGGGAACATAAGGCGACTATGTCCGAGCGGATCTTACCCCATACAAACAAGCCTGCGGTAACGGCCAATACCGTAATGGTGACAATCATCTGAGCATTCATCGGCAGATAATACACATTTTGGACGCAAAGGTACAATATTTCGGTTATTTACTCACCAAATAGATTGAAAATAGATTGAAGGGAGATGGATACTCCTCAAACTTATTTCGTATCTTTGTATGTCATTTTACATGAATATTTATGTGCAAAACAAAAGAATCCGCCATACACAAAACCGTTCGGGCGATGCACCGATTACCCCGGGAGAAGGCCGAGCAAATATCTGAATTCGCCGACTTTATGATAAAGTCTTACGAAGATCAGGAACTTACGCATGATATCGAGTATATCGCTTCGGAAGACAGTTCATTTGATTT
>ENA-UOOM01002618-UOOM01002618.1-fermentation-metagenome-genome-assembly--contig:-NODE-2618-length-14417-cov-176.372023_pt1 | contig 14417 bp, 12 predicted proteins | sample MGYA00245781_ERZ724031 | MGnify/ENA primary metagenome ERZ724031 (study PRJEB28704, sample SAMN03018317) | fermentation metagenome | biome: anthropogenic terrestrial biome; feature: soil... | reverse complement strand
CCGAGACCTAATGCTAATTGAAGTCTCATTTGTAGCTCTCCAGTATTTCCCCTATCTTATCAAGTTGCTTCTGCTGATTTTCGAGGATATTGTTGTTCTGATTATTCAATGTGCCACCATATACAATCGCGGCAAGAAATGCAATGGTTGCCAGAATCTTGGCCGTCTTTGTCCAGAAAGTTGACCATGCTGAGATGTCGTCACGCTTCTTGTCAAGATACCTGTTAGCCAAATGCTCAAACTTCATTTTGCCATTCTCGCTACACATAAAATCCGCCATTAATGAATATATTATATTTTTAACTTCTGGATGAACAAAACCCATGACAAGAGTTTGATGAAAATCATCATTAAGCAAATATCTATCATCATACTTTTCATTATCAGTCTTTCTGTCCATTTCAACTATGTGCTTAAGTTCCATTATGCTTTTCTCAAGATTAGCGAAACCGCTGTCCATTTTTCTCTCCATGTCAGACATTCCTTTTTGAAACTCTTGTCTTGATACCATATCTCTTTCTTCCATTAGTGTTTACCAATAATCCTATTTATCTATATGCAATCAAGACCGAGTCAGTTGAGCTTGTGGGAATCGTGACTTTCTGAAAAGCACCCATAATCAGTGTTCCGGCGGGAGCGTTATTCAGGAGAGACATATTCTTGCCTGCTCCATTGACAATAACGCTGGTTAAGTCATTGGCAAACACACATTCTGTGATTAATTCAATGCCAGAATAGTTGCGCTGATAGCCAACAATACTTATGTTATCACCTGCAATGAGCGTAATATTAGAAGTTAGGGTTCCAGTTGCTAAGGCATCAAATGGTATCTCACTATCTTCAGCAGCTTTAGTCGTCACATAGATAACAGAACCTTGAGGGATAATATCGCCAGCAGTGTTATACTGTTTCACTTTAATAATATCAAAGTCGTCTGGCATCGACTGATATTTCTTTTGATTTATGTCTCTTTCAGCCATAATAAATACTCCTTATCTTCATGTATCTATTTTTTTTTATTTGCGATATTGTGTCAAGCTATTTGTTCTTCTCTTGCAGTAATGGCTTGAGATATGTTATCAGGGATTATGTATTCTTTCTGCTATAAATATTCAAGTATTTGCATTAAATATCTTGCGAAAGCTAAACACTTGATAGCACTCTCAATGAATATTGCTTCCCGGGTTCAAGACCAGAAAGCGATATGCTCTGGAATTCATTAAATTCGTTTGTATTAATTTGAATTACGACATCGGAAGCAAGGATTCTGGCTGTGTCATTCAAAATATATATTTGGACAATGACTTTTCCTGGGTCAACCATACTAACATCTGGACTCAGAACTGATGCAAGAAATGATAGTGAGTCTCCTCCTGCATTGAAATCATATGTTGCAACAAATGTGGACAATGTAATTGAACCAACATCTTCCTCTAAATCGTCAATACGGTTTTCAATTGTCATAATATCGGAACCAATACTATCAAGCTGTGCCTTAACATTGAAATCAAGGTTTTTAAGAAGGTTTACTTGAGTAGCTGTTACAGCGCTATCAAGCTTCGTATCGTCATTGAACGATGGTTCATCAAGTCTTTTCTGTGCAAGTATTTGCGCGTCACCATTTGTAGTTATATCCCTCGAACCAGTACCACCAATTTCTCTGTCGCCCAATACATATTGACGGATTGTTTGCATCGCAATTCTGTAATTTGCACCAGCATGAGCCACAACAATATTTGCTAAATCTTCTATGCTTCCGTAAATCCATTCTGTTAATGAACTAATTTTTTTATCTTCAGCAGCCATTTATATCTCCTTATCTCTCTATTTCCGGTACCTCTGTACCATAATATATTTCTTCTGCCACAATTGCTCCAGAAACGCTATCTTCAAGCAATATCTTACCACCATCTTCATATAAAATATAGCTTATTTCAAAACCATCACCATAGTTGAGAAACATGCCTGTGCCTTTTTCCATAAACTCAAGTGGAATGGTTTGTCCAGCATTGCCTTTTGCGCTTGCTTCTAATAACTTAAAATTGCCAACAAATAAAGCATCATTAATAGTTCCGTAGTCGGCAAGAGAACGATACTTAATTGTAAGTCTGTGTAAGCTTGGAGCGTTATTTATACTGTTAATCATGGATATAATTGGTAGAATTTGATTATTATCAACATCAGGTCTTGCCTTGTTAAACAAGGAAAACCTAACAACTTTTCTATATCCATAAAAGTCTTTGACAAGGTTATCTTCTATGTTTGTGAATATCTCGGTAAAGTCCGAATCAACATCTTCATCATCAAATGCTGCATATTCGAGTGTAGCCTGATTGACAACGGCGTATGGCGAGTATCTTTGCTTCAAAGTAAACGTGGCAGTGCCAGCAAGACCATTGATTGGTCTATATATGATAGACATTAAATTTCTCCAATTAAGGTAATGCTTAGATGACCATTGCTCAGGTTAATATTCTTTTCCATAACAAAGTACTCTTTGGATTTATAGATTATTTTGTCAAGCAATTTTATTTCAGAAGTTTGACCATATATTTCCAGGTCAATTCGTTTTTTATATCTATAATTGATTGACTTGTAAAATGATACAATAGATGGCAAAAACTTATCGTAGCCAGCAACTTTTTTTAGTTGGTCAAACTCAATCTCGTCAATGTCAGTATTTTGCGATATGTTTTCCTCAATTATCTGCCCATCAATTGTTGCCGTCCTATCTCCCAACACACTGTCTGTCTGGATTTTGCCCGTGCCATCAACATACAGCAATTTCTTAGCACATTGAATTGCCATAATAATAGCTTTGTCTGTATCGATTGTGTCAAGTAGCTTATTCTCGAGTCCGTCATTATTTCCTATATCAAATGAGCTGCTTGCAAGACTGTGTTGATATGGAAACGGTGTCCTGACGAGCGTCTCGATAAATTGTTTAAGAGTTGCGCCTGCCTTTTTCTCAGCAATTGTGCCATCTCCACCCGTATCAAACTGCGAGAAATGCACGATACCATTAAGCTTCCGTGCGTTGTCTACGAGCAGACCAATAGCATCAATGGCTTCAAAAGTGATTGCTTTCTTGCTTATTTGTACTGTATTGAAGTCAATCAGGCCAGTGAATAAAACTTTATTGTTTGAGGTGTCTTTTAATTGAACCAATATGTCTGTGACACTTGAATTTGCTTTGGTATAATATTTCTGAAAATAATCACGGTATATATATAGACCATAATTATCTAATTGCGATTCATCTTCAAGGTCAAACACTGGAATGCTATCAACAAATGTATCTTCATCAGGCAGCAGTATGCGTTCCTTACACTTGATTGAGTCAAAATACATCCAATTAGTTTCAGTAAAACCAGTTGTAAAAAGAAAAGAGTCGGGTCTTGAAAGTAATTCGTTTACATTAATATTATCAAGATATAGCGAAAATACGTCATTATCAAGGTTTGGATTAAAATAGTAAATAGGTTCAATATAATATGTTCTTTCAACTGGGATATAGTTATTCCAATACTCATTTATATATCCTTCATTTTCTATTGATATTGGAATTTGATTATCTGTATCGCTGGACATTGTTTTTGTTTGGGTTCTACCAATTTGCAGACCAGACTCTTGCTTCGGGCTACAAGTCTTAATGTATATTGAGTTTGAGGCTTTCATAAAGGTTGATATATTTGAGTATAGTATTTCATTCGTAGAGACATAGCCACCCATCACAACTTGCCTATTAAGATAAAACGGAGTATAGTATGAGTTCCTTTTTTCTGAGACAGTATAGTCATTAACAGTCCACATAATTGTCGGTCTGCTTAGTTTTTGACCAGTCATATTGTTTAATCGATATGAATTGACCAACAAATTGTAGTCCTCAATACTGAATATGCTTGCAAAGAAGTCTGCTATCATCCAAGCCTTTGAGTCTATCTCAGAGTTTGTGTTAGCTGCATATTGACCACCGCTGGATGTTGTTGTTGAACCATAAGTTTCATCTATGTAAACAACATCTTCAATTAAATTACCCGCGCCAAAATGCAAAGACAAGTCATCATACAACTCATCAATTTTTCTATATGCAGTCTTTCTATTGAACACATGATATTGTAAGAATAAAAACACAGCAAAAGATATTTGAATAATCCCATACTCGGTATAACCCATTCTATCGCTAATATATTGATAAACATGACTCATACTAAGCTGTGTTGTTATTGGCGCAGAATAATGATTAAGGATTGCTGCGACAAACATTGCAGTTAGGTTGTTAAAGAAATCATCACCGTTGCCATTCACGCCTCCGACCATAGGCCTTTTCAGCGTGTTATAGAATATGTTTCTTAGAACAATTGACTGAACAGCAATAGTGCCATCGCCATAATCCCAAGTATGGTTGCCAGACCACTTATCAATAGTAAACAGCCTCTCTTTATCAAATGCTTGAACAGCTTTTGCATGGGAAAACAAAACAGCAGAGACGTTCTCTGTTTCCATGCTATCTTTAAGCAAGCGTGTTGTATCCGTGAGTGAGTTAATAATATCCTGGTTCTCTGACCGATTTGTATTTAGTAATCTTATCTCAGCCTTGCAACGCCTTGCGTCTATGGTAAAGTCATCAATGCCTGCCAGCTTTTCACCGTCAATGGTTAAGCTATCCTTCGGTACGAGCTTTGAATAATCAGTTAATTCAAACACTTAACCTCCTGCGTTTTTTGCCACCAATTTCCACAATTTTATTAAGCTCGATAGGGTCAAGAACACGAGCTCCATTGAGATTGATTTGTATACTTCCAAATGAGCCAGGCTGACCAACATACCCACCTTGTGCAAAAAGTCTGCCATTGGCTGGCTGAATGTTATTTTTGGGCATTCCACCAAGTACATATTTAGATATAAAGCTACCCATATTGCCGCCAGATTTCATGTGTTCATACATTGACATTATTGGATTAAAGTTCTTATCCAGCGTTTCCTTGTCAATAACCAATTCACCAGCATGAACTATACCAGCAGGCTTGTGTCCAGTTTCGTCGGGAGAGCCATAGCCCGAACCAGTATATCCACCGCCAGCAAACTTTTGATTATTAATCATAGCCATCTGAGCAGCAAAAACGCCAGTAAGCAGAGATGTCAAGAGAACGGCAGTAGGAATACCAAGCAATCCTTTTGTGCCATATTCAACTGTGTGTATTCCAATCAATCCTTTAGCAAAGTCAACCATTGCATCATAGATAGCCTGCTTCTTCTTCATGGCAGCAAGCTTCTTTGCCTGTTCTTCTTGCAGTATTCTTTCACGCTCGGCATACTTTTCGTTGATAAGTGCCTTTTGCTCTTCAGACATATTCGTGTTTGAAAGCATAACATCTTTCTCACGATTGAGAATGGCTAACTTTTTTTCTGTCTGCTTTTGCAACTGTTGCTGTTCCCATTGCCAATAAAAAGACCAAACTTGTGTAAGCTGATTAACAGACTGCTGTGCAACATCAAAAATAGCCTCTTGCTCGTTTTTGTATTCAGAGATACCAAAAAGCTTTTTGACATTGAAGCTATCCGTTTCTCCGGTAATGCCCTCCCGAAGCTTGCCTATGTCATCAATATCTTTGTCCGATAGAGATATACCCCTTGCGCTGAGACTTTCCGTCATCTCCAGTAAAGCACTATCGAAGGCCTCAACTCCACCTTCATCGTCAATTACCTGCTTTAACCTTTTTTCAATCTCAGGATAAAACTCACTATTTTCCTTAACGCTGATAATTTCAGATAAACTATCAACAATGCTCTTGGCAACCATCTCCCTAATTTTCTTGAGAGCATTTGACTTTTCAGATTGACCGTCAGCTTCGGCTTGCTTAATTGCATTGTCAAGAGAGTTTATACTTTCAGTTACGCTCTTATCGATGCCAAAAGTGTCAACAACAGCATTAAGATATTCCTTGTCAGATAAGAATGAACTTGCCGCATTAAACCATGATAGCAGGAACTTTGCGCCACCATTTTGCATGTTTTCACGAAGAGTTCTTAATTCAGAGTCGGTGAATCCGGCGCTTAGCAGAGACTCATCAGACATTCCATCGCCACGTGCACTGTAACTGTCATAGGCAGCTTTTGCTTTTAACATAGCAGCCCTGCCCCCTTCAAGGTCGCCTGATTCCAACAAGTTCTTGCCAAGCTCGGTGTAGAACCCAATAGCCTTTTCGCTTGCTTCAAACAATTGTACAATGGTATCTTTATCAGTCATTTCACGTAACAAATCTAACTTAGCTAAAGATTCCTTTGCGTCTTTTGTAACAATCTTAGGGTCTGCCATGTCCTTTCTAATTTGTGATTCAACATCATCGAGGGCTTTCATGCGTGCTTCTCTAAATTCCTCAAGAGTAGGATATATGTTTGTACCAATGGCTTCAGAAAACATACTCTCAAGCTTATCCATATATGACTTTTCTGATGTGGATTCACCTGGGGTGTGTTCTTTTGTGCCGAAATCCGGAATCGGCGTTTGAGGAATGGTTAGTTTTTGTATCTCAAGATATTGTCCAGCCGCCGTTCTGTATATATCAAGTAAAATATTCATGTTATTTAACTGAGTTTTACTCAATGTTTCGTTTGCCATTCCAGTCTCAATTTCATCAGATAGTTTCTTTGAAAGATTTTCCATGTTCTTTCTGTATGTTTCTGCGGCAAAGTAAGCTTTTTTGCTTTCACCGCTATTAAGAAGATTTTGGATTGCACCGGCCTGTATCTTAATCCCTTCTTCTGCTTCGTGAATTTGGCCATAGCGACCTTGCCTTGCCAACCTAATTGCTGTTTGCCCATATGGAGATTTATCTTCAAGAAGTCTTTTGTATTCTTTTCTTGAATGTGTTTTATAAGTTGCCGCATTAACATCATACTTAGTGCCTTGAGACATTTCCCCAATGGCTTTCATCAAATCACTTTGTAAGCCAAGACCCTTATATTTTATAACATCATCTCTCAGGCTTTGTTGCATTTTGCGTAATTGTTTAATGTGCTCTATAAAACTTTCACTTTCCTTTGTCATATTGGAAATATCCAGACCAACATCTTTCATGCGCTTGGATATTTCATAATAAAGCTTATCCATTGAAGAAATTTGACTGGCATTCTTGTTCTGTATTTCGTTAAGAGATTCCCATCGCTTCACTAAAACGTCTATGCCATCAAATTTGTCAATGCTATACTGAAGACTTTCAATTTGATATTCAGCATTTTCTGCACTTTTTGCAAGCTCGTCAAGACCAAGTGCCTTTGAAATATCGTTCTTTTTGATTTTATTAGTGATACCAGACATAACAACGCCAAGTTCTATAATGCCACTGATTAATAAACTTAGACCAAGCGTTGCCTTAGCCCAAGTTACAGAAAACTCGTGACCAAGAATCTTTATTTGTGTTTGAAGAACTTTGAAATGCAAAACAGCTCTTCTTATTAGTTGATTAATCAAAACAAGCCCAAACGTCTTTACGGCAATGGTTAGCGCAGGAATGTTTTTAATTAAAATATTGATAACGCCAGTAAGATAGTCGTAGAAGGATATTATCTCACGGTTATAGCCACTCGCCCACATCATTTGCATTTCTTGCCAGGCAGTGTTCATTCTATTCTGGGCAAAGGCAACGGTATTAGTTCTCTCGGCAAGCCCTTCCTGCGCCGCGCCTGCTGCGTCTATCATTCTATAATAATTCTCGGCATATTCACCCATATTCCCAAGCATCGAGGCAACAGCTTTGAAACCAGTCCTGTTCTTAAACAAAATAGTAATCAATTGCTCTTGTGCGCTGCCCGTCATGTTCAGCAATGGAACAAGTTCCTGCAATGCACTTTCCAAGCCCTCAGCCTGTATTTTGCTTATGTTCAGGTCAATACCAAGCTCAGACATTAGCTTTTTAGCCTGAGCGGTGGGCGTGGCAATTGTCATAAACATCTGATTAAGTGCTGTGAATGCCTGGTCTGCATTGATGCCATTAATAGTCATAGTTGCGATGGCAGCCGCCACTTCCTCGATAGGTATCTTTAGAATAGACGCAGTGGCGACAACTTTACTCATCTGGTCTGTGTATTGCTGGATGGTCAACTGGCCGTATTTGACTGTCTGGAAAGCTATATCGGCAATCTTGCCCACTTTATCAAAGGTCATGCCATACGCATTGGCAATTTGCACCAAAGCATGAGCAGAAGTCCTAACATCACTGCCACCAGAAATAGAAAGCTGAATAGCCTTCTCCAATACATCAGCCGCATTAGCAACGCCTACCTGAGCAGAAATAATTTCATATAACGCACCAGAAAGCTCTTTGGCAGCAATGCCATAAGTTTTCGAAAGCTCTCTAACGTCTTTCTGAAGCTTATTCTTTGTTACGTCCGACTCGTTAGCGAGAAGCGCAAATGCCTTGGTTATTTCGTCATGAAACTCTTTCCATGTATTTAGAGCTTGCTTGGGAAGCCTGGATATAGTGTCAAATAATTCATAAGACAGCTTTGCCGTAATAACAAATGAAATACGTGACATTAACTTCTCCATAGAGAACATATCTTTGATGGTCTTGGAGAAATGACTTTCTATGTTTTTTGACTTAACCCTGGTAACTTCCAAATGTCCGTTAAGTGTGCGAGTGGAAATGCCAGCCTGAGCTAATTGCTTGGCAAAAATATCTGCCCTGGAATCCCTGAATTTCTTTGGCATCTTAGATAATTCAGCATTTACCCTGCGCATCTGAAAGTCAAGGTCTTTGCGAGACATTTTACCTGAAGTTATGCCGCCAATAATATCAGAGCCAGCTTGTTGAGCTTCCCTTGTTATTTTAAGGTCTTGCAGTCTTTGCTTTCTTAACTCATCGTGTATCTTTTTCTTGCGCTCAAGTTCTTTGGTTTCATTACGAACTTGAACAAGACGCTCCTTTGCTTCATTGACTGCTCCCTTAACATTCTCGGTTCGCCTAATTGCGTCAATATACTCTTTCTTGCGCTGAAGCATCTCATTTTCATCTTTGGAATTGATAAGATTGGTTTTAGCAATAACTTCCTGTTGCTTAACTACTTTAAGTAATCTTTCGCGCTCAGTAATTTCTTTGTTAACAGCATCAATGTCTTTAAGTGAGTCTGCTTCATTGAATGAGAAATCCCCGCCCACAGCCTCAAGAACAGCCTTTTGCTGAATAGATGTTTTAAGAGCCTTGAAACGCCTCGCTTCTTCCTGCTGACGTTGTCTCTCCTCTCTCTCAATCTGAGCTGCGGCTTCACGGTAATCACGCTCTGCCTCTTTTCTGCGCAACTCATTGAACTCTCTTAACTTTTGACGATTTTTTTCTGCAAGTTCATCATCACCAGTATATTTTGATTGCTTAATTTCTTCTGATTTATCATAGCCATGTTTTGTGAAGTTGGCAAATATTGCTGCTTTTTCATTTGCCTTTTGAACTTTTTCATTGTAATCATCAAGGACAACATTAAGTTTTTCAAGTCTTCTTTGATACTTAAGAAGCTCTTGCGCATTTTTTTTAGGAGAGCCTGAATGCATAGCAGGTCGCTTGGGTATCTTAATACTTGAAACACTCTTCATCAGTTCTTCAATAGTGTCGATATATTCCTTAAGCTCGGAAACCATGCCTCTTGAGCCAAGCTCCCTCAAAACATCTTGTGACGCTGCCACGGATGCTATAATTCTTGAGAGTGCCTCTGCATTCTTTTCTGTTCCAGGCATGTTCTTGAGTGCAGCCTGAAATTCTTTTATCTTGTTACTAAAGCTTTGTGCCATCATTATCTCCTTTTGAGATGTCTTCTTGCCCTGCCTCTTATGTTTGACATGGACACTTCTTTGAATTTCTTTGCAAGCTCGGCCATTTCTTTCTCAATTTTAGCCCGCTCTTGTTTTTTGGTTTTAGTTAAATGTTCTACAGCCTTGTATTGAGCTTGGTCAAGCATTGACATGTATTCTTTATAGTATGCCTTTGCTGTCTTGCCCTTGAATCTTCTTAACATATTGCATATATTGATTAAGTTATTCAAGCCCTCATCAAAGTCTTTAATTGGTATGCCTTCTTGATGTCTGTCAGAGCTTGCATCTGCAAACATCTTGTCAATAGTTTGCTTGCCAGATTGAATTATGTCAATATCAAGTTTTTTGAATACATTGGCGATATGTTCTTCTGCTGCAATCGCAAGCTCTTTTAATAGATAACCGCCATCCCCTTTCATTACAAGCAATGGTTCAGGCTCTTTCACGTATTTGGGAACGAGGCTCTCGATAGGATTATCGGAAAATATACTTCTGATAACACTTCTTCTATATCCAATAAAGACATATTCGCTACCTTTCGTGGCAGAATCTTTCGTCTTAAATCTCTTAGTCATTGCTTGTCTTATTTGGCTTGCAAGCTCATGTATTGGGTCTAAATATTGCTCGCCAGAGTATGTGTCTGTTGTTATTGGGTTGATTCCACGTTCAACTGGTTTTCTTCTTTTACTTTTTCTGTTAAGTAAAACCTGTCTTTGTCTTTGTAAGGCTCTCTGTATTTCCTTCTTTTTCTCAATGGATGTAATCCTGTCTCTAAAATATTTCTGCTTACCACGAATCCATTTCACAAGCTCACCAACGTCTGGAACCGGAGTTTTTGCCTCATCCTCGCCAAATAAAGCATTTATCAATTCTGGCTTAACTGCAAATTTTACAAAGATTTTGCAAGAGCCATAGTTAAGTTTACCAACAGTACCAGAAGTTTCCTTGTAAGTATATGTGCAATATATGCCAATAGAATTATATAGATTACCAGTTGCGTATTTAAGCCTTTCAATTAAAATAGCATGAGCACGTCTTAACAGGGACTCATCTTTTTCTATCTCAGTAATTAGATTGTTGAGAGTTTTTTTTATTACTGCTCCCGGCCTCATGTTTTTATTGCCATATATTTCAAAGAGTTCCTGAGAAATAGTAAGGTCACTTATGTCTATTTCGGCAATTATTATTGACTGGTATTCTCTATACTTGGCTATATTACTCAACTTATTTATTGCTCCTTTTCCTTTCAAGACTCTGATACATTTCATTTACATCATCATATATGTCAAGTGCAAAAGAATAAAAGTTTGCATGAGCTATTGTTTTTCGCACCTGTTCACAGAAAGAATGACTGTCAGAATCCATTAAACCAAGCATTTCCAGCGTGACTTTATTGATTTCGGAACAGACTATTTCCTCTATCAAAATCATTGACTCATATATAGATAGGCAGGCAGGCTCTATGTTATTCTTTTTCAGGAGAAAATAGTTAGAAAGATACATATCCCCAATATATAAGTCCTTGTTTTTTTCTTGCTTTGCCAACAATTCTTCTGCTGTATCATCCATATAAATGCCGAGATTAATCACGTGTTGCTTGCGTTTGTTTAGCTCGTCATTGAAAAGACCAAGCTGTTCAGACAAGTGAATAAAAAACTCCATGACAAGCTGTGGCGTTCTCTCACCATCTCCTGAATGAATAATATCAATAACATTGTCAAGCACATCTTTCTGCGACAATGTTGATATCAAGGTTGCCGCATCGATGGGATTTTCGAAGTTCAAGCTACAGCCGTCTATATCAACGCTGGCCAGAACTCGCATTACTCGTGAGACTGTAAGAATATCCTGCTTCAAATCTTCCTCCTTAAAATAAAAAATGGGGCTAACCAATAAATATTATAGAAGGGTCAGCCCCATGATTATGTGTTCTTGTTGATTCTTTATTCTGCTTCTTGAATCACAACATTGCTGTAGGGTGTTTTCTGAACATTGTTGCTGCTTAACCCTGAGATTCTGCAATAATATGTTGTTCCTAATTCCAGGTCAATGTCTCCAGAAATATGACTAGTTGATGGTTCAGCATAAGCAATTGCAACGATATTTGCAAAGGTTAAATCATCGGAAACTTCAACTTTTATGTTTGTGATATGTTGATTTGCTTGGGCACTGAAAATAAAACCCACTTCAAAAGTATTTCCTGAATCGAATATAAAACTATCGAGAATAGGGGCATCGGTGGGCTCCTCATATCTTAAGTCCTCTATACTTCTAAACTCTTTTACCGTTGATACACTTTTTTCGACATTAATTGTTGAAATTACAATGTTTTTACCAGCAGCCTTTTCAGAGAAACTGAAGCTACACCCCACATTATCAGTAAGTCCAGCCAACATCGCAGGGACATTGCCTATGACAATAATTTCATGGGTTTCTAACATTGCGCCATCATAACTTTTTAGTCTTGCATCATTTATTTCTTCAAGCATGATTACACATTCATGACCGTCAAGACCAGTTAAGAACTCAATAATCTCAGGCGTTGAATTGATAATCTCGGCTGTAAATGTGCCAGACTTGCCAAGAACAATTTTTCCCTTTTCATTGCCGTCTATACTGTCGCCATCTTGCACGGAAACATCAATGGAATCAGCCCGCATTTCACCAATATGATACATTTCTTCTTTTAGTTCATTGAAAAGATTATATGCACTGCTATATTCACCATTTTCAATATACCCATATATTTCATGAATCATATCGATAGCATTAACAAAGTCAAGCTCACCTGAGCCAGCATTTTCAAAGGCTATCCAGACACGATAATCTCTCTGCCTGATTCCTGCTACACCATAATTTATTTTAGCCATTTGCTACCTCCATAGGCCACATTAAGCCTGTGATAAGTCAGCAATTACGCGGAAAGAGCCAGCGGAGGGTACGCTTTTTTCGATGGTTATGGTTGAGCGAATGGAATCACCACCAGTAATCTTTTCAGTATAGGATAGGTTGAATCCATTCATTAGGATGGCAGTTTTATTTGCTATTCCATTAACGATGTGAGTATCACGTTCCAGCATCAATACTGTGCAATTTTGACCATCAAGTAGTTCAATTGCGGCAATATTTTCTGGAGTAGCATTCAAAAGTTCAGCAGTGAATGTTCCAGTTTTATTTAACACAATCTTTCCCAAAACATTGCCATCAACAGAGTCGCCATCTGCAATACTCATGTCAATAGAATCTGCTCGGCATTCACCAAACTCTTGTAGCTTGGTATCAAGTTGACCACCTTGGGTATCTATAAGCGCATTAAGATTTGTCTGAGTTGGTGAAGCAACGTAGGTATCAATTGCGCTCTGAAGAGTAGAGTTATCAGAAAGACCAACATAAATGCGATAGTCTTTCTGCTTAATTCCGTCTGTTCCATAAATTACTTTAGCCATTATATTTTCTCCTGTTTAATTAAACGTTATTGTTGTTGTCCAGCCTGTTATGAACGTGCCTGCATCTATGCCAATAGAAACAGCAGGCTCAAGGTCGGTCAGAACATTGTAATCCATTTTAGCTATTATATCCTCCAGCAAGTCAAACATTGTCTGTTGCTTGGCCAGAAGGTCTGTTGGACTGTCCATATCATACGCATCAAAGACACACAATATGTATGAATCCTGAATAGGAGCATATTTAATAGACTCTTTGCTGTGCTGGCACGAACCAAGAAACAACCCAATCGCAGGAAAGTTTCCCATTGCAAGTTCAGTTTCACTCTTAGCTATTACATATTCGCCATACTCAGCCTGTATTTCCGCAACCAAATTAAGATGTCTTTTCAAGAAATTACTGGTCACGCTCATATAGTAAATACTCCAAATTGACCCTGCGTATAAATATCATCAGGTTCATCTTCATTATTCCCAGTCGCAAAGCTCAGACATTGATTAGCCAGGTCTCGGTAGTTGTCGGCGTTGGCTATCAAATCCTCAAAAGGGGCAGCATAAATATTTGCACCACCAGCAGAATCACGGATGGTGTTTACTGCCCCCTTAACCAGCTTCTTTAACGAAATTGCAAGGTAATATAGGCTGAAATATGACTCTGCATAAATCAAGTTGCGCAATGATTTTTGCTCGCTATCCAGTACATCAAATGACAAGGAGTCAAAGGCAGTATATGTGTCAGAATCAAAATCATTTAATTCATCTACATACGTCTGATAGGCGCCCTCGCCAAGATTTTCCAACATATCACGTGCCCCGCTGGAAAGAATCTGTGAATTGATTCTATCTTGCGCCTGCGTTGTGATATTGGCAAGCTGTGTCATTTTAGCCTTGATTAAGTTTTCATATACAATAGGTTCAGCCATGTTATTTCCTTGCTTAGTGACTTATGATTACGTAAGAGTCAGGCGGGAACTTATCAAGCTCAGCCTGGTCAATTCTATACCGTACATGGTATTGATATTTATTAAAGCTCTGTTTCATAAATACTTTTACCATGACAGGCTCTTTCTTAACTTTCTTTTTGGGCTTTACTTCCTCAGTTTCGATTACTTCTAAAGTAGTTTCATCGATAACTTCAGGTTTCTTAACTGTTTTCTTTTTACTCATAA
>ENA-UOOM01002615-UOOM01002615.1-fermentation-metagenome-genome-assembly--contig:-NODE-2615-length-14423-cov-22.202533_pt1 | contig 14423 bp, 13 predicted proteins | sample MGYA00245781_ERZ724031 | MGnify/ENA primary metagenome ERZ724031 (study PRJEB28704, sample SAMN03018317) | fermentation metagenome | biome: anthropogenic terrestrial biome; feature: soil... | reverse complement strand
ATGGGCGTCTCTTTTTTCAAAGACCTTCCTTAAGCATTACAGGAATGCTCCCTTAATTCTTATTTTATACTACAGTCAAATAAAGATATCCTGCCGGTATTCAAAACGATTGCTGTAAAGAGTGTTTATAGGATATATGTCCTATTTTTCCTATAATTCCAGTAATATTCTTACAATTTGAGTATTGTTTTCTTTTCGCTGCTAATATATTCTTAAAGTCAATAAGTTTATTTTATGGGCTGGTTTTTAACCTATTTCAGAAGGTGTTTATTTTGAAAAAAAGGCAGAAAACCAAATTCAAGGTATCAAAGACAGCAGATGGTATCTATCTTCATTTGTATAGTTCTGATATAAACAGCTATGAACTTTTAAATTATTTATACCAGTCGGGCATAACCCCTTCCCAAGCTGTCTTGACCAGAATCCTGAATAGCAGGGCAGGTGCAGTCATACGCCTTGATCAGGATATTTTTGCCCAGGAGCATCTCTGCAATCTTAACCTGGGTAATGCCCTTAATCTCTCCGTCAGTTCTGACCGGATGACCGCCTATCTTAATATTAATGCCTCTACTGAAGTAAGTGAACCATATATACTAGATCAACTGCATAAAGCCGGTATTGTCTTCGGAATCAATATTCAGGCCATAAACCAAGCCATAAATAATCCGGGTGAACCGATAGAAATAGCCCGGGGCAGATATCCGGTCGATGGTCGGGATGCCCAAATCGAATATCTGCATCAGCAGCCCCAAATAAAACCGGTGCTGGATGAAAACGGCAAGGTGGATTACTATGAACTGGGCTACATTATCGGCGTACAGGCCGGTGATATTATTGCTCGGCGCCAGCCCGCCATCCCCGGACAGCCGGGAATGAATATTAACGGCGAGGAGATTCCGGCCCGAAATGGTCATGATAAAAATTTTGCCGTTGGCAACGGCGTCATTGTTAATGATGAGTATGCCCTGGCTGAATTTGACGGGGCGCTGTCCTGGTCCAATAATACTGTAAGTGTTATTCGTATGCTTGTCATACCTGGGGACGTTGATTTCTCAGTAGGCAACATATCTTTTATGGGCAAAGTTCTGGTTGAGGGCAGTATCAAGGATGGGTTCAAGGTCGAAGCCGACGACGATATAGAAGTACGGGGCGGAATCAGCAATGCCATCGTAATATCACGCCGGGGGTCCATTACTGTTCACAAAGGCATTATCGGCGTTAAAAGCCTGGTCTGCGCTCAGAAAAATATAGCCGCTAAATTCGCCCAGGAGGCAACCTTGGAATCGGGTCAAAATATCTTTATTAATGAATACGTACTGCGCTGTAATATCAAATCAGGTGATTCAGTACTTATTCAAGGGCGGCGCGGCATTATTCTGGGTCATAACTCCATCTGCGCCCGGGCTAAGATAAAGGCTGCCAATATTCAGAACTCTGCCTCCCTGGACCTGCGGGTGGAAGGGATCAACCGCCGCCTTTACTATGAGCAGATCAAGAGTCTCAATACCGAAATTGAGGAGCGGGAAAACCGTCTCGGTTTAATGTCGGATCTAATCCGCACCTACCGGAATACCCTTAATAATCCCCAGACCGTTATAAAACTTCAGCAGATAATACCGGAGTTTATTCACCTTTCGGAAGAATTTGATTCGTTGGTCGAAAAGCGCAATCATCTGGTCAATATCTTAAAAAATACCCGGGGTGAGGGAGTTATCGAAATAGGCGGAGGATTAGAAGCGGGCATGCTCTTAACCATCAAGCAGAACCCCATTAAGCTCAAAGAAAGGCTGAAAAGCATCAGCATTTATTATGACCCTGATGAACAGCGGATAGTGATTCATAGCAATAAATTTTAACCCCTCCCGCTGCGGCGCCGGGGAGGGTTCAAAAATGCCCTCTTTCAACAGTCTGGCGTCCCCGGCTAAAGCCGGGGACGCCCTTGGCTCTATTCTGTTGTATAGCTGCTTTGTTTTTCTCACGCCGTTTTCATCGACCTCATACTCGCCGTTCTTCGCCTAGCCCTGGGCGGCGGCAGGGTCAATAGCCAGCTTGATATAACGGTGCAGCATGGAGGAAACCTCGGCCCGGGTGGCGCCGGCCTGGGGGCGGAACTGCTTGAGGGTATCCCCGGTCATAATTCCGGCGGACTGCAGAGCTGTAACCGCCGGGGCATAATAGCTGCCGATAGCTAAAGCGTCCGTGTAAGGCTCGGCTGCCTGTACTACCGGCAAATCATGGCCTAAAGCTTTAGCATAATTAGCGAAAATAACCGCTATTTCTTCCCGGGTAACCGCCCGGTCGGGAGCAAACTCTCCCTTGCCGGTACCGTATATTATTTTAGCCTCATAGGCCCATTCGATATAAGGATGGTAATAACTGTTAGCAGCTACATCCTTAAAAGTGCCGCTGCCGGCATAAAGGGCAGTATCGGTGCCCGCCAGCCGGCCCAGAGCCGTTACCAGCATGCCTCTAGTCATAGAGATATCGGGAGAAAAGGTGTTGTTCCCGGTACCGGTTAATATACCTTGGGCCGTTACATATTCAATACTCTTTTTAGCCCAATGATCAGTAATGTCATTAAAGCGGGCGGGAGCCGTATAACCTACCCCGTATACGGACAGATGTCCGGCGGTAATGATAATACTGCCCGACCGGGGGTCATAAGCCGAACCTGCCACCCGGCTGGGATTGCCTGCCTCATCTATATATACTCCGTAAAGATTACCGGTAACTTCTCCGGCTGCCGGGGTATAAGGGATAGAAATGGTTACCTGACCCCCGTTTAAATCACTTACATAACTGACGGTAATATCATAAACCGGCCGGTTCCCGATTATGCCCTGGGCCTCGGGAGAAAGCTCCGTTACCGGGGTAATATTGATAACCATATTACCCCGGGCTTGGGCCAGTATAGCCTGAAGCGCCGCTAAATCAAAGCTGATATTTACCGGAGCCCCGTTAACCGATAAACTGCTTACTCCCGCCTCGACCAGACTCTGCAAAGACTCTGCACTTAATTCGGCCCTTAAAGCCTCGGCACCTTCCGGCATACTTACCTGCAGCTCTATAGCTATACCGTCAGCCGTCCGTCCTTGTTCCTTCGCCTTAGCTTGAGCTGCGGCGACAGCGTCGGTAATAGATTTATCCGGAACCGAGACGGCAGCCCTGCAGTCAGCATGGGCAGCGGCGGTAACGGCAGCGGTGGCCGTTACCGGCTGGCCGGCCGCCGGGGTAATGGTTCGGCCGGAACCGGAACTTCCACTGGAGCCGCCGCCGGCCGGGCTGACCGTGACCAGAGCCACAGCAGTTTTAGCACTGCCGGGATGAAGGGCGGTAACGGTAATCGTCCCCGTATAATTAGCCGGAATAGTTAAGGCGGCCTGCCCGTTTACGGGGCTGGTAATCGTAATAGCCTCATTAACCGGAGAACCGGCGGCGGTAAAGGTGATGGCTTTATAAGTCCAGTTTTCCCAGCCGGTGACCCGGAAAGCTGCCGTCTGAGTGCCGGTACTGGGAGTCAGTGTCGTGCTGCCGGGAGTAATGGACAGTCCTTCGCCGGCCTGGGGGAAAGACTGCAGGTACAGACCCGGCTCCCCGTTTTGTCCCCGCAGGTTTTTAAGCAGGGGCAGCTTACCGGCTTGAATATCCCATATAGAATTATTATCCCAATGCATGGTGTTTATCCAGAAGTCTGGTGTTACCGCCTGCAGAGCGGTCAGGTCGGCGCCGTCCGCTTTATTCGCCCCCGGAGTTACGTTTATATCATAATCGCCGCTTTTAACTATCATACCGTCAAAGGCATAGTTGTTTATGAGTGGTGACTCGGGGGTATAGGATACCCGTTCTGGAGCATCTAGATCAGCGATGACGGAGGGGTTCAGGGCTACGCAGTTTTGTACGGTGCCGGCGGAGTTATATCCCGTAACTCCGCCGGCTGCTTCTGCGCTGCTGACTTGGCCGCCGGCATAGCAGTTTAGTAAGCGGCTCTGTCTCCCAATATGACCGGTTACACCGCCCACATAGGCACTGCCGGTTACGTCGGCACGGGCATAACAGTTGCGTATGCTAGCGTTCGCAGTTACGTCGTTGTAGCTCAGTTGACCGGCTATGCCGCCCACTTGATCATTACCGCTTATGCGCCCGGTAACATAGCAGTTTTCTACAGTGCCATTATCAATAAAACCGGCTATGCCGCCTACATTGTCGTTTCCTTTAATATAGACATTTACCAGCCCCAAGTTTTGCACGGTACCGGGAGTTTCGGGAGGGTCAGCCTGGCCCAGGGTGCCAAACAGCCCGGCTCTATCCAGTGAATCGTTCTCGATGTAAAGACCGGAAATAGTATGGTTATTACCGTCAAAATGCCCGGTGAATGGGTTGGCAGATGATTCGCCAATGGGCGCCCAGCCCTTGCCGCCGTTATAGTACTCTCCATAAGCGGATAGGTCTATATCATCTGTAAGCTGATAGTAAAGACTGCCGAATGTTGCCTCTCCCTCGTTGACCAGCTTAGCTAGGGTGGCTAACTGTTCGGCAGTAGCTATTTGGTAAGGAGTATCACTGCTGCCGTCACCGCCGGCAAAGGGGTCTGGAGGGGTGAGGAGCAGGTGCCGGGGCATATCCCCGTTTTGTCCGCTCATGAGTTCCGGGCTGCCGGATTTATAAAGCCGGGGCAGCTTACCTGCTTCTATATACCAAACCGAGTCATCCCAGTCGGAGGTAAAGCCAGAGTCGGTTGTCCAGAAATTAGCCCCATTGATGGCGGCAGCAGTCTTGGAAAGGCCATTTTTATCAGTACTAATATTGGCTATAGTTCCGAATTTGCCGGTACCGGGATCTGTCATACCCGCAAAGGCCACATTGCCGGAGAGGTCGGCATCATAGGTTTGGCCCGCCATGCGTCCTACATCATCGGTACCGCTGACGGAAGGGTTCAAGGCGGCGCAGTTTTCCAGGGGAGCGTAAAGCCACCCCGCTATACCGCCGATGCCACTATGACCGCTTACTGCTCCCGCCGCATAGCAGCTGCTGATTTGGCCGTTTAGAGAACCGCCGGAAAAGCTGGCGGCTATGCCGCCGATTAATGAACCTGCACTGGTGACAGTGGCAGTGGAATAACAGTTACTGATGGTGCCGAAAAAATATCCGCATATACCGCCCGCCGCAACGCCTCCGCTAATCTTACCGGTAACAAAACAGTTTTCTACCCGGCCCCCCGGTTCATCTCTCCTTCCGCTGCCTACCCGTCCGGCCAGGCCGCCGGCTGCAGAGTCTTTTCCGGCGGTAATATCTACTTCCGCCAGGCCCAGATTTTTTATAATGCCGCCTTCATCTATAAAGCCGAACAGGCCCAGGTAGTCTGCAGAGCTGTTTATATACAGTCCGCTGACCGTATGGCCCTGCCCGTCCAAGCTGCCCTTGAATATATTGCCCGCTTTACCAATTGGTATCCAGCCCTGTCCGCCGTTAAAATTACGGCCATAAGCGGACAGGTCTATATCGGCGGTAAGCCGGCAGTAAACATAGTCTGCAACCAGGTTATTTCCCGTGTTGACCAGGTTAGAGAGTAGGGCTAACTGTTCGGCAGTGGCGATTTGATAAGGAGCACCGCTGCTGCCGTCTCCCCCGGCAAAGGGGTGTTGACCGGCTGGCAGCAGGTGCGGGGGCATAGCTCCGTTTTGCCCGGGCATAAAATTACCCCGGGTATCCTTAAGCCGGGGCAGCTTACCGGCTTCTATCTGCCAAACGGAGCTATCCCAGTCGGCAGTAAATTCGGAGCCGGTTGTCCAGAAGTCTGCCCTATTGATGGCGGCAGCCGTCTTAGATGCACCGTCTACTTGATCGGCTCCCGGGACCAGAATTTTATCGATATACACATCTGCCTCTACCTGTACCAGCATCTCCGTAAAGGCTATATTGCCGGCAAGTATGCTATTATCAGCAATCTCGCCCGCCACGCGCCCGATAGCGTCAGGGTACTCGGAATTGAAAAAACCAGTATGAATTACCGAAGGATTCAGCGCGGCACAGTTTTTTACGGTACTCTGGGAAAGATAACCGGCTATACCGCCGACAGCAAGATCATCGGAGTCACAGGTGACACTGCCGGCAGCGTAGCAGTTTTGTACGGTGCTATATATAACATAGCCGGCTACCCCGCCGACACTGTTATCGCCGCTGACCGCGGCGGAGGAATAGCAGTTTTGCAGGTTGCTGTCCCAAGCACTTCCGACCACCCCGCCGACAGCAGAGTTTCTTCCCTGGACACTGCCGCCGGTATAGCAGTTTTGCACTGTACCGTCCTCAACCATCCCGGCTACCGCGCCGACATGGTTCAACCCTTTAATATTGGCGCCCACGATGCCCAGATTCTCTACGGCGCCGGTGAAAATACGACCGAATAAGCCTTGAAAATGAACGTTGCTCCGGTTAATCTGCAAGCCGGTAATCTGGCGGCCGTTACCGTCAAAATGACTTTTAAAAGGAAAATCGAAACTGCCGATCGGCACCCAGCCCTCCCCGGCGCTGTAAGCGGAGAGATCCAGATCCTTTTGCAGGCGCAGGGTGATCTTAGCAGCCGCCGAGCCGGTAATTAACTCCTCCAGCCGCCCCTCATTCACTAACACGGCGATTTCCGCTAAAATCTGGGGGGTGGAAATATCTATCACCGGCAGAAGGGGACCTGCTGCACCTCTAAACAGCATATTTGCCCCTTGAGGCTGGGGTATGTAGACGGTCATCCGCGGTGCTTCCAGATTCTCCGCCAGGGTGTATACGGGGGCCGGCCGGGCAAAAAATACGTACAGGCCCGCTTCCGGGTTTTCATCATTATATTCCCGGTCCGCCTCCCAGCTTACGGGAATCTCTATATTCTCCCCGGCCACCACGGCGCTGACTGTGGCGGGAAATACCGGGGCGGCGGTATTTTGCCAGCGGATATCCTCCTTAAGCTGGGCAAAGGCGGTGACCGTGCCCTTAACCGCCGCTTCGCCTACCGTCACGGTGATTCGGGGCGGTTGGGCGCTGACCGTAAACCCTGCGATGGCAGGTGTGAAGGTGTAGATGCCTGCCTTTTGACCGTCATATTCCGGCTCGGACTCCCAGGTTACCGGGATAGGCAAAATTGCCGGAGCCGCCGGGGCGGGGGCATATACGAAGTCCCCAACCGAGCCGCTGTTCTGCCCCTGAGCGGCAGCGCGCACGGTCGCCGTTAAGGCGCCCGGCAGCTTTAGCTCCTCCCGGGAAGTTCCCCGGTCCGCTTTTTGGTTGGCTATTTCCTCCGATAATGCGGCAAAGGTAATGATTTCGCCTCCGGGCTCTGTCGGTCCGGTATCCGCCGTCCCGATGGCCGGCGTCATACCCAGCGCCAGGACGACGGACAGCGCCAGGGCCAGCAGCCGCCGGAGGGGGTTATGTTTGCTCATATCGTTTCCTCCTTATTATGGTTTTCGAGCATCCTGGTTCGGCCTGTTTTCTCATAAGCACATTTAAAGGGCGTCAGCCCTTTCGCCGCGGTAGGCCGCGCACACGCTGCGGATCACGTTCAGGCTCTTGGGACCGATGTTGCGGATTTGCAGAAGCTTTTCCGGTTCGTGGGCCAGCAGCCGGCAGAGAACATCCATGTCGCTGACGCCGCCCCGGGCAAGCTGGGTGGCGGTCTGAACGGCAAGCCTCTGGCCGCCGGACGGGCAGTTTTTGAAATATTCCCGTACATCCTGTGCCATATGTGTTCCTCCCATCTTCGGTTTTGCTGTCACGTTCCCATACAAAAATTATAGATTAAACCGGCTGCAAAGGAAGCAGCAAGGAGGTTGGCTTATCCAACGAAACCCGTTCTTGACAAACGGGAATAAAAATGCTTTCCTTTATTCGCCGCTATGCTATACTGAAAACCGGATGCATATCTTTTCCAAAGGAGGCGAAGCCGCTATGAATACACCACTCAAAATCGCGGTGTGCGAGGACTACGGCATTGCGGGCTATGACTTGACGGTCCACTACATCGTCAAGCCGGTGACCGAAGCCGATTTTTTTAAGAGAGATGAAGAAATGCCGAAGGCAGATGGAGCGCTATGGCAAAACCAGGAGCTATCTGCCGGAAGTGCAGAGGCGGTTCCAGCAGTTTCTCAAGGACGAGCTGCGGGGAACGCTGCCGTGATGAAAGGGATTGGTAAGAAAGCTCCTGAGATTACGGGTAGAATGGGTCTTAGGGAGAAGGCCGTCATCTATAATTCAATCTTTCTTTTATACCCATGTCAAAGCCCATTGTTGAAGTGATGGCATTATTTGGACATGCATAGGTACAGGTGCTGCACCAAATACACTCGGTCGATAGTATTCTTTGATTATTGTTTTTATATTCTAACAGTTTGACATCCATGGGACATACCTTTTCACACTTACCGCAATCGACACATTTATCGGGGTCAATCTTTATCTTCAGCAAAGAAAATCTAGATGTAATTTTTTGAAATACCGGAATAGGGCATATATATTTACAAAAGGCCCTGTTGTCTCGTAATCTGTATGCCAGAGTTATTCCCAGGCCATAAAATAAAACATTCCCACCCATAAGCCAATAAAGCTCCGCGGTTGATTGAGGCTGCACCGGGTCTTTCAGAACAAACCAAATGAACAGGACCAAGCTTAATGAAAGAAAGAAATATATGTATCTGACTATTCCCAAATATCTTATGCGTTTATTTTGAGGTCTTTTATAAGGAAGCAAATCAAGAATCATAGCAGTCCAGCATGTATAGCTGCACCATGCCCGCCCGAAAATGAGCGGACCAGCGATTTTAGCGATTAAATAATGCATCGTTGCTGCGGCAAACACACCTGACAGCAGCAACATGAAAAAACCTTCAATCTGCATGTTTTCCCGGTTAAAAAAGCCAAGAAAAAACAGCATATAGCAACCGACTAATATCTGAGAGGTTCTCCTTCCCCAGGATTTATGCTTTTTGGGCAGAGCCTGAATTAAAAAAATACCTATCGCAATTGAGGTTCCTATATAGCCAAAGTTGAACAAATAGAAAATTGCTCCTGATGTTATGGATAATAATATACCCAGTCCCCAGAATATTCCCAAAAATATCAGAGGCAAAATAATATTTTTAAATGAAAGGTCCCATTTGTTCTTTATATCATCCATCTATATATCCCCTCAAATGCTTAAATAACGGACCTGACCAACCGAACCGGCGCCGCCTTAAGATTGGTCTTTGTTGCTAATCGCGGCCTGAGCGGCTGCAATCACATATACCAATCACATTTTTTACTTTATGGAATATTTTTTCATAAAGATGACAAGGGGACGAGTTTATCATCACGCTTGGTTCAATAACCCCGTCCCCTTGTCACTCCTAATTGGCTTTGCTTTATCGGATGTGCTGCAGCCTCCAATAATAAATATGCTGACAGTTATCATTGAGGACATAAGAAATGGCAGTATTCTTTTCATATCTGCATCTCCATTTTTCCCTGTTCTTGCTTTCGAACATTTTACCTACGATTGGAGTTTATCATAGAGTTGCCGATAAAAGTGTAAAGAAAAGAAAACATTGTGTAATGATTAAGTTAATATTCTTCCCATTGGGATGGGTGCAACGATATTTTACGACAAAAGGTGGCTTCTGGCAATGCCAGAAGCCGCCTTTTGTCCTTTTTTAGGGCTGTTACTGTAGCAGACCCTTTTACATCTTGCCTTTGATATCTTGTATCATGAATTGCATGGGTTTTAAGTCGTTTGAAAATTCTTCAAAAGTCATATCGTCTTTGAACTGTATGGCTTTTACTGCATAGTCTTTTATCTTTTCAAGAATAGCTTTCTCTTTCATAAATCACTACCCCCGTTTTTGCAATCTCCTGCTGCACACGACATCCATTGATAATTTGTGATGCCTCAATCAAATCAATCGGAATATCAAGTGCTTCGGTAATGTCCTCAAGAATGCCAAAAAAGTCTATCCCCCGAATTTTTCCTTTACTGTCAATGACGATATCAACTGCAAAAACAGTGGAAAAATATTTATTTTATGGGCGGATGCGCTGCCTTTTTATCATTTATTATCGTCCTGGCCAGAACTATACATCCGACGCCTGCCTGCAGCATCCGCTCACGAACCTGTACCTTTGGATGATGATCCTCGCTGTTCTGGGATGTGCGCAGAGGTGGATTGATTTCAGCAATTCCTTAACGAAGTATCTGCAAAAACGCAGTTTTGCCCTTTATGTGTTTCATTATCCGCTTCTGGTTACGGCGGCATATTTTATCACGACTTATACCGAACTGTCCATGGCGGCAGTTTATCTGATTTTGCTGCCGTTCACGTTTGCCGCGCCCATACTCTTCTTTGAAGTCGTCAGCAGAATACCGGTCATCCGCTATCTTTTATTGGGGATATAAGGATCATATCCTTGTTTAATGAACATTATTGACAAACGATAATTACGCGTGAACTAAAGTATGGAACAACTTTTTAAAAAGTTTGGAATGATCGTAAAGCGTTTACTGTTTCCTCACTCACAACATGCACCAAGGCTCCTGCGTCGATTAGCGCAGTATTCGAGTCAACTTTCAATTTGCTCCTTAAAAAAAGATTAATGACCGTAAAGTTATCAAAGATACGAATTGCCTCTCTCTCACCATCCGATGTGAGTGAAACGAGTCGATTACAGTCTTTGACTACAAACCCTTCCTTTTTAAGCTTAGTCACCGCTATGCTGGCACTAGCCTTGGTTACGCCGAAACTGCTTGCGATATCAGTTACGCGAACACCGTGCTCTTGACTGGATAGAAAATAAATGGTTAGTAAATAGTCTTCCTGGGACTTCGTTAACCGACTAATAGCTGTCACCCGCTCTCTTATACGGCAAGCTGTATTAGAAGACCGCCGCCCTCGCGTGAAACAGTCAGCTTTGCATCTACAGGAATGAAACCGAACACCCGCCGCTTGGTAATCCCATTTTTATTCTTAATAAAGATCTCTTGAATATTATTAGACGACAGTTTCACAGGTACAAGCCAAATCGTCTGAATGGTGTTGTCTTTGTTGATGATTTCCCATAAAAAATCAATTACCACTTCAGGCAATAAATCCCGTATGCTGTTTTCAACTGTTATGGTCATTGTTTTTTCCTCCTAATTAGAATTACTTTTCTCTCCGTCCATTGTGGTGACCGTGCCCGCCAAAGAAACCACTGCCGTGACCGCCATGGGGGATTCCATGTCCGCCGAAACCTCCAAAGCCGCGACCGCGTCCGTACTGCGACATAAAATCTTCCATTGCCTTACGCCGCTCTTCAAAGTCCTCGTATGGGAACTGTTCCTCATACCGGTTGATAATGCGTCCGAGGTAATCGCTGAATGCGGCAAGTTCCTCGTCATTCAGGCAATCAAGGATTTTTGCTGTTTCCGGTGTTTCGTCAACCCCATCGGCTGTAACCTTCATGCCTTCCTCGGTCAGTTTGATTATTGAGATGCGTTTATCCTCTTCTGATGTTTCGCGTGTGATGTAACCGCTCTTTTCCAGTTTATTGAGCAGCTGCGCGATGGACTGCTTGCTCATACCCAGCAGATAGGTCAGGTCGCGCTGGCTGATCTCAGGCTTCATCTTAAGAATAGCCAGAACCCGTCCCTGCCCTCTGTGGGGGTTATGCACTTTGCCTCCCATAAAGCTGTGGAAAAAAGTACGGTGCATTAACATTTGGAGCTGCTGCAATTGCTCGGTGATTGTCGCTTTAATATCGCTCATTGCTATATCCTCCTGAAATTTATTGTGCGCCTCTTCGCAAAACATTAAGTCAATTACCTGACTAATATTAGTATAGTGCTTGACTTTTATTCTGTCAAGTGCTTGACGAAAAATTACTGTATGCATTGTTTAACCTCATTTCATGCATATTACAAAATGCAAATGATAAATAAAAAGGGTATTATCCCTCAAAAATATCAAGAGATAATACCCTCATTTTATCTTTTACTTATGTCCTCAAAATCTTGATGCACAAGGCTTTTCAGCTTCTAACCCAGCCTTCAGCCGATTGACTTTTAAACCTTTTATCGCCGGACCCTACCAGCAAAATAGACCTATCGGCCTTTTTTACATACAGAACACTTTTAGTCTTAACTCGTAAATTGGAATCTGAAATTTACTTCATGGATGGCGGCTCTTCCTCTGTTTGCAACTCTTCTATCCTTTTTCCCAGTTCTTCAATTTTGGTGTCCAGATTTACAAGAACGGTAATCAATATTGCCAATACCAACGCCGCAGTAAAAATGAGCGTCCAGATATTGCTTGTCAAGAGACCTGCCGCGACCACGCAGAAAACAAAGCAAACCAAAAATATACCTAGAAATGTCTTCATTCAAATCACCTCGCCAAATTCCTGTCTATCTTTATTCTTTAACCTTATTATCTCATTCCATAAATCAGTCTTTTCCCTTTGCCTTTATCCCGTCCAACAGTAACTTAAAATGTTCGAGCACCTGTTCTTCAAAGTTAAAATTCGGATAACGCATGCACCATTCATAGGTCAGCCCCCGCAGGGCAAGGACGAGATGGTTTGACAGTTCCTCTACCGGCAGCAGAGCCCTGAATTCGCCCTGCGCCACGCCCTTCTCAAGCACGTCGGCGAGCAGGCGGTACACTGCCCGGTCGTAACCGGAGGCGTCCTGAGCGGCCGGGGCGCTCGTTAGCTGCACTTTGTAGATGGTTTTTATCGTCTCGTAGCCAATGTCATCCTTGATAACATCGCATATTTTTCCGACCAGCGCAACCAAAACGTCACAGGAAGACATATCTTCCGGCAGAGTTTTCAAAAAAGCTTCGTAATCCGCGTCCACAATGACCGCGCGACTGGACAGCAGTGCGGAAATAAGTGCATCCTTGGATTCAAAATGGACATAAAAGGTGCCTCTCGCTATACCCACCGCCGTAACGATGTCGTCAATAGTGACGTTGTCGACGCCGTGTTCTACAAAAAGCCGCAGCGCATTGTCGTATATTTTCTTTTTTGTCGCCTCACCCTGTTCTTTCCGGCGGGTTGATTTTTCTTTTTTCATAACTTATCTCCTTGCCGACTCATATCAATATATGTTATATTATGGATATAGTGACATTATTCACCGAACTATGTCACTATATTTTATATTTACTTAATTATAAATATCGAAAGGACGAAATAGCAAGGAGCGATTTTTATGAAATCAATGAAAAAAGGGCTTGTCTGGTTATTCTTAACAGTCTTTCTCTTCAATATCTATTACCCTTTTTTTGCCTCTGCCCGCTACGGCGGCGGTCACGGATGATATCCAGGAACACTGGGCGAACGGCGTTATTACCGAACTGATGGAGAAAGGGATCGTCCCGGTTTTGCCTGACGGCAGCTTCCCTCCCGATACCACCATCAGCAGGGCCGAATTTACCGCCATGCTGGTCAAAGCCTTTCATCTGGATATTACCAACGGTCGGGTATTTAAGGATACCGAGCGGCATTGGGCCAAAGATTACATAGCCGTTGCCCACGCCTACGGGATCGTTAGCGGATACAGCGATACGGCCTTCGGACCGGACGACCCCATCACCCGGGAACAGGTGGCGGCCATTCTCGCCAAGGCGGCCGCTTTCAAGAAAAGCGACGCCGGATCAGCCTTTACCGATAGCGAAACCATCTCCCCCTGGGCGAATGACGCGGTAGCCGCCGCCGCGGCTTTACAGATCATCGTCGGCTTTCCCGACGGCAGCTTCCGGCACTGATCGCCGAGCTGGACAGCGGCACCGAGACCCATGCCTTCCCCGGGCCAACCGACGGACTGACGCAATCAGTCGGCTCCACCATCGCCGAGGAACTGGCCAAAGGGGCGGTCTCCTATGTGGGCGGCCAGTGCACCGGCTGGGCCCTGGCGCAAATGGGCATCGGCTTCGAAGACGCCACGGATGCGGATATCAAAAAGATGCAGCAGAATTTAACCGTGATCCAGAATGAGATTATCGCCCTGCAAAACCAGATGAAAGAACTTGAAAGAGTACTGATCACCCAAAGCTATAAGGCCAGTTATGATAACCGGATGAGCGTCATGAACGACTATTTGACCGCCATCGAAGGTATGCGGGACGAAATGGTCGACCTGGCCACCCATACCATGAGCGACGCCGAACGCGACAGAAGGCGCCAGGCCTTGATCAACAAAATTGAATTAGACCTGGTCTATAATCAGGAAAATATTTATAACGAGCTGATGGGCCGGAACAGTCAGACCGCCCTGCTGGATGTCTGGTACCAGATCACGTACGGCCGCCACCGTTACATCAGCGATAACGACTACGCCGCGATGCGGACCATGCTGGACTATTTCACCCAGGTCCAGGTCTGGGTGCTGGAGCTGATGGTGGAATATTACCACGCCATCGGCGAAGGCG
>ENA-UOOM01002613-UOOM01002613.1-fermentation-metagenome-genome-assembly--contig:-NODE-2613-length-14447-cov-7.435103_pt1 | contig 14447 bp, 15 predicted proteins | sample MGYA00245781_ERZ724031 | MGnify/ENA primary metagenome ERZ724031 (study PRJEB28704, sample SAMN03018317) | fermentation metagenome | biome: anthropogenic terrestrial biome; feature: soil; material... | reverse complement strand
GGACTGGGGCGGTGCCGCGGCTGCCGCGGCACCGCCCCAGTCCCCACAGGCGCCCAACGCCTCCGGCTGGGCGCGGACCGGGCAATTGCGCACCGGGGATTTTCCGGCGCTTACCCCAGAGGGCTTCCTGCCGGAGGGGCAGCCTGCCTATGTGCACATTGATGAGGCAAATGGCCGCTGGCGCTTTGCGGATCAGACGCTGCGCATCCTGATTGACAAGGAATACAAGGAGGCGATGAACTCCAACGTCCTCACCGCTGAGATCTACCTGAAGGAGGGGGCGCCGGGCTTCCGCATGGTGCACCATGACCCGGAAAACCGCACCGTCAACCGGGACGCCTTCAAGGAGAAACCCGCCACCATTGCCAAAAATAACAAGCTGGTGTTCACCATGAACGGGGACTATTACCTCTACCGGGTGTATATGGTGAAAACCAAGCCCAGCTACCCCATTGGCGTGATCATAAGAAATGGGGATGTGCTGTTTGACAAGCCGCCCAGCCCCAGCCGCACCGCCTACCCGCCCCTTGACAACCTGGCGCTGTGGCCCAACGGCGATATGAAGGTCTACAAGGCCAACGAGGTGAGCGCCAAGGAATTTCTCCAGATGGGTGCCCGGGATGTGCTGGCCTTTGGCCCCTACCTGATCCGGGATGGGCAGATCAACTCCTTCTCCGCCACCTATGGCAACACCAACCAGCCCCGCTCGGGCATTGGCATGGTGGCGCCGGGGCACTATGTGGCGGCGGTGGTGGAGGGCCGCATCCGGGGCAGCAAGGGCACCACGGTGACCGCCCTGGGCCAGCACCTGGCGGACATGGGCTGCGTCACCGCCTACAACCTGGACGGCGGGGACACCAGCGCTATGGTGTTCATGGGCCAGCAGCTCAACCAGCTCTACAAGGTGAACGGCAAGGAGAAGGACCGCATCCAGAACGAAGTGATGGGGATCGGCTATTACGAGAACATGCAGTGATATTTGACGATCAATCTCAGGGGCTGACGCTTGCAAGCGGCGGCCCCTGATGTTTTATCGCAGATGCAACCTTTCCCACCTGGCGTGCATCTAATGGGTAGAATCGGCGCTGATTCGATGGACGTAGGAGCATCAATGAACGAACAGTTTTTCACGGCGGAAGTGAAGGCCAGGGAGCGCTCGCTCTACCGGATTGCCGTAAGCTATTTGCGTAACGACGCGGACGCGGCAGACGCGGTGCAGGACGCCCTCCTCAAGGCCTGGGAAAAGCGGGACACCCTCAGGGTGCCAGCCCACTTTGGCACCTGGCTGACCCGCATCCTCATCAACACCTGCAAAGGCCGCCTGAGGGGCAGGACCCTGGAGATAGCACTGGCGGAGGTGCCGGATGAGGGGACGCAGGGGGTGTCTGAGGATGCCCTGGTGCTAAGAGCCGCGCTTGACTCCCTGGACCTGAAATACCGCATTCCCCTGGTGCTGCACTATTTGGACGGATACCCCGTGAAGGAGGTGGCGCGCATCATGGGCTTGCCTGTGGGCACGGTCAAAAGCCGCCTCTCCCGCGCCAAGGGACAGATGCAAACAAGACTCATCAACCAGGAGGTGTTTGACGATGAAACCAAATGACCTGGACCGCGCCTTCCCCCAGACCCCCCCGGTCTTTACGGAGCGCATCGACCAAACCCTCCGCCAGATCAAGGAGGAAAAACCCGTGAAGAAAATCACTTTCAGGGCTGTCCTGGTGGCAGCCATGGTCACCCTGCTGATTGGCGGCATCGCCTATGCCGCCATCAGCCTGGGTCAGGAATGGTACTATAACTCCCGTTTCACCGCCTATAAGGAGCATAAGCCAGAAAAACACCAGGCCATCATGGATAACCTGACAAAGGACATTCCCCAGGAGAACAGCGGCGAGGCGGCGGGGCTTGTGAGCCTCAAGGTGCAGGACGCCTCCTGGTCCAAGGAGCAGAGGGTGCTGACCATCAGCTACGCCGCAAAGCTGCTTCACCCTGACAAGGATGAGATGTACGCCCTGTGGGAACTGGACCAGGACGGCTCCTTTACGGTGGAGCCAGACCCGGAGGATCCGGACAGCCGCACGAAGCACTGGCTGTTTGCCCCCCAGGGCCACGGCATCCCCAGGGAGGTGATGAAAGATCCAAATAAACGCCTGCTGCTGATTGATCCGATGCGGGATGTCTACATCGGGAACAGCGATGTGACGATGCCCATGTGGGCGAGCGACATCTTGACCAACCCGGAGGGGCCAGTATTCACCATCCATGAGTTTGACTTAAAGTGGCTGGAGGACGCGGAAATCGCCAAGAACTATGAAAACCGCGGAACGCCTGAGGGCTGGAGTGTTGCGGACTATGAGAAGTACCTGAAGGATGAGGAAACCCGGCTATTGGCCAAGGCTAAAGACATGCGGGAGGCCATTGCCAAGAACACGGATGCGGATGGCTATCTACCCCTGCGGATGCCCTATGAGCTGTGGTTCTTTGACCTGGAGAAGAACGAGGTCGGGGACAAGGTGGATGGCGAACTCACCTTCAAGGTGAAGGTGCCATAAAAAAGGAACAAAAAAACGGGGCTGTCCATGATGACGGCCCCATTTTTCTTTAGCCCAGGCTGGTCACTTCACAAATCCCCAGCGCGTCCAGATGCTGGCGTGCCAGGTCATACAGTGGGGCGTCCAGCAATCGCTCCGGCTTGTGGGCGTCAATGCCAATGATGGCGCTGCATCCCTCCTGGGCCGCGATCTGCCAGAAATCAAGGTGAGGATAGCCGATGCCGCCCCGGCGGCGGTGGGTGTTGTAAAAGCCTGAGATGTTATATTCCAGGGGCAGACCCATGGCCTTTGCCGCCTGGCAGATGTCCCGGGCCGCCGAGCGGCAGGTATGGTCAAAGGCGGGATAGGCCTGGAGGAACAGGTCTGGATGGGCCAGGCAATCATACAGGCCGCTGGCAATGCCTGCCAGGGTCTGTGTGGTGTAGTTGACCACATGCTCAGTGCCAGACACCTTGCCGTAGTAGATGTCCTCATAGGGGCTGTCAAAGTGGTTTCCAAAAATCAGGAAGGCGATCTGGTGCTTTTCCTTTATCTCCAGCAGCCAATCCTTGTATTCCGGGAAATGCTCCACCTCAAGACCCAGGACGATTTCAATCTTGTCCGCATAGGTCGCCTTAAGGGCATTGACGGACTGGACATAGCCGTTTAGTTCTGACGCATCCATGCGGCTTCTGGAAACAAAACCGTCCGGGTAAGGCCAGGGGGTATGCTCTGAAAAACCTAAGCGGGTGTAGCCGCCCTCAATGGCACTGGTAACGTAGCTCTCATCAGCGCCCTGGGCGTGCTTGCAGCGGGCGGTGTGGGTGTGGTAATTGGTGCGGATGGGGCTGTCCTCCTTGGTTGTCATGCCATGTATTCTATCAGAGAAGCGCCTGGTTGACCATTGAGGGATGCCTGATATGGATGCCAGAAGATACAAAACCTCGATGGCCGCCCCGTTAAAGTTTTACGGGAGGGGGTCAGGGGGAGGGGGCTTTTTCAAAAGCCCCCTCCCCCTGAAAAAATCCTATCTGTTATTGGTCGTATCAGTTGGTCAGGTTATAGATCTCAATGGCGGAGTTGATCTCCTTGGCCAGGTTTTCCACTGTGGCAGCCACGTCCAGTTCACCGTTGATCAGCCGCTCGGTATAGGTTTCCACCAGCGCCCGGGCCTCGGGGAACACGCTCAGCAGGGCCCCGGCGTACTGGGGCGCGGTGTCATGCAGCTGGGAGATGGCGGTGCCAAACTGGGGGTACTTGGCAAGGTTGTCCTTGAAGGCATCCAGCTCGTGGGTGGCCACCGTGATGGGGAAGTAGCCGGTCTGGGCGTTCCAGAAGGCCTGGACATCGGGGGAGATCATGTATTTGACAAACTCCCAGGCAGCCTTCTGCTTGGCATCGTTGCCGGAGGCCAGCATCCACAGGGAGCCGCCGCCGATGGACACACCGCCCTTGTCATCGGGGTGGATGTTGGGGAAGTAGCCGGTGCCGATTTCAAAATTGTCGCCCACGTTGGTGAGGAGGGATTTGAGTGCGGCGGTGGATTCCAGGGTGATGGCGATGTTGCCGGAGATGAAGGCAGCCTTGGCATCGTTGTTGCCCCGGCCCAGGTAGGTGATGACGCCGTCGTCAATCAGCTTTTTCCACACATTGAAAACCGCTTCGGCGCCGCCGTTTTCGTCAAAGACCACCTTGGTGGCGGGGTCAGGGCCGCGGCCGTTGTTGTTGTCCACATAGTGCAGGCCCATCTTGCCCATCCATTGCTCAAAGAACCAGCCGTAGTTGCCCATGCCAAAGCCGTAGCGGGTCACCTTGCCGTCGGCGTCTTTCACCATCAGCTTCTCAGCCATGGCCACGATCTCGTCAAAGTTCTTGGGGGCCACCTCGGGGTCAAGGCCGGCGTCCTTGAAGGCGGTCTTGTTGTAGTACAGAAGGGGGGTGGAGGAGTTGAAGGGCATGGAGTAGAGCTTGCCGTCGATGGTGTAGTAGGCGGCGATGTTGGGCTCCACCTGGGAGATGTCATAGCCCTCGCCGTCGATCATCTCCTGCATGGGCAGCGCCCAGCCGGAGTCGATCATGAAGCGGCTGCCGATGTCATACACCTGCACCACATCACAGGGCAGGGCGGACATGCCGGCGGCCTTGATCTTGTTGATGGCGTCGTCGTAGGTGCCCTGGTATTCGACGGTGACCTTGATCTTGCCGTCAAACGCCTGGTTGAAGTCCTCCACCATCTTGGCGATGGCTTCGCCGTTGACCCCGCCCATGGAGTGCCAGAAGACGATTTCGGTGGGGGCAGTTTGGGCAAATGCTGTGCCCAGGCCCAGCAGCAGGCTGACTGCCAGCATCAGGGATAGAATTTTACGCATGATTGTGTGTTTCTCCTTTCAGATATCCCGTATAATTAAACGCCCTGAGCTTGATGCTCAGAGCGGTTCGGGTTAACCTTTCACGGCCCCTGCCATGAGGCCGTTGATAAGCTGCTTTTGCATGAAGATGAAAATGGACAGCGACGGCACGATCACAATCACCACGCCTGCCATCATCAGCCCCAGGGACTCGGCGTCGATGTCATACAGCATGCTGATGCCAATCTGCACCGTGCGGTAGCTGGAGGAGTTGGTGACCAGCAGCGGCCACATGTACTGGTTCCAGGTGTTGAGGAACACATAGGCGCCCAGCGCGCCCAGCGCCGGGCGGGACAGGGGCACCACCACCGAGGCCATGAAGCGCGGGTTGCTGCAGCCGTCGATCTTGGCGGCCTCGTGCAGCTCCCGGGCGAAGGTGAGGTAGTTTTGCCGCAGCAGGAAGATGCCCATGGCGCTGGTGAGGTAGGGGACGATGAGCGCCCGGAAGGTGTCAAGCCAGCCCCAGCGGCTGATGGTGAGGTAGTTGGCGATGATGGTGGCCTCTCCGGGCACCATCATGGTGGCCAGCACCAGGATGAACAGCAGCTTTTTGCCCCGGAAATCCAGAAACGCGAAGGCAAACGCCGCCAGGGAGCAGGTGATCATCTGGCCTATCATCACGGCGGTTGACACGATGAAGGAGTTGCGGATGAAGGTGAGGAAGGAATAGGCCGGGTTGGTGAAGGCCTTGACATAGTTGCCAAAGTTGACCGAGGAGGGGATCAGCCGGTTTTGATAGATCTCACTGGGGGGCATGACGCTGATGAGCAGCGTATAGATCAGCGGCGCCAGAATAATGATCAGAATGGGCAGGTTCATCAGCAGATTGCCCAGCTTTGACATATTTTTGCGCGTGGCGAGGCTGGTCATCAGTAGTGCACGCTCCTTTTCTCAAAGCTGAACTGAATCAGGGTGATCACCAGCACGATCACAAACAGGATGATGGAGCGGGCAGCCGCGGTGCCAAAGCGGAAGTTGAAAAAGGCATCCCGGTAGATGGCGTAGACGATGACGTTGGTGGCATCCCCCGGCCCGCCCTGGGTGAGCAGGCGGATCTGGCTGAAGGACTGGAAGGCGCTGATGATGTTGATGATGATCTGGAAAAAAAGCGTGGGGGAGATGGAAGGCAGCGTGATGCGCCAGAGCTTTTGCCAGTAGTTGGCGCCGTCAATGGCCGCGCTCTCGTACAGCTCGTCCGGCACGCCCCGGAGGCCTGCTGAAATAAAGATGAAGTTGATGCCGCTGGCAAGCCAGATGGTGAGCATAGACACCGAGAACAGGGCCCATCCGGGGTCGCCGGTCCAGTTGATCTGGGTGCCAAAGAGAATGTTGAGAAGGCCGTTGGTGGGGTGCAGGATCATGCGGAAGGCCATGGACGCCGCGGCAGAGGCGATGGCCACCGGCATCGCGTAGGCGGCCGAGGCAAAGGTGACGCCGGGGTATTTCTTGGCGGTGAGCAGGCTTGTGATGAGCCCTATCAACAGCCCCCCAAAGGCCACAATGGCCACAAACTGGAAGGTGACCAGCACACTCGCCCAAAAGGAGGAGCTGGCGAAGAGATCGGTATAGTTTCTCAGGCTCCAGAAGACCTTGGCGTTGCCCAGCTTGTCGGTCAGATAGGTGCTTAGATAGATGGTGCGCACAAAGGGATAAAACAGGAACAGGCCAAAGACCACAAACGCCGGCAGCAGAAAAAGATAAGGCTCTATGGCCGGGTAAAAACCTCTTCTTCCGGGCAGCCGTGGTTTGGGGTTGCGCGATTTCAGGCCGTCTGTCAGGGTCATCCTTGTCCTCCGCTGGCATATCCTCTTCAAGCGCTTCGAAGTGTTTTGATGCTAACATAGGGATTGTAAAATTACAAGGACGGGGTGTTGGCCAAAGCCAGCCAATGTCAAGGCCGGGTGAAGGGCATGTCAAAGGCGGGTCAAGCGCGGGAAAGCGTGGTAGAATAGCGCCAGGAAACCAACAGGGGAGGAGGCAGGCGACATGGCATTTGAGGGAAGGACAGCGCTTGTCACAGGCTGCTCCCGGGGCATCGGGGCGGCGGTTGCCCGGGCTTTCCGGGAGCAGGGGGCGCGGGTGGCGGGCATCGACCTGGACCCGGCGCAGGATGAACTGGATTTCTTCGTGCAGGGGGACATCGGGGACCAGAAAACGCTGGAACGCTTCGCCGCGGAGGCGATCCCCGCCTCAGGCCAGGTGGATTTTCTCATCAACAACGCCATGATCACCCGGGGCGGCCTGGACGCCTGCGGCTATGAGGGTTTTCTGGAGGTGCTCAGGGTGGGGGTTGCGGCCCCCTATTATCTGACCAAGCTGCTGGCGCCCCGCTTTGCCCCGGGGGCCTGTGTTGTCAACCTGTCCTCCACCCGGGCTTTCCAGAGCCAGGCCAACACCGAGAGCTACACCGCCGCCAAGGGCGGCATCACCGCCCTCACCCACGGGATGGCGGTGTCCCTGGCCGGAAAGGCGCGGGTGAACGCCATCGCCCCGGGCTGGATAGATACCACAGGCAGCGCGTTTTCAGGCGGCGACGCGGACCAGCACCCCGCCGGGCGGGTGGGGAAGCCGTCTGACATCGCTGCCGCCGTGCTGTTTTTGTGCGGGGATGGCGCTTCCTTTATCACCGGGCAGACCCTGGTGGTGGATGGCGGCATGTCCCGGCTCATGGTTTACCATGGGGACCGGGGCTGGGCATACCAGGATCCGCAATAAGCGTCCTTCGCGACCAGGATTCATTGTTTATCGATAGGATAGCCGGGGTATACTTCCTCATGTAAAGACGGCGCTAAGCAAGAAAGGTGGAAAGAGCATGTCCGTGATCGAGGTTACGAAAGATAATTTTGAGAAAGAGGTTTTGCAGTCCGATAAGCCGGTGCTGGTGGATTTCTGGGCGGCCTGGTGCGGCCCCTGCCGCATGGTGAGCCCGGTGGTTGAGGAGATCGCCAAGGAGCACGAGGAGATCAAGGTGGTCAAGATCAATGTGGATCAGGAGCAGGAGTTGGCCAGGCGTTACCGCATCATGTCCATCCCCTCCCTGTATGTGTTCAAGAACGGCGAGGTGGCCAACAAGACCATCGGCGCTGTGCCCAAGCAGAACATCCTGGCGATGCTGGACTGACAAACCCAGGCAGACATCCCCCAAGCGGCCATGGCAGCCGCTTTTTTATTGGCCTGTGTTATAATGGGGCTGATCAAAACAATGGAGGAGAGGCCATGCTGTACTGCGTTTCATGCCGGGAACTGATGGAGGGGGCCTGCGGCCAGCGCCGCCACCAGACCCGCGCGCCCCAGCCCGAGGACCAGGTGCTGCTCTTCCGGGGGGACAGCATCCAGGCAGGGATCCTGGAGGCGATGCTCAAGGACGCTGGCCTGCCATATTTGCGGGAGGGGCGGCTGGGGTCGGGATTCACAGCCTGGGCGGGGGAGATGCTGGAATCCTACAGCATCTATGTGCCCTATGCGCTGTACGACAAGGCCAATGAGCTGGCCCTGGTGCTGAAAACCGCCCCTGATGAAACCCCGGAGGGGGAAGTGGAGGCGGAGTAGGGCGGCTTCAGGGCTGATTGTCTGCCTTTAGCAGCGTGAAAGCGTTGCGGTCATAGGCAATCAGCCCTTCTTTTGCCATGTTGCCCATCTCCCGGCTCAGGGCGCTGCGGTCAACGCCCAGGTAATCGGCCAGGGCCTGGCGGTTAAAGGGGATGGTGAAGCGCTCGCTGCCCGCGTCAAGCGCCTGGCGGGACAGATAGGACATCAGCTTCTCCCGGGTGGAGCGCTGGGTGGAATCCTCAATTTTTGAAAGCAATTTTCGGTGATCATCCAATAGAATATCAAGCATGGTGCGGATGAGCTGGGCCTTGAGGTGGCAGCGGTCACAGCGGCTGCTCAGGAGCCTGCCGGTATTCAGCAGCACCGCCTCGGTGTATTCCGCCGCCTGGACGGAAACCGGCAGGGGCTGTTTTTCGCCCCCGGCAAATGCCTCCACCAGCAGTTCCCCCGGCGTTACGATGGAGAGGATGGAGCGGTTGCCCCAATAATCCTCCCGGATCACCAGGGCGCTGCCGGTGAGCACCAGGCCGGTTTCCCCCGCAGGGCTGCCAGCATGGATCAAATATTCACCCTTTGCGTAGCTGCGTTCCCGCGCGCCCAGGCAGGCCAGGGCCTGCACGATCTCCCGATCGTTCATCCCCTGAAACAGGCGGCAGGATCTGAGCAGAGAAAGCTCCATAAGCCCTCCTTGTTGCAAAAGCAACATCATCCGTAAACCCATTGTGTTACACTTCCTCAGGCCTGTCAAGGCGATACGGACAAAGGAGGAAAGAAATAGATGATGGAGACGGCGATGTTCTGCCACCAGTGTGAGCAAACGGTGCCTGTGAAGGGCTGCACAGGCCGCATGGGGGTATGCGGCAAGGACGCGGAGACCGCCAACCGCCAGGATGACCTGACCCGCGCGCTGATCGGCCTGGCGGTGGTTTCTGGCGGCCAATCTTCTGGCGAGGCCAACGACCTGTTGATGCTGGAGGGGCTTTTCACCGGCATCACCAATGTGAGCTTTGATGCACACGCGGTGGCGGCCATGACCAGCCAGGTGGAATCGGCAGCCCGTGCCTTGGGGAAGGTGCCTGAAAAGGTTCCCCTGCCCTGGGAAGACACGGATAAGGACATCGCCTCTCTCAAATCCCTGGTGCTGCTGGGCCTTAGGGGCATGGCGGCCTATGCCCACCACGCCTGGGTGCAGGGGCAGAAGGATGCCGCCGTCACCGGGTTTTTCTACGAGGCGATGGCCGCTCTTGAGGGCAAGGGCGATCTGGCCCACTGGCTCAAGCTGGTGGATAGAACCGGCGAGGTGAACCTGGCCTGCATGGCGCTGCTGGATCAGGCCAACACCGGCAGCTTTGGCACACCCACGCCTGTGACCGTGCCCCTCACCATCGAAAAAGGCCCCTTCATCGTGATCAGCGGCCATGACCTGAGGGATTTGAAGCTGCTGCTGGAGCAGACCGAAGGTAAAGGCATCAACATCTACACCCACGGCGAAATGCTGCCCGCCCACGGCTACCCGGAGCTTAAAAAGCATAGCCACCTGAAGGGCAACTTCGGCACCGCCTGGCAAAACCAGCAGAAGGAGTTTGTGGATATTCCGGGCCCGGTGCTGTTTACCACCAATTGCATCATGCCGGTGAAGGACAGCTACCGTGACCGCATCTTCACCACCGCCGTGGTGCGCTACCCCGGCATGACCCACATCGGGGATGACAAGGACTTTAGCCCGGTGATTGAAAAGGCGCTGGCGCTGGGCGGCTACCCCGAGGACAGGGTGATGACCGGCATCAACGGCGGCAAAACCATGACCACGGGCTTTGGCCACGGCACGGTGCTGGGCATTGCGCCCGCCATCATCGACGCGGTGAAGGCAGGGGAGATCAGCCATTTCTTCCTGGTGGGCGGCTGTGACGGCGCCAAGCCCGGCCGCAACTACTACACCGATTTTGTCAAAATCACGCCCCAGGACGCCATAATCCTCACCGTGGCCTGCGGCAAGTTTCGCTTTAACGACCTGGATTTGGGGACCCTCAAGGGCCTGCCCCGCATCCTTGACATGGGGCAGTGCAACGATTCCTACTCCGCCATCCGGGTGGCGGTGGCCCTGGCCGAGGCCTTTGGCTGCGGCGTGAACGATTTGCCCCTGTCCATCGTGCTGTCCTGGTATGAGCAAAAGGCGGTCTGCGTGCTGCTGACGCTCCTCCACCTGGGCATCAGAAACATCCTGCTGGGACCCACCCTCCCCGCCTTTGTCAGCGAAAACGTGCTCAAGGTGCTGGTGGAAAACTACAACATCGGGCCCATCTCCACACCGGAAAAGGACCTGAAAAAGCTGCTGGCCAAATAAGGCTGGTTAGGCTGGAAAAACAGCCAGGCGACGCGCGTCATCATACCCCCTTTTGCATGGCAGAAGGGGGTGCTTTGACCGGCGCCGGCCATTTGACATATGAATCATTTTATTTATAATCAAAGACAGACCTATCACTTGTCGATACAGTCCCGCCATTCGCGATGCACGCGGCTATGCCCGCTTTGAAAGGAGCCGGATGTCACAGACTGTTGTACGCCCGCCCCAGATCAGGCGTGCGCTGGGAAAAAAGCGCGCGGGAGGACTTGCGATTCTTTTCGCTTTCATGCTTTTCTTCTATGGGCCGCTGTTGTACATGTTCATCCTGGCCTTCGCCAACTCCTATAATTTTCCCGCCATTATGCCCAATGAATTTGGCTTCATGTGGTGGGATTATGTTTTTAAGCAGCCCAACACCCTGGTTTCCATCACCAACTCCTTTTTGTTTGCGGTCTGCTCCACCGCGCTGAGCTTTGTCATCTGCATCCCGGCGGCCTACGCGCTGGCGCGTTTTCAATTCACAGGGCGTAAGCTGGTGATGTTTCTCTTCCTCCTGGGAAACGCCTTTCCCAAAATCGGCATGTACACCTCCATGGGCATCATTTTTTACAAAGTCGGCCTGATGGGCACCTTCATGGGCGTCCTGCTGATCCATATGCTGGGCACGATGATGCAGATGATATGGCTTCCGGCGGGCGCTTTCAGAAGCGTGCCCCGGCACCTGGAGGAGGCCGCCCGGGACGCGGGCGCCGGGCCCTTGAGGACCTTTTTCAAGGTCACCCTGCCGGTGGCCTGGCCCGGCATCGCCGTGGCGCTGCTCTACGCCTTTATCGGCTCACTGGGGGAGAGCGTGGGCACTTTGTTTGTGGGCCTGCCCCAGTGGCGCACCATGATGACGGAGATGTACGGGGTGATCCTGGACTTCCCGGCCACCGCCGGCGCGGTGTTTGCCCTGCTGCTCATCATTCCCAATTTTGTATTGCTCTTGCTCATGCGCAAGTACATCGGCGCTGAAACCATGGCCAAGGGCTTCAAGATGAGTTGAGGAACGCTGGAGGATACGACTTTGTCAATGCTTGAAATCATCAACATGACCAAACTCTATAAAACCGGGGACGGCGTCAAGGACATCAACCTGACCATCCGGGAAGGCGAGCTGGTGACCCTGCTGGGCCCCTCTGGCTGCGGCAAGACCACCATCCTGCGCACCATTGGCGGTTTTTTGAACGTGGACGGCGGGGACATCCGCATTGCCGGCCAAAGCATCATCCACCTGCCGCCGGAAAAGCGCCCCACCTCCATGGTCTTTCAGGCTTACAACCTCTGGCCGCACATGCGGGTCTTTGACAACCTGGAGTTTGGGCTGAAGCTGCGCAAAATTCCCAGGGCTGAGCGCGCCCGGCGTATTTCCGAGATGATGGCCCTGGTCAAGATGAGCGGCATGGAGAAGAAATACCCCGGCCAGATGTCAGGCGGGCAACAGCAGCGCATCGCCATCGCCAGGGCGCTGCTTCTGGAGCCCCAGGTGCTGTTGCTTGACGAGCCCTTCTCAGCGCTGGATGCCAAAATCCGCCAGCAGATGCGCGAAGAACTCCGCAAAATCCAAACCGACCTGAACATCACCGTGGCCTTTGTCACCCATGACCAGGAGGAGGCCATGGCCCTGTCTGACCGGGTGGTGGTGATGAACAAGGGCAATATCGAGCAGGAGGGCTCCCCCCAGGACATCTACCACCGCCCCCAAAGCCGCTATGTGGCGGACTTTATCGGCGAGATGAACTTCCTGCAAATGCCTGACAAAAAGGTGCTGGCCGTGCGCCCGGAGCATGTGGAGGTTTCGCCCGGCAGCGGCGGCGACCTGGATGGGTATGTTCGTACCATCATGATGCTGGGCCACTACATCGAGATGACCGTGGACACCGACCATGGCATCGTCAAGGCCTTCATCAGCGATGAGCAGGCACAAAGCTTCGGCCGGGGCGACGCGGTCACCCTGCGTTTTGGCCGCAAGCAGGAGTACACCACCCCATAAGCTGTCATCCCTGGCCTGATGGCCTGATGAAATAAACGGGACCCAAACAAAGGAGGAACCCATGAAGAAAATCCTAACCCTCGTGCTGGCTCTGGCGTTGGTGCTCTCCCTGGGCGCACCCGCCCTGGCGACGGAGAAACCCGTTGTGAACCTCTGGACGACCGGATCCCAGAATGTCGCTGATCTCTTCAACGCCCTGATCACTGAATACAACGCCCTGCCGGATGCCAAGACCGAGGTCAGGCTTCAGTTCCTGCTGTCGGGCACCGGGGACGAGGGCATGCTCTCCCGCGTCTCCTCCGCCTACCTGGCCGGGCAGAAGGACACAGAGTTTGACATGATGGCGGAGAATACCGCCAGCCTCCAGTCCTACATCGACGAAACCGGAACCGAGGACATCTTCCTGACGCTGGATTTCAGCAAGCTTTCCAACTATGGGAATGTCACCCTGAAACCCTCCATCCTTCAGGACAAGGTTGTCCCCTACCGGGGCACCACCGTGGTCTTCGCCTATGACTCCGCCCGCGTGCCCGCGGAGGAACTCCCCCACACCTGGGAGGAGCTGACCCAGTGGATCAAGGCCCATCCCGGTCGTTTTGCCTACAACGAGCCCACCACCGGCGGCGCCGGCTCTGCCTTTGTGCGCACCGCCGTCTACCGCTTCATCCAGGACAAGTCCTCCTACACCTCGGTTGACCCGGTCTGGGCAGAGCAGTGGGACGAGGGCTTTGCGTGGCTGGCCGACATCCATCCCCACCTCTACAAGTCCGGCGGCAGCGTGGTCTATGTGGCCAAGAACCAGGGCACCCTGGATCTGCTGATCAACCAGGAAGTGGACATCATCCCCGCCTGGGCCGACCAGGTGCTCACCAACGTGGGCCAGGGCACCCTGCCTGAGACCACCCGGATGTACCAGCTGGATGACGCCGCGCTCACGGGCACGGATGTGTCCATGGCCATCCTCTCCATCGGCAAAGCCGGGGAAGCCTGCTATGATTTCATGGACTTCGTCATCAGCCCTGCCGGGCAAAAGATCGCGCTGGAGAACATGAAGGCCATCCCGGTCATCGACCCCGCCCTGATCGACTCGGCCCAGAAGGACCTGGTGGCTGATCTGAAGGTGGAGAACTTCGCCTTTATGTCCATTGGCAACCTGGGCGATGTTTTCAACGAGCGCTGGAACGAGGAGATCATGACCCTCAAATAACCCCTGACTGATCCCGGGCCCGGAGGCCGCCGCACAGCGGCTTCCGGCCCGGTGAAATCCCCTCTTAAAGGAGAAGCGCATGACCACCTCCACCCCCCAAACCGATAGGGAAGAGAAGCGCAAAGCATGGCAGAAACGCGCCCTGCTGCTGCTGTTTTTGGGGCCGGCGCTGATATTGTCGCTGAGCATCATCGTCTACCCCATCATCAACACGGTCATCCGCAGCTTTACCGACCCCGCGACGGGCGGGTTTTCCCTGATGCACTATGAATACCTCTTCACCAACCGCATCGCGGTGGCGGACATCTGGTACACGCTGTGGATCACCGTGATCACGGTGGCCCTGTCAGTGTTTATTGCCTATCTGCTGGCGCTGTAC
>ENA-UOOM01002610-UOOM01002610.1-fermentation-metagenome-genome-assembly--contig:-NODE-2610-length-14460-cov-9.837973_pt1 | contig 14460 bp, 16 predicted proteins | sample MGYA00245781_ERZ724031 | MGnify/ENA primary metagenome ERZ724031 (study PRJEB28704, sample SAMN03018317) | fermentation metagenome | biome: anthropogenic terrestrial biome; feature: soil; material... | reverse complement strand
CTCAGATTCGGAGAAGGTGAATTTCTTCCGCGCTTGCGTAGACGCAGGATTCCATTATTCCACGACTTGCATTTGGGTGAAGAATGCCCTCGTGCTTGGGCGGGGCGACTACCAACAGATGCACGAACCGGTGCTGTACCATCCGCCTCCTTCTGGTCATTATTCGTCTGCCACCATCAGCCCGGCTGCTTTCAGCTTGGCGAGTAGGGCATTGAAATCCGTGACCAGACCGGCGGTATCGATGGCGGTGCTGTCCGCCTGATTCTCCGCAGCAGGAAGCCCCGTGACCGAGGCTCCCGACAGGATTTCCAGCGTGCCGCCGATGACGGTTTTCTCGCCGCCTTGTTCGGTGTAATTCTTTGTGTTGTAGCTCATGTCACACCTCCGTTAAGCCTTCTGCTGGAGAACCTTGACAGCCTCCGGCAGGATTAGTTTGCCGTCAACGCGCTGAGTGGCAACGAATCCATCAAGGGTATTGGCAACCTTATAGAAACTCATCAACTATGCGGCTTTCGCGGTCAAGAATGCGAAATTGCCAAGGTATCCGGTTCGCCAATCGGCTGGCTGTTTTTTTGCTGTTCGAACTTTCTATCATATAGTAGCGCTGCAATCAATACAACAAGTATCGATCCTGCATTATGAACCAGTGCGCCAGTAGTAGGAGTCAACCATCCCATAAATGACATTAGGATTGCCACGAAATTGATCAACAGGGACAGGGAGATACTGAATTTTATGGTGCGCACCGTCGCATTGGAAAGCCGTTTCAGATACGGAATTTTTGATATATCATCGCTCATAAGGGCAATATCTGCGGCATCCACAGCAATATCGCTGCCCATAGCTCCCATTGCTACGCCTACGGATGCTGTCTTGAGGGCAGGAGCGTCGTTTACGCCATCTCCTATCATACAGACCGCCTTGCCTTCCTGCTGCAATTGTACAATGCTTTGCACCTTTTCCTCCGGCAGTAAGTCTGCCCGCACAGAGGTAATGCCTACTTGTTTCGCAAAATAATCAGCCGTTCTACGGTTGTCACCGGTAAGCAGCACAGTCTGTGTACCTATCTCGTCTAACTTAGCGACCATTTCCTTCGCCGTAGGACGCAGCACATCGGAGAGTGCAATCACACCCACGCAAAGCCCATCTGCAGCTGCCAGAATCGAAGCTTTACCTTGATTTCGCAAAGTATCCAGAGTATCACTAACCTGTTTTGGAATGTCAATTCCATTTTCCAGTAAATATTTCTCGCTGCCACAGAACAAATTACGACCGGAGACATTGGCATAAATTCCCTTGCCTGCTTCCATACGAAATCCTGACGGCTCTTTCAAAACAATATCGTTTTCCTTGGCATGTGTGACGATTGCTTTTCCTAAAGGATGCTCACTGCGGGATTCTGCCGAAGCGATCAAAGCAAGCAGCTCATTTTCATCAAACTCGGAGGAGAATGAGATCGTGTCACTCACCTCAAGTTTTCCAAACGTAAGGGTACCGGTCTTATCAAAGGCTATGGTATCTACCTTGCCCATCTTTTCGAGAGCTTCACCGGATTTTATTATAACCCCATGTTTAGTGGCTTGCCCAATAGCAGCCATGATAGCAGTAGGAGTAGCCAAAACTAAGGCACAAGGGCAAAACACGACCAGTACGGTAACAGCACGGACTATGTCCTGCGTAATGAAATACGTCGCAATGGCAATTAATAATGCCACCGGCACAAGCCAAGTTGCCCATTTATCTGCGATACGCTGTATTGGTGCTTGCTTGTTTTCTGCATCCCGAACCATGCGAATCAACTTTTGTAGCGAACTGTCTTCGCCAACATTCGTTGCTTCCATGTCGATTGCTCCAAAACGGTTGATAGTACCACAGAAAACACCATCACCGACTTCCTTGTCCACAGGCAGTGATTCACCAGTCATGATAGCCTGATCGACCGATGTATTTCCACTGATGATTTTACCATCCACAGGGATGGTTTCTCCGGGAAGAACTCGCAAAATATAACCCACTTTGATTGATTCCGCGTTTATCATTTCTTCTTTCCCATTGTTAATTCTGCGGCCTTGTTGCGGAGCAAGGCTGATTAGATTCTTAAGGCCCTTTTTGGAACGTTCAGCAGTTTTTTCCTCCAGAATCGCACCAATCGCCATAATAAATGCGACTTCACCAGCGGCAAAAACATCTCCAATGGCTATGGCTGCAATCATGGCTATGGAAATTAAAAGTGCCGAAGATATCTTGCTCATGCCCTTGTTATTGATTATTCTCCATATTGCCAGATATAGAAGTGGAATTCCTGAGACGATAATCGAAACCCAAGCTGGGTCAACGGGAACTTCTATTTTTAACAACATAAGAATCAGACTTGCGGCCAGAAACACGCCTCCGACAATCGTCATAGGTACTCCGGCAAATAAAGCATTTAATCTTTTCATTATATAAAATCCTCCTGTTGAATTTTTGATTGAACAATGATACAATGTATTTGCTATTGAACATCTTGTTCGTTATTATTGTACGGCTGAAAGACATCATATGCAACAATCAAATAAGCTGGAGTGTATGGTACGGAACATTTCATGAAATTTGTACGGAAGGGATTGCGATGGACAGAAGACAACGGAAAACAAGGGAAGCTATTTTCAAGGCATTTAGCACACTGCTTGAGACAAAGCGTTATGCAAATATAACCGTACAGGAAATCATCGATGAAGCAAACGTTGGGCGGAGCACTTTTTATGCTCATTTTGAAACAAAAGATGAGCTACTCAAAGCGCTGTGTACTGATATCTTCAGCCATGTATTTGCAGATGAACTCATGTCAGAGAAAACCCATGATTTTTCACGCAATAACAATGGGCTTGAGACAAGTCTCTCACATATTATCCATCATTTAAAAGACAGCGAAACAAATATAGTGAGCATTTTATCTAGCGAAAGCGGCGAACTCTTTATGAAGTATTTTAAGGAATACCTTACAGAGATGTTCTCCAAATATTTAAATGAAACAAAAGTTAATGCCCCTGCTGATTTCGTGCTAAACCATCTCGTAGGTAGCTTTGCCGAAACAGTAAAATGGTGGATTGATAATAAAATGAAATATACACCCGAGGAGACCGCCAGGTATTATATAGAGGTTAGCTGTGTTAATAGAGCTGAAGATTAACGGGCTTGATTACACAAATAAACCGGCGGGCTGTTTATTTGCCGTAATACTATCTTTTAACGATTACAAGGCAAATCGTTAAAAGATGCACACCCCCAGAGGTCAAATCGTTAAAAGTAAGCTCTTGAAAGCCACAGGTTCATATCAAGTGTCCTCCGAAAATAGCTTTTCAAAAGCGCCAACTATTGATACAAGGCAAACCTCGTAAACGCAGAAAAGCCCAGTATTACTGGACTTTCGGGCAAACAAAAAACCACCTGCTGACAAAATGCCTTTTATCAATAGATGGTATTTGATTTGCCCATACGGTATAATTACGACAAAGGGGAAACCCGCATGGAATCAGGGTTTTCAGGAATTCGGGTCTGATTTTCGCTCTTTTCCCAACGAAATTCACCAGAGGATTCAGCCCTTTGGAAAGAGAGGTGTTCTATTTACGACAAAAGAGTTACCAGGAGATAGGATTACGGCTTGTTAGCGACACAAAATCGCAGTATGGTAGGAACAAGGGGAATCTTTCACGCTCTGCTCCTATTGATTTGTTGCCATTTCTTCTGTCATCCGAAATACGGCAGCCAGGGTTTCACCCGATTGAGTCAGAACCCCCTCAAAGGAATAGCGCCCATCTTCCTCCCACCCAAGGCGGTATTGCAGGGCTTTGAGAAACGCGATGCGTGCCATCGCGCAGGAGTTCTTGGTCCTTACCCAATAAGCGGGCGGGATTTCATACGCATCCAGGTCATCCTTTGCCGCGGCAGAGATTAGAAGATTCCCATTTTCCTCATCATACCAGAAGCTGAGGTGCGTGGGGTTTCCCAGCAGTCCAATCATCCGGCGTGGGAGAAAAATCCTCTTGCTTTTCATGCAAACTCGAATTGATAGATTATTCGTTTTCATCGCCATCCTCCGCGTTCATCCTGATCCCTCCGTAGGGGCGGTGCATCAGTTCTTCTGGGGTAGGGAGCTTAGCGCTGATTTGGGCATTGTGCCGCTCCCCGGTCTTGGGGTCGATCGTGATGAAGGTGCTGGCGGTATCCACCTTATACTTGGTGCCCAATTCTTCGAGCGTGTAGCCAAACCGCCCCTTCCAATCCTCCGGCATATTGATTATGGTATTGCGCTTTTTCTTACCACCCGCCGATTCGATCACTTCGGTGAAAACCTGCAGGCACTCGTCCAAATTGAAAACGATGACTCTTTTGTTGCCCAGTTCCTGATAGATTGCCATGCATCGGTACTTGGCGGCGCGGTTCCAGCCCATCATATCGTAAATCATGCTGCAAAATATTCTTGCCATGCACTTGCGAGGGTTGTTCTTTTCCTTCTTCAGATTAAAGGTTGCAAATTTAAGCGAATCCCGGTCATAATTCTGGCTGGGTTCGATGATAATGCGCTGGTTTTTTTCGTCTATATTGATGACAATATGCTGATGCTCCGGGAACAGGTTGACGCAGGACATATTGAAGGTGACGCTGTCAATGGCGAAGGTAATCTTCGGCTTGAATATGGGAGAGAGAAAATCGCCGCGCACCCGCTGCACGCTTTCCTTTTTTAGCTCACTGTAATCGCTTAAACCGCCCCGGCTCATTTTGCCGGTTTCGGTCATGAGATCAAGCCCCAATTGTTCGGTGTTATCCATTCATACCCCCCATTTCCGCGATTCGTCTTTCCGCTTCCTTACGGGTTAGCGGTTTCACCTCACTTGCAAAGCCCGGCACGGCGGTGGCGGATGCGCCGATGCTCCACTCATCCAATACGTTTGCCAAAGCCCTTCTACATAGCATCATATAGTCTGGCATTGTTTCCCCGAACTCGGACAGCCAGTCGGAAGGAACCGCTCTGACCGGACGCTCACCCTGTTCACCCGGCGGCAGATGGAATTCACAGCAGCCGAGATCGAAGAGCAGTACCTGTTCATCGTTCTTTGAAAAGCAGTTTGCGGTGCTTTTATACTTCCAATTTTCCTGCCATCCCATAAGATCGAATAAGACACGAGATAGCTCCTTTGCCGGGACCAGCTTGCTGTTCCAGCCCACGGCATTCTTATTTCTTCTGGTGCAACTACGCACCGCAAGCAATCTCTCGCTGGGATGGAGGAGGATTTCCACTTGATCTGCATGCTTTAGCAAGGAAATACAGCTTGCACTGAAGCAAATTCCCCGGCGGGAGATGGTGATCGTTGCCGTGTCCTTGCCACCAAACAATTCCCGGCGCACACGCTTTGCGCCCATAATGTAGGCGACTTCCGCTCGGATATCCACCTGACGGATACGCGCCATGACCAGAGCGCCAAGATAGTGCCCTGCGTCATAACCGCCGAACGCCGGATTCATCGGGATGAATCCAGCCAGCAAGCCGCGTTTTATGATCCTGATTTCGTATTCGTGATTGAAGAAGGGGGATGCGTGGTTTGCCTTTAACAGCAGGAGCACCCGTGCGTGTTCTTCTCTCGATACGATCCCTTCATGATGCTCCGGCTCGTAATAGAGCCGCCGCTGACCGACATTTCGTCTAGTCTGGTGGGTCAGAAAGCTGACCGTATAGCTCTTTTGCATGATGATGTCGCCGCAATAGCGTTCATTGCGGCAGATTCCGGCGACGGCGGCAGTCGACCACTCCAGATTGCCCTTTGCCGTGGGGAGTGCCAGCTCGGTCAATATCCCGGCGATTTCCTTTTTCGAGTAGCCGGACAGGAACAGATCGTAAATGAGGCGAACCGTCTTTGCTCCCTGCGGCTCAATCACCATGCGGTATTTACCGTCTTTCTGGTATCCCAGCAGGTTTTGCGTTGGGCAGAGATAGTCGCCCCGGTCAAAAATGACTTGGAGCCCAAACTTCACCGACCCGGATTTCAGCTCACTGTCCAGCTCCGCGAACATGGCAAGCACCGTCAGGATTACTTTGTTACCGGCTTCCAGCGTGTTTAAGTTGTTATTTTCAAAGTAGATGCCCACAGGCGGGTCCAGCGTCAGAAGCTCCTGCACCGTGTTCAGGCAATCCGTTGTGTTTCTTGCGAATCGTGAAACATCCTTTATGACAATCAGGTCAATGCTCCCGGCACGGCAGGCTTCAATCATTTCCCGGAAGCCGGTTCGATTACGGACGCTTGTACCGCTTATTCCATCGTCAAAAAATATGCCGATGTACTCCCAATTCGGATGTTGTGGGATGAACTTCTCATAATACTCCCGCTGGTTTTTCAGGCTGTTCTCCTGGTCCTTGCTATCGGTTGACACCCGTGCATAGGCGGCCACGCGCAGCTTCTTCTGCCGCCAGTCCTTGCTGTTGTATTTTGGATCAACCTCCGAGATAATTCTCTTTCGCGCGTTATTTGCCATGACGGCCTCCTTCACAGCATCCAATACCAGCCGTCAGCACGCTTGACGGATTGAACACCAAGAGATTTCTTCGCACGATCCACTGTACGCTTACCCACATCCATCTCCCGGAACAGTTCATAAATCTGTACACATGGAACCGCTCCGTCATTGAGCAACTCGGTGAGTTTTTCCATGACCATCGGCATTTTTCCGCTGTCGGATGAAGTGTAGCTCTCGCCATTCAGCAGTTCATCCACAGTAATATCATATTCCCCAATCCAATGTACGCTGGAATCCTCATGAATTTCAAACGCAATGGGCCTGCCCTCCGGAGCAAGGCTGTTTTTGACTTGTGCCATCACACGCACAGATGGATCGTTTTTGATCCTGCCCACAAGCAAGACGCTCCGAGCGACGGCTGTGATATCGATGGAGCCAAGCCCTCGGTAAATGCTTTTTGAGCCGCTTGCCTTGTTCATATGTCCTATCATAACAATGGCGCACCCTGTGCGTTCAGCCATAGCCGCAAGCTGCTTGAGGATTGGCCGGACACCATCGGCGCGGTTCAACTCATTGCCATCTCCTAAATATGCCTGCAAGGGATCAAGCACCAGCAAGCGCGCTTTGGTTTCATTGATCGCATCCTCTATACGCGCATCGTTCAGTGTCAAACCGTATTCGGACTCATCGATAAATGCAATCTGAGCACAGTTAGCGCCTGCGCTCATTAGCCGCGGCTTCAATGTATCCTCGGCGCCATCTTCCGCGCTTTGATATATGATACAGCCAGCGGAAGAAGCGGAGTCTAGGCCAGGCATGGACAGTCCTTTGGACAGCAACGCGGCTATATTCAGGATAAGCGTCGTCTTACCATCGCCGGGATCGCCCTGTATCACTGAAATCTTGCCAAATGGAATGTATGGATACCAAAGCCAGTCCACCTTACGGGCTGTGACTTCTGAAAAGTACCGAATGGGCATTTCCGTTTGATAATCTCTGCCCATTCGTACAACTCCCTCCACTATATATTCATGTTCGATTCTATCATGATGAGGCATGGCCAAACAAATAGCTATGCTCAAAAAACTATGATAGGAGCATTGGAACATGGAGAAAAAGCATGAAATCGACCTCCAAATCGTGGGAGGGCGCATCCGAGCTACAAGGCAGGGGCTTGGGCTGACACAGGAAAAGGCGGCGGAGCGCACAGACATTACGGGCCAGTATTGGAGTTTGCTGGAGACAGGGCGAGAACGTGGTAGCGTGAGTACCTACTTGCAAATCGCCGATGCGTTGGATTTGACCTTGGATGATCTCTTTTATGACGGCATTGATGTCCTGCGAACGGAAAAGGCATTGTTGCAGGGAGACATTTTAGTCGACTGCACCGCCGGGGAAAGGCAGATTATCAGCGAAACGGTTCATGCGCTCAAGGCTGCGTTAAAGCGGACACGAGAGCGTTAAGCGGATACCCTGGCAATCTTGCAACCTTGACCGTTTTTCGGGGTGAAAGCCTTGAGAAACCGCAGGATTTTAAGGTTGCCAGCCCCAAAAAATCTGGCAACCTTGCACGACCTACTGGCAATGTTCGTGCAGAAATCTATCATTGAAAGAAGCGGCGGGAGCTGCTGTCACCTGATCGGTGGCGGCGGCTCCCGCCGCTTTTTTGCTTTGTCCACAAGGATGTCTGCTATTTCACCAGAACAGATAGCCCATTTTACAAGAAGGAGGAACCCATGCATTTTCGATACAAATACGAACATCTCGACTGCGCTTACTGCGCCGACCTTGAGGGCAAGTATTACAGGCCGGCGCTGTTCCTGATCCAAAGGTGGGATTTGGAATGCGTGGCGTAAGCGAGGAACAGGTTGCGAGGGCACGAGAGCTTGATCTGCTGTCTTATTTGCAGGCATATGAGCCTGGGGAGCTAAAGCCGGATGGCCCGGGACGCTTTACCACCGTCACCCACGGCAGCCTTATCATTTCCAACGGCAAGTGGTGGTGGAACCGGAGCCAGGTCGGCGGCATATCCGCACTGGACTATCTCATGAAGGTGCGGGGTATGGACTTCGTGGCGGCGGTAGAACATCTGACCGGGGAACGGGCGGAAACCGCAAAAACCTACCAAGCGGAAGCAAAATTGCGGCCGCCAACCCCCAGGTGGACTTTCTATCCCCCAAGGCCCTGCCGTTATGCCACAGGCGCGGTGTCCTATCTGCAAAGCCGGGGCATCAGCCCGGAGGTCATTCGCCAGTGCATACAGCTTGGCATTCTGTATGAGAGCCGTTACTACAATCCGCAGAGCCAATATCATAATAACCCTGTCTGCGTATTCGCCGGAAAGGACGAAACCGGAGCAATCAAATTTGCCGCCATGCGCGGACTCTCCGGCGATTTCAAGCAGGATAAAGCAGGGAGCGACAAACGCTTTAATTTCCACATTCCTGCACAAAATCCGGGCAGCCGCCACTTGGTCGTATTTGAGGCTCCCATTGACGCCCTTTCTCACGCCACGCTCCAGCAGCGAGACGGCTGGCATTGGGATGGGCACAGGCTTTCGCTGGGCGGCACTTCGGACGTCGCCCTCATAGCATTTCTGGAGCGCAATCCGCAGATTGGCCGCATCGTCCTGCATCTGGACAACGATGTGGCCGGTATCACCGCCGCCCGGAAAATCAAAGCCCGCCTTGCCGCAGACAGCCGATTCTCCCGCATTCGCGTGTCAGTAAATCCCCCACACAGGGGAGCCAACGACTACAACGATCTTCTACTCCAAGATATTCAGAGGGAGAAAGAGCAAAAACACCGCAGCCGCCGCGAGGCGGCTCTTTCCATTTAATAATGACAGGAGGCTCACCATGAATAACAAAGTACAGATTTTCGAGAACGGGGAGTTCGGCACGCTGGAAGTGCTGATGATTGGCGACAAACCATATTTCCCCGCAACTGAAAGTGCAACGATTCTTGGGTATTCCAATGCCAGAGACGCGATTGCGCGGCACTGCAAAAAAGATGGGGTCGTGAAACACGACGTCATCGACAGACTGGGCAGGAATCAAGAAAAACACTATATCAACGAGGGAAACCTCTATCGCCTGATTATTCGCTCCAAGTTGCCCGCCGCCGTCCGCTTTGAAGCGTGGGTGATGGATGAGGTTCTCCCCACCATCCGCAAACATGGGGCCTACCTTACTGACGCCATTCTGGAGGATGCCATCAAAAGTCAGGAATACGCCTTTGAGCTTCTCCAGAGGCTTCAGGCTGAAAAGAATAAAACCGACGCCCTGCTGGATCAGGTGCAGTCCCTCTCGTCCAAAGCCCGGTACTGCGACCGCGTCCTCATGAGCGGCGGTGTCGTGCCGGTCAGCATCATCGCCAAGGACTACGGCATGACCGCGGTGGCGTTCAACCGCCTGCTCCATCACCTCGGTATCCAGTATAGGCTCAGCGGGGTGTGGCTGCTCTACAGCCGGTACCAGAATAAGGGCTACACCAAATCGCAGACCTTCTGCACGCCCAAGGGCGTCGGCGTCGTCCATACCTACTGGACGCAGAAGGGGCGGCGTTTCCTCTGTGATACCCTGCGTGGCTGCGGGATTTACCCGCTGACGGATTTTTACGAAGGCTTTGAGGAGGACCTGGCATGAAGCATATCACAACCGATGAACTGCGGAACATGACCGATACCGAAGGCCTGATTTTGCAAGGCTGCGGCGGCGATCCGCAGGAATGGCTGGACGGTGTCAATGAGCTGCTCACGCAGGAAGGGATTCTGCTGGATGGCGCGGCTTTTCAGGAGGCTTATGTGTTCGAGCATGACGGCCTCACCAACATTCTTTTCAGCATGGAGGATGTGAAGCTGGACGTCGGCAAACTGGCGATCTGGCGGATTTCCAGCCACGGCACCTTTGGCGGCACATGGCTTTCGGATTATCTTCCCAATCGCTTGGGCGTTGACCGTGACACGCCGCAAACGGGCATTACGCCCCCGGCACCTACTCCTGTGGAGGAACCACAGACGCCGGGGGAAGCCTCTGTGGTGAATGCCTACATCGAAAATGCCGGAGATGAACAGACCGGCGGCTTTACCATCCCTCTGCCCACCACCGCGGAGAAGCTGCGCCCCTGGCTGGAGGCAATCGGGGCGGAGGGCGGCGCGGACATCTCCGTTCGGGACATCCGTTCCCCTATTCCGGGGCTTCAGGATGCGCTTTCCGGAATGGATGGGGCGATCAGTTTGGACGAGCTGAATTATCTTGCGACCAAAGTCAGCGGGATGAAGGATTGGCAGAAGGAGCTGTTCATCGCTGCTCTGGAGAGCGGGCGTTACTGCGGGAGCGTAAAAGACCTCATCAACCTGACAGAAAACATCGATCTTTTCGACCTGCAGCCTGCTTACAGCTTTGAACAGTACGGAGCGTTCCAGATAGAAATGGCAAAGGACAATACCTCAAAAGTGTTTGAACGGCTAGAACAATCCGGCGACCCGGAGGAGCGTGAGCTGGCGGAGTACATCCTGCGGCTGGAGGCGTATGTAAATGAGGAGGCTTTGGGGCGTGGCGTGGCACGGGAGGAAAACAGCGTATTCACAGATCATGGGTATCTAGTTCTGCGCGGTGAATGGAGAGATGTATATCGTGGACAGGAGGATATTCCACAGGATTTGCGGCTTTTCGCCACTCCCGCGCTGGTGTTCCTCAAGACCGAAGCCATCGACCTGACCGTCTTCTTGGCTAAGGCGCACGCCCTCGGCGGGGATTTCTTGTCCGATGCCCCGCGCAATCTGAGCACGCTGGAAGCACGGCGTAGCGCCGAATACCTTATGCTCATGAGCGACCGCCATATCGTTCTCACCGAAGCGGCTCACGCCTACCGCTACGAGTCCGATCAGTTCACCGATTTTACCGCCGCAACCGAGTTTGTGAACGCAAGGGCATTTGCCCTGCACGTCACCGATGTGCATCAGCCCCATGTGATGGGGCATGCCGTGGAGGTGGATGTTCAGACGCTCCGGGAGGATATTCTTCAGCACTATATTTACCCTGCCGGCATTGATGCAGTAAAGAAATCCGGGGAGGAAGCATTCTTCTCGCCGGAACAGTGGGATGGAATGAGCGTTACTGATCGCGATCAAATCCAAAGCTGGACGCGCCGCTTTGAGCCGGGAGCGCACAGCTCGGTTTTACGGCATTTGGAAGATATTCGGGATCAGCATGAGCAGACCGGCAAGACGGTTTTCCCGGAGGAGCTGCTTTCCGCGATGAACGCCGCCTACATGGAGCAAGCTGAAAACCCGCAGGCGGATATGCTCAGAATCCCCCTCGTTGCCGCGCGGGAAATGCTGGCGCACGGTGACACGGAGGTGTTTCGGCTTTTGCCGGAGGGGGCAAAGCAGCTCACCGCCCTCGACGCCATGCACAGTCGCGGCGGGCTGTGGTATCAGCAGTATCGGGAGTTTGCCATCAAAAAAGAGGACATTTCCGATATGAATAAGTGGGCAAGCCGCGCTATTGAGGCCGCCGTGAAGCCCGCAACGGAACGAAATACGGAGAAATCCAAATCCGGGGAGGAACGGTAATGGACGACAAGCGAATCATAGATGGCTACGCGGTGCTTCACACCATTCGGATTGACGGCGCGGAGCAGATCGTGGCCGAAAAGGATAACCATTACAGACTGTACCGAGGCGAGCGGGTATCCGGCCTTGGCCTTGAGGAATACACGGTGGTCTTTGAGGACAGGGACTATCTGAAAGCCATGCGGGAATTCACCCGCAGGATCAATTCCGCTTTGGACGGGCTTGATCTCAGCCGCGTCTACCGGGGTTCACCCCTTGTGGATTTCAGGCTGGAGGCTGAGGATTGCGTTTCGGGCGGCATGGCGGACGATCTGCGGGGCAAGGTGGTGGCGATCAAGGCGGAGGTTCTTTCGCCGGAATACCGCGCCGGCTCCTATCAGCTCATGCTGGCGGAGGGCGGCTTTGGCTGCGCCCCCAACGCACGGGGGCAATCCGTATTCTGCAAGGAGCTTTATTCGGGCGAATCCGTGCGCTGGGCGCGCGCCGACATCCTCGGCGTAGTCGATGAATCCCTGCTCCCCGCATGGGCCAAGGAGAAACTCGCCAAGCTGCGGGAGCCTGCCCAGCGGGAATCGGTCGTAGACAAAATCCGTGCGGCAAAGCCTGTGCGGGAGCAGGAACCCCAGCCCCCGAAACACCATAAATCCGAGCCGGAGCGGTAATGCTCCGGTTCTCACTTTTTTAGAGGAGGAACACCACATGAATCCTGTCATCGATTCCCATTTCACAGGCACCGCCATCATCCACGGCGACCTGCTCCATATCCTGCCGCGCTTCTCGGATGGACTGTTCGGCGGCATCATCACCGACCCGCCCTACGCATCCGGCGCGGCGGATCAGAACGCCCGCCAGCAGTCCACCGGCGCTAAATACTCCAGCATGAAGGGTAAGAATCCCTTTCCGGATTTTGAGGGAGACGCTAAGGACCAGCGGAGCTGGACGCACTGGATGGCCGAGTGGCTCACCGAAGCGCGGCGTGTCTGCGCCCCCGGCGCGCCCATCTGTATGTTCATTGACTGGCGGCAGCTCCCCAGCATGACCGACGCGCTCCAGTGGGCGGGCTGGATTTGGCGCGGCGTGCTGGTGTGGGACAAGACCAACAGCCGTCCCCAGCGAGGGCGCTTTCGCCAGCAGGCGGAGTTCGTGGTGTGGGGCAGCAACGGTCATATGCCCCAGGACCGCAAAGCGCCGGTGCTGCCCGGCGTGTACCGGCAGGCCATGCCCGCCTTTGCCAAGCGCAGCCATCAGACCGAGAAACCGCTGGAGGTCATGCGGGAGATGGTGAAAATCGTGGAGCCGGGCGGCATTATCCTCGACCCCTTTGCCGGTTCCGGCACCACCGTCCTCGCCGCCAAACAGGAGGGCTACCCCGCCGTGGGCATTGAGCTTTCCAAACACTACGCCAATGTCGCCGCCAAGCGTGTCGAGGACGCGGAGGAGCCCGCCAAGGCCGCCTGAGCGCAGCATTCATTTTAAGAAGAGAGGAGTGTGACGCACTTGGTACAGGAAGAAGTCAACCAGAAGGCTGTCGCCATCAGCGTAAAGGCGACCAAACTAACCGGCCGCCTGCTGGCGAAGGTCATTGCCGCCGCGCTTCGCAAGATGCGCCAGGCCAGAGACGCGCCCCATCACGGCAAGCAGACGGTGAAGCAGCTTGCCCGCCAGAATGCCGGCATGCAGAGTATTGAGGTCACCGACGACAACATCGGGAGCTTTGAAAAATACGCCCGGAAATATGGCGTGGATTTCGCCCTCAAACGGGATAACGGCTCCCCGCCCAAGTGGATGGTGTTTTTCAAGGCGCGGGATGCGGACGCGCTGACTGCCGCGTTTACTGAGTTTTCAAGAGATACCCTCAAACGGGTCAGCCGCCCCTCTGTGCGGGAGGCCATGCGCAGCTTTAAGGAACTGATTCAGCACAAGGTACTTGACCGGTCCAAGGTCAGGGAAAGGAGCGGGCCGGATCGATGAACACAGAAAAACTGAAAAAGTACGTTTTGCCCAATCTGCCCTATCTGCTGGTCTTTTGGTTTTTCGACAAGCTGGGCTGGGCCTATCGCCTTGCGCCGGGTGTGAATTTCGTGAGGAAGCTGACCGGGAGCGTCACAACCATCAACGCGGCCTTTGCGAATCCCTTGCCATCCCTTGTGCCGTTCGACCTGTTCGTTGGCGTCGCGGGCGCGGCGGCGATTTACGCGGTGGTGTACTTCAAGGGGAAGAATGCCCGAAAATATCGCAAGGGCGTGGAGTACGGTTCAGCACGCTGGGGTACGAAAAAGGATATCCAGCCGTTTATGGACCCGAAGCCGGAAAACAACATCATCCTCACGCAGAGCGAGAGCCTGACCATGAACCCCCGCCCCAAGAATCCCAAGTATGCCCGCAATAAA
>ENA-UOOM01002609-UOOM01002609.1-fermentation-metagenome-genome-assembly--contig:-NODE-2609-length-14461-cov-44.093919_pt1 | contig 14461 bp, 15 predicted proteins | sample MGYA00245781_ERZ724031 | MGnify/ENA primary metagenome ERZ724031 (study PRJEB28704, sample SAMN03018317) | fermentation metagenome | biome: anthropogenic terrestrial biome; feature: soil... | reverse complement strand
TGGTTTGACAATTAAAAAGCCCAAATTAGTCGGTGTAAAGCAATTTTATGATGACAATGACCATCGTTACCTTGTCTTCTTTTATACCGCCCATGATTTTTCTGGAAAATTAAAAGCCTCAAATGAGGGGCAGTTATTCTGGATGACTAAAGATGAATTACAAAAGCAAAAACTCGCCTACAACTTTGAGAGGGACTTACCTGTTTATTTTAATGATAACTTAAGTGAGCATATATTAGATGGTAAGCGAGATGAACTTTTCTAATGAAAAAAAGAAATAAATTCTTATTATTTTTAGCGATAATTATCCTGGTTGTAGTTGCTACTATTCCGCTTTGGCAGAAGAAAACAAGTAGCCACTATAAAACTACTAGCAGGGTCACCCAAATCAGGAAAGTAAGCAAACACAAAAAGCACAAAGCAACCTGGGGTTATCCTTTTAAACGCTTATATGAAAAAAAGGTCAAGTTTAAGAGTGGTCAGAAATTTGGTGAAACCGACGTTATTCGCCGTCCGGACAAAAATAGCTACTTCCATGATGGTTACGATTTTGGCTTCTCAGAAGTCGGCCATTCCCCTGTCTTAGCTGTTCATAATGGAATTGTGCACCGGGTTCATTTCAAACCAGGAATGGGTCTATATGTTTGGGTTATTAGTAAAGATGGTTACGTAGAAATTTACCAAGAAGGATTCGTCAACGATACCGATATCTACGTTAAGAAGGGGCAAAAAATTAAACGCGGACAGAAAATCGGCCGTTTAACAGGATCGCATTTGCATTTAGGAATTACCAAAACAAATAAACATTATATCAACAAACATGGAGATCCATGCGGTAACTGGTGGAAGAATGATGGTACTTGGCTCAACCCAATGAAAATCATCTCAACTGATATAAACAAGAAATAAAAATAAATTATCAAAAAAAGGAGAGTTACAAATTGTAACTCTCCTTTTAGTATCTAAATTACTTTATTCATCTAAAAAATCACGTAATTGGTTAGAACGACTTGGGTGCCGCAGCTTGCGCAAAGCCTTTGCTTCAATCTGACGAATACGCTCACGGGTAACACCAAATACACGCCCAACTTCTTCCAAAGTACGGGTACGACCATCATCAAGGCCAAACCGCAATCTTAAAACATTTTCCTCACGATCAGTTAAAGTATCAAGAACTTCTTCAAGTTGTTCCTTTAACATTTCATAAGAAGCATGTTGCTCAGGGCTGGTAGCATCTTTATCCTTAATGAAATCACCCAAATGAGAATCATCCTCCTCACCGATAGGCGTTTCAAGAGAAACCGGTTCTTGAGCGATCTTCAGGATATCACGTACTTTCTTAGTCGGCATATCCATTTCGGCTCCGATTTCTTCAGGAGTCGGTTCACGACCTAAGTCTTGAAGCAATTGACGTTGAATTCTGATTAACTTATTAATAGTTTCTACCATGTGAACCGGAATTCTGATGGTTCTTGCCTGGTCAGCAATGGCACGGGTAATAGCTTGTCTAATCCACCATGTTGCATAAGTAGAAAATTTAAATCCTAAAGTATAATCAAATTTATCAACAGCCTTCATTAGCCCCATGTTACCTTCTTGAATAAGATCCAAGAAGGACATGCCACGGCCAACATACCGTTTAGCAATAGAAACAACCAAACGTAAGTTAGCTTCAGCTAATTCCTGCTTTGCTTCCTCGTCTCCTGCTTCAATTCTCTTAGCAAGGGCAATTTCCTGATCAGCATTAAGTAGGGGAACACGTCCAATTTCCTTTAAGTACATTCGAACTGGATCGTTCATCCTAACGCTTGATGGAGCGGACATATCCTTTAATTCAGCCTTTTCAACATCCTTTTGTTTCTTTAAAGCTAATTTAGAAGGATCGCCCTTATCATCAACAATACTGATGCCATTGTCTTCGAACTCCTGGACTAATTGGTCAACGGCCTTACCTTGTAGCTTGTAAGGCTTAACCAACCGATTCATGAAGTCTTTTTCAGTAATCGTTTTACTCTTCTTAACGTCTTTTACGACTTTTTTAACCAACTTGTCTAAAGAGATAGTATTAGTCCTCTTAACAGGTTGTTTCTTCGTAGTGGCTCTTCGCTTCTTTGTAGTAGCCCTAGTTTTCGTTTTTTTCGCAGTAGTTCTAGTCTTCTTTGTAGTCTTTGTAGTACTTTTCTTTACCACTAAAAAGCCTCCTTCTTGCCCTGGATTCTCTTCAAATTTAAAATCTTTTGAGTAATTTTTATTATTTCCTCTGTATCCGTTTTGCGTCTAGCATCATTTAATTGGTTTTTAAGCTCATCTAGCTTGGAATTGATCTTACGCATATGGAGTGCACTAATTTGCTCATCAATTTCATTTTCAGTAAAATCATCGGGCATATCTGCCATTTCAGCACTTACTATTATACCTTGAAGTTCTTCAGGAATAAAATCTAAGAAACTATTAATTTCCGGATTTTCATGACTTTCACTAAATTTTAACCACAATTCAGCAAGTTTTGCATAATCCTTGTCAGGAAACAGAAATTTTTTCTTTAATAAATAATTTTTTGCATGGGTTGAATGAATGAATAAATAAAGTAGCCTCGTTTGAACTGGATCACGATCACCCTTTTCATCTTCAGGTGCATCAGTCGGTGTCGGCGGAGTTAAATCTTGTAATTCTGGCGTAGGTAAAGAATTATCATAATTACTCCCCTTATGCCGATTAGCTGTCCGCTCACGTCGCTGCTGCTTGATTAAATTTGCTTTTAAAGAAGCCTTTGAAACACCTTGGGCTTTAGCAATCTTATCAATATAAAGGTCCTGTTCCACCGGATTAGTTAATTTAGCTATTACTTTGACGGCCTCATCTAAATAAACGATCTTTTCCCGATCATTATTTAAATTATACTTTTTAGCCAACCGCTTTAAGAAGAAATCGGTTGTGGTAAACGCACCTTTTACTTCATCTTGATACTTTTCCGTACCGTATTTCTTTACGTACTCATCTGGGTCTAAGCCATCTGGCAAAACAACGACCCCAATGTTAAAACCGCCAGCTTTTTGGAACATTTTAGTAGCCCGCTCTTCAGCGTGAACACCAGGTTCATCCCCATCGTAATTGATAATTATATTTTTAGTTACCCGTTTGAGCATGTATATTTGTTGATCGGTTAAGCTAGTTCCCATTGAAGCAATTCCAGATTTAACTCCTGCCTTATAGGCAGAAATTACATCCATATAGCCCTCATATAAAACTAGATGCCCTTCTTGCTTGGCAGCTTTCTTAGCTTCCGAAAAGTTAAAAAGCACCTTAGATTTATTAAACAATTTTGTTTCAGGACTATTAATGTACTTAGCAACCGTTTTATCGTTAGAAATCCTTCGTCCAGAAAAGCCGATAACATAGCCACTCTCATTCCCTAACGGAAACATCAAACGATCACGGAAACGATCAAATAAACGACCATCCTTGCTTTCAACAAATAAACCGCTCCTAAATAAATCATCATCCTTATAGTTTCTGCCACGCAAGAAAGTTAATAATAAATTATCCTGTTTAGGAGCATAACCTATTTGAAAATGTTCGAGAATCTCATCTGACATTTTACGTTCTCTTGCATAACGCAGCCCTCTACGGCCCGCATTGGTTGTCAACAATACATGATGATAAAATTCAGTTGCATCCTGAAACATGAGGGTCATCGTATTAGAAACTTTAGGCTTAGTAAAGTTTCCCGATAACTTGATATGTGCAAACTCAGCTACTTGTTTAACACTTTCAGGAAAGGTTAAGTTGTCTTTATACATCAAGAATTTAAAAACATTACCACCCTTACCACAACCGAAACATTTAAAAAATTGCTTATCCTCGTTAACCGTAAATGATGGTGTTTTTTCTTGATGAAAAGGGCAAAGACCGATATAGTCTTTGCCTTTCTTTTCAAGTGAAACATATTGGCTGATTACATCTACAATATTGACGTTGCTACGTACCTTTTCGATAACTTTCTCAGGAATTAATCCAGCCATTCCAATCACCTATTCTTTATTAAAATTACTTAATAACTAATTTGCTCAAATCCCCTAAACGGTCTGCCAATTCACTTACATTACTTAATTGAGCTAAACGATTATTTCTAATCTTTTCATCTTTATCCATAATCATATTAGTATCGAAGTATTGGTCAATAACTGGTTGCAATTGAACAAAGCCTTCATAAAGGTCTGCTAAATCGACTACATCCTGCAGATTTTCTACACCAGCATATAGTTCATTCTCACTATTATTTTCAAACAAACTCTTATCAACCTTAGCTTGACCCTTAAATTTAGCCTTTTTAAGAATGTTATCGATTCTAGTTAAGCTTTCAACAACAGGTGTAAATTTATCATCATCATGGTGTAATTGCAAAACATTCGCTGCAGCTAAAATTTGAATTGGATCCTGTTGACTTGAAGCAAGTACGGCATCAATAATATCGTACTTAAACTTGTTCTTCTGTAGATATTGCTTAATTCTGTCACGAATAAATGAAGCTATTTCTTCATCTTGAGTGCCAGCTTTAGGTAACTTAGCAGGAGTCTTACCCTTAAGCAAATCAACCATCTCAGGCAAAGCTTCGTTAAACGGTAATGACCATTTTTGGTTAAGTAAAATTCTTACAATTCCATAAGCGTTACGCCGTAATGCATATGGATCATTAGATGAAGTAGGAATCATACCTGCACCAAAGAAAGTAATAATGGTATCAAGTTTATCAGCTACAGACAGAAGTGAACCAACGGTAGTTTCTGGAAGCGGGCCTTCTGAAGTAGCTGGCATGTAGTGCTCTTTGATAGCTACAGAAACTTCTTCGTTTTCACCAGCAAGCCGTGCATAATGCATCCCCATTACACCTTGTAATTCAGAGAATTCTCCAACCATTTGGGTTACTAAGTCGAACTTATAAAGTTCACTCGCACGGTCAAAGTCCTTAACTACTTGATCTTGTAATTTCCAGTGTTTAGCTAAAAAGTCACCGATAATACGTGCCCGCTTCATCTTATCTGCCATTGAGCCGATCTTATCGTGGAATGATACGTTTTGTAAACGATCAACAAAGTGACTGAGTGGGTATTTACGGTCTTCATCGTAGAAGAATTGCGCATCATCTAACCGAGCAACCAAGACCTTTTCATTACCGGAAATAACGTTATCAAGATAATCCTTGTTACCGTTACGAACAGCGATGAAGTGGTTAATCAAATTATCGTCTTGATCATAAACTTCAAAGTACCTTTGATTATCTTTCATTGAGGTAATCAAAACTTCTTTAGGCATCTTCAAATACTTTTTATCAAAAGACCCTGCAAAAACAGTTGGGTATTCAACCAAGTTAGTAACTTCTTCAAGCAAATTCTTATCTGGCTTGATCTTCCAATTGTTTTTCTTCACCAAGTCGTTCATTTGGTGAACGATCATGTCTTTGCGTTCATCGGCATCCACAATAACGAATTGATCCTTTAATGCATCTTCATAATCATCTGCATTTGCCAAAACAACAGAGTCACCTAAAAAGCGGTGTCCTTGGGTTTTACGGCCAGCCGTAATATCTAAAATTTTAACTGGAATTACGTCACTGCCAAATAGCGACACTAACCAGTGAATTGGGCGAACAAATTCGAAATCATTCGAATCCCAACGCATTTTAGTAGGAAAAGTCATTGCTTTAATGATATTACTCATTCCAAGTAAAATATCACTGGCTTTTTTCCCTTCCTTTTTAACGTGAACATAAGCATATTCGGTACCCTTAAGTTCTTGGAAGTAAATATCATCTGGCGTCATACCTTGACCACGAGCAAAGCCTTGGGCAGCCTTTGTCCAGTTACCATCAGCATCCTGAGCAATCTTTTTGGCTGGACCCTTCTTTACTTTATCGATATCTTTTTGCTTTTCAGCTAAATCTTCAACAAGAATTGTAAGGCGACGTGGTGTTGAATAAGTTTTAATATCCTTAAACTTTAAACCATTCTCCTTTAAGAATTTTCTGGTTCTGTCAGCGAGTTGTTTAACACTACGAGAAACAACATGAGCCGGCATTTCTTCTGTACCAATTTCAAATAAATAATCTTTAGTCATTTTCAAGCCCTGCTTTCTTATTCTTTGCATTCTTAAGAAGTGGGAAGCCACGCTTTTCACGTTCTTCTACAAAGCTTACTGCAACTTGATGAGCCAAATCTCTAATTCTGGATAAGTATCCGGCACGTTCAGTAACTGAAACCGCACCTCGTGCATCCAGCAAATTAAATGTGTGCGAACACTTTAAAATATAATCATATGCAGGATGAACCAAATTCTGACTAAGTAAACGTTTAGCCGTTGCTTCGTAAAGATCGAATAATTTAAGAAGATTATCCTGGTTAGATTCTTCAAACGCATATTTAGAATGTTCATATTCTGGCTCTTTAAAGATATCGCGGTAGAGCACACCATTACCCCAGACCAAATCAAAGACTGAGTTAACATCTTGAATATATGATGCAAGCCGTTCAATTCCGTAAGTGATCTCACTCATAGTAGGCTTTACGTCGAGCTCACCAACAACTTGGAAATAAGTAAATTGACTAACTTCCATGCCATCAAGCCAAACTTCCCAACCGACACCGGCACAACCCATAGATGGATTTTCCCAGTTATCCTCAACGAAACGAATATCGTGTTCGAGAGGTTCGATTCCAAGTACCCGCAAACTATCCAAATAATACTGTTGAATATCTTCTGGTGCTGGTTTAATAACTACCTGAAATTGGTGGTGCTGATACAGACGGTTAGGGTTTTTACCATAACGACCGTCTGCAGGTCTTCTGGATGGTTCTACATAGCAAGCTGCCCACGGTTCAGGACCAACCGCACGAAGAAAAGTGTAAGGACTCATAGTTCCTGCACCCTTTTCAACATCATATGAAGGCATAATCATACAACCTTTAGAAGACCAGAATTTTTCCAGTTTCATGATCATATCTTGAATATTTAATTTCTTTTCTGCCATTTTCTATTCCTTTCTGCAATAGACCATAAAAAAAGCCTATGCAAAACTTGCATAGGGACGAATTAAACTCGCGGTTCCACCCTAATTCAGGAAATATCTTCCTGCCCTTAATTAGTTTGACTAGAGGTACCTTTTCCTAGATGTCCTCACATCCTACGACACTCGCTGGGCTAGTACTTTTCTAAATCCTCATTACTGTCAAAATACGTTATTATTCTACCATAATAATTAAAACAAAAACAAATCTTTAATTAAACATCTTTAATTCATCAAGGAATTTTTTGGTCTTTAAATTTAAATCAATTGTATCACGGTAAATGCGATCAATTGCCTTTCTGGTAGCCTTTTTGGTATCATCACTTACCTTAATTGAACCTAAACGTTCTATTGGAAGTAAGCCAATTGTTCTTAATACTGCCGTTTGTTTAGGCTTCAAATGCATCCGGCTATTCTCTACCCGAAAATGATCACTACACAAAATACCACCGCGTTTAATTGAATAATCAAAAATTCCTTGGCGTTTACCACAAATCACACACTGTTTTAACTGTGGTTCAACTCCATATGCTGCTAACAATTGCATCTGCACGATTTGCGTAATCATTTCTGGATCTACGCCGGCATTAATCTTTTTAATAGCATATAAGGCTAAGGTATAATATTTACCCAAATTTTGATATTCGAGAAAAGCATGATCAATTAAATCCAAAATAAAAGAAGCATAAGCATTCTTAGTCAGATCATTATATAAGCCATCGAATTGCTTTACTTCCTTATAAGTTCGCAGGTTGCTAAGACCATGACCACTTGTATAAATTACATAATTACCATAAGAAAAATTCAAGGTAGCAGCGCCTAATTTAGATTTTGGTTTAAGTGCACCCCGAACAATTAAAGTAATAATGCCATTCCCTTTTGTCATTATTTTAGCTAATAAATCTGCCTCTTTATATTTTTGCCTTTTAAAAATTATGCCTTGAACTTCTTTAAGTTCACGCGCCATTTAAGACAATTCCTTCTTATCATAGCCAATCTGTTTTAAGAAACTCGGATCAGACCGCCACTTAGATTGAACTTTAACCCATAAACGGAGGTTAACTTTCTCACCTAGCAAAGCTTCAATCTGTTTACGTGAATTAATACCTATCTGCTTAAGCATCTTACCGCCTTTACCGATAATAATGCCTTTTTGACCGTCTTTTTCTACATAAATTGTAGCTTCAATCTTCAGCTTACCTCTTACATGTTGATTCATTCGTTCAACCTTCACAGCGGTAGCATGTGGTACTTCTTGAGCAGTTAATTTCAAAATTTGCTCACGAACTAATTCAGCAACAAGAAAGTATTCGGGACGATCCGTTATTTGATCAGGATCATAGTATTCTGGGCCATCAGGCAAATACTTATGAATTGTCTCAAGTAAATCAGAAATACCGATCCCTTTAGTGGCTGAAATCGGCAGGTATTCCTTAAAATTTTCAAATTTTCGGTAAGAATCAATAATTGGTAATAATTTATCGGGATTAACCTTATCTACTTTATTAATGACCAGAAAAACCGGTACCTTTACCTTTTTTAATAAATCGCCAATATATTCATTACTCTTCCCAATTTCATCAGGTTCAACCATAAATAAGACTAAGTCAACTTCATTTAAACTTGAGATACTGGCCTTATCCATGTAATCATCAAGCTTTAAACGAGGCTTAAAAATACCCGGTGTATCAACAAAAACAACCTGCATATCATTTGAAGTATAAATACCAGAAATTTTATTTCTAGTTGTTTGTGGCTTGCTCGAAGTAATTGCCACCTTCTGGCCAACCAAATAGTTCATCAAAGTTGATTTACCTACATTAGGACGGCCTACCAGGGCAACAAATCCAGATTTAATTTTTTTATTTTCAGTCATTATTTTCCTCTGCCTTTATCTAATTGATCAGAATAAAGTGGCAAGCCATAATCTTTCAATACTTTTCCTTGAATACCAAACATTTTCTTTGCCTCATCTGGCTTAATATGATCATAACCATTCAAATGCAGAAAACCGTGAACAATTGTGTAGCCAAATTCCCGGTCGAAACCAGTACCATATTCAACACTGTGGCGCTTGATCACACCCGGGCACATAAATAAATCACCGATATCTTCTTGAAAATCGGGATCATCCTCAAAAGCTGCAATATCAAAGTCTTCATCACCATCTTCAATGGCAAAAGAAATAACATCAGTCGGACGATCCTTATCACGGTACTTTTTATTTATTTCTTGACTATGATCTTCATCTACAAAGTTGATGCTCATTCCTAAATTGTTCTTTTTCCCAATTTCTTTCTTGGCTAAAAGGAGCAATTTCATGATCCACTTTTGCCAGTCGCGGCGATCATCTTTTAAAAAGTCGACCTCATCATTATAAGTAATATCAATTGGCTCCATGTTTACGTTGAGCATCCTCTTTTTCATATGCATTAATAATTTTGGCAACTACTGGGTGCCGAACGACATCGTTAGAAGTAAACTTAACAAATTTGATTTGATCAATATTTCTTAAAATCCTTCGCGCATCAATTAGACCACTATGTTGTCTACCTGGCAGATCAACTTGTGTAATATCACCATTGACAATCATCTTAGAATTAAAGCCTAACCGGGTCAGAAACATTTTCATTTGCGCGTCCGTCGTGTTTTGAGCTTCATCTAAAATAACAAAGGCATCATCTAAAGTACGCCCCCGCATATATGCGAGTGGGGCGACTTCAATTACGCCACGTTCCATTAACCGTTCAGTCGTACTTTTACCTAAAATTGCGTACAAGGAGTCATATATTGGCCGCAGATATGGATCAACCTTTTCTTTTAAGTCTCCTGGTAAAAAGCCAAGGGACTCGCCAGCTTCAACCGCAGGTCTAGTCAGAATAATTCGCGATACTTCACCTTTCTTAAAGGCAGAAATTGCGCATACGACGGCTAAGAACGTTTTACCGGTACCAGCAGGACCAATACCAAATACAACGTCACTCTTTTGAATAGCCTCCACATACCGCTTTTGCCCCATATTTTTAACCCTGATCGGTTTGCCTTTAGCATCCCGAATCAAAATTTTCTTATACAGGTCAGGAAAGTACTCTGTAGTCCCCTTATCAGCCATTTTCATTGCACTGACAACATCGGGAGCACCAATGTTAACACCAGAACTCACAACATTATCTAATGCTTTCAAAACTGCTACAACTTTTTGTGAACCAGCACTGTCACCAGTAATCACAATTTGATTACCCGTGTCAGTAACTGAAACATCGTAACCTTCAGACAAGAGGTTCAGATTACCATCATTAATTCCAACTAATTTTTGGATATTCTCTGGATTTTTAGGAATAAAATCGGTTTCGGCCAAATAACTCTCTCCTTTACTGCTTAACTTAGATGGTCACGTACTAAAGCTGAAGCTTCTTTACCGTCAGCTCTACCCTTAACTTTAGGCATCAATGCTTTCATTACCTTACCGAAGTCAGATTTGCCTTTGGCACCAACTTCGGAAATTGTCTCAGAAACGATTTTATCCAATTCGTCCTTTGACAATTGTTTAGGCATATAGCCTTCAACAATTGTAAGTTCTTTTTTAGTTTCATCGGCTAAATCTTTACGTGAAGCTTTAGTAAATTCAGCAATTGATTCTTCTCTTTGCTTTTTTTCATGATTAAGAACTGTTAATTCTTCATCGGGACTTAACTTATGTCCCAACTTAATCTTTTCATTCATAAGTGCTGATTTAATCATTCGCACAGTATTTAATTTAACTTTATCATGGGCTTTCATAGCTTTTTTCATGTCGTCCATAATTTCATCAGATAAACTCAAGGTTAATCCTTCTTCCTTAAAATAAAACCTAGTTAAATTATAGCAAAAGTCAGGCACGTATGTGTGGAATTAAGCTAATTAAAGTATTTACCGTAATTTTTTATACAAAAAGAAAAACTTCTATCAAAACGATAGAAGTTTCTCACACATTTATTAATAATGTCTACGCTTACGTGCAGCTTCTGATTTCAGCTTTCTACGAACACTAGGTTTTTCGTAGAATTCGCGTTCGCGGTATTCTTGTAAGGTACCACTTCTCGAAACGGAACGTTTGAAACGACGAAGAGCATCATCAATAGACTCGTTTTCATGAACGACTGTCTTAGCCATGTGTGATCCCTCCTTCCATTTCTTGACGTTACGTCATACATTGATTTCATTATAACAAACAGAGGAGCTGGGTCAACATAATCTGCCAATATTTTTAAAAAAAGTTTTTAATTTTAGTATTATCTATACTATAGAACTGTTAATCTATTTTCAGAAACTGTATAATTAATCTCTAGAAAGAAGTGTACATAATGCCAGAAAAAACATCAAAGAAAGAAATCAACATTATCATTATTTCGGATGCCGCCGGTGATACTGCTTTTAACAACGCAGTTGCTGCTGCCGCTGAATTTCCTGATGCAAAGATTAATTACCGTCGTTATCCATTTATTAACAACAAAGAGAAGTTAAAGAATACTCTCGATGAAGTGGAAAAGTATCCCAACCTAGTTATTGTCTATAGTTTAGTTAAAGATGAGATGCAGATACCTATAATTCGCTTTGCCCGCGAACATAAAGTTCAAAGCATCGATATTTTCTCACCTATTGTTGAAGCACTGCAAAAGACAACGGGTATGCGCCCAGTTGAAAAAATTGGTGCACAGCATAAGATGAATCAAAAATACTTCGATAGAATTTCTGCAATGGAATTTGCTGTAATGTACGATGATGGTAAAGATCCAAAAGGCTTTTTGGAAGCTGACGTTGTATTACTCGGAGTTTCTAGAACTTCTAAAACACCATTGTCACTGTATCTTGCCAACATGAACTTAAAAGTTGCCAATTTACCATTAGTTCCTGAGACTCATATCCCTAAGGAAATTTACGAAATTGATCCTAAGAAAATTGTTGGTTTAACCAATGATCCATCCGTTTTGAATCATATTAGAAAGCAAAGAATGATTTCTTATGGTTTAAACCCAGATACAACTTATTCCAACATGGATTCAATTAACAAGGAATTAGAGGCAGCACAAAAGCTTTATAAGAAGTTAGGCTGTTACGTAATTAACGTCGCTGACCGTTCGATTGAAGAAACGGCCGCTTTGATTCTAAAACATCTTGGAATTGAAAAATAAATAATAAATATTTAAAGACAAGAAAAAAGTCATTTTAAAGAAACTTCTTTAAAATGGCTTTTATTTTTATCCTAATTTTAATCACTCAACCAATTAGACAATCTCTTGTTCCTTGAACCTGCCATAAACTCGTTCGACTTCGCTTACACTCATGAAGGCGTATGGATCTGCTTTTTTAACGATATTGAGAATATCATACATATCATAACGGTCAATGATTGTTACCAAAACAGTCTTTTCGATATGGCTATATGCCCCTTCAGCATCATGCAAAATGGTAATTCCACGATGCATTCTATCCTGAATACCGTCAATAATCGCTTGTGGATGGCTAGTAACAACCATAACCTGCATTTTTTGGTGTTGCGTATAAACGGCATCAATTACCCGACCATTAATAAAAATAGTCAGCGCAGAATAAAATGCTCTAGTCCAACCAAAGACAAAACCAGCGGCTGCAATAATGATTAGGTTAATCAAGATATTAACTTTACCATAACTTGTTCCCGTCTTTTGTCTGATTACAATTCCAATGATGTCAATTCCACCGGTTGAGATTCCATTTTTAAGAGCAAAACCAGTACCTAGACCATTGATCATACCACCAAAAATCGCACAAACTAACGGATCAAGGTGCATATTGATTGGATGAATTAGGTGCATCATGATTGATCCCAATATAACAGTTGCGACAGTAAAATAGGTAAATTTATGACCTATCTTTGTCCATCCAACAATGAATAAGGGTACATTCAGTGCAAAATACATCATTGACGTTGTTAAGGTAAACGGTAAATACCTTTCACTTAAAGTATTAATCAACTGCGCAAAACCAGTAATCCCTGATGAATACATATGTCCAGGTGTCCAAAAGAAGTTTAGGGCAACGGCTACAGCCAAAGAATAAAAGAAAGCCGCTGAAATTTTAGACAAAAAATTATAGCGGCGATTAAAGCGATCTAATTGATCCATTTGTTAATAATTAGTCCTTTAGAAAAATAAGTTTTTAAATTGAACACGTATAGTGTAACAAAAGTTCTAAAGTCGACCAACAAAAAATAATTTATTTTTGCCAATGTTTCTTAATAAATTTAGCACGACCACCAGATTCTTCGATTTGATAACGGAGAGGATCCTTCTTATAAAAGTCTTGGTGATAATCTTCAGCTGGATAAAAAGTTTTAGCAGGCTTAATCTGGGTAACAATTTTTTGATCAAATTTACCACTATCTTGTAATCCCTGTTTAGATTTTTCAGCCTCTTCCTTTTGTGCTTGAGAATTATAAAAAATTATTGGCTGATAAGTATTACCACGATTTTGAAATTGGCCCATAGCGTCAGTAGGATCGGTTACTTGCCAGTAATACTGAAGCAATTTTTTATAAGGCATAACCTCAGGATCATACGTTATTTCAACTGCTTCTACGTGGCCCGTTAATCCGGAACATACCTGCTCATAGCTAGGATTAGCAACATGGCCACCAGTATAGCCGGAAACAACTTTTTCTACCCCTGGTAAACTATCAAAAGGCTGAACCATGCACCAAAAACAACCACCAGCAAAAATCGCAGTGTCTAAACTTTTGTTATCATTCTTATCCATAATACTTATTACCTTTCTTTTTATTTAAAAAGCGCTTTGTATTGACTATAACCTTCCTCATCAAGTTTATCGTACGGAACAAATTTTAAGGCAGAAGAATTTATACAGTATCTTAATCCACCCTTATCTGTTGGACCATCAGAAAATACATGACCCAAATGTGAGTCACTTTCTGGACTGGTTACTTCAGTTCTATCCATGTTGTGAGATTGATCCCGGTGATAATCTAACTTCTTAATCGGTTTGGTAAAACTTGGCCAGCCACAGCCAGAATCATACTTATCCAAACTAGAAAATAGTGGTTCTCCCGACACTACATCAACATAAATGCCCTTTTCATAGAAATTATCGTACTTACCCATAAATGGAAAATCAGTAGCAGCCTTCTGGGTAGACGCATATTCTTCCTTACTCAAATTCTTCAAAGCCTGCTCTTTTTTATCTTTGTCCATTTTCATTTCCAACACCTCATTTTCATCAATAACTATAGCAGAAAACATAAAATTCATATCTTTAAATGCTTATAAAAATATGGAGATTCCGCACATGCATTTAAAATATAAGCTATAATTTACTTATATAGATAAAAATTAAAAGATAAGCTTATCTATTATTCTAAGTAAATAT
>ENA-UOOM01002608-UOOM01002608.1-fermentation-metagenome-genome-assembly--contig:-NODE-2608-length-14465-cov-3.568980_pt1 | contig 14465 bp, 12 predicted proteins | sample MGYA00245781_ERZ724031 | MGnify/ENA primary metagenome ERZ724031 (study PRJEB28704, sample SAMN03018317) | fermentation metagenome | biome: anthropogenic terrestrial biome; feature: soil; material... | reverse complement strand
CCACATCCCCGGGACGTACATCAAGGCCATGCAGAAGGAGCACGAAAAGTTCGCCAAGGCCTTCATCGACGCGGAGATGGGCCTTCGGCACTACATCAAGCTGGATATTGACGGCACCAAACTGACGGACACCCAGCGACAGGCTCTGATACAAGAGCTCCAGGGACGGCTCAAGACCCTCGAGACAAGTGCCGGTCGGTACGCCCGCAATATCCGGGACGCCAGGATCGCCTACGAGAAGATGAACCAAGAGGAGAGGACACTCTTCGCCGCCATGCTCTCCTCCCTCTTCGCCGTTCCGGCATGGGCGGCCGAACAGGGTGTGGTCGACGTTCTGGGCACCTTCGAGGCCGAGATCAGCACCGTCGGTGTCGCGGCGGGGACGGCCCAGCTCGACTACTCTGCAAAGCCCGGGCTTCTCGAAAAGGCGTGGAACAGCTTCGCGGCAAGCTACGCCGGCCAGGTCATGGCGGCGGGGATGCAACTGGGGGCAGCTGTTGGCGGCACCATCGTCGGGGCCGCCCTGACGGTCACCGCCATAATGTCCGCTCCTGCGACTGCGGCGGGCGCCGTCCTCGTGGGGCTCGGCATCGCGGCCTTCGGAACGGGGTTGATAGGCGGCCTTCTCGGTACCGTGGCCGCCACGGACGACTTCGTAAAAGCCGTTCGGGACGATACCACCGGTGGGATGAAGGCTGAACTGCGAGAGGGCGTCGACAATCTCGGCAAAAAGGTCACAGGGGTCAATCTTGTGGTCAACGCCCCCGGCCTCGCCACGTCCGGAAGCAAGGCCGAACTCCTTCAGGGAGTGCTCTCCACTATTTCTGATGCCATGAACCTCTGGGGAGAGGCGCTCGAGAAGGCATCGGACGCAAAAGTGGAAGGCATCCTGAAAAGCACCGTCAGGCAGCCGACCCGGCTCCACCCTCCCATCAAGGGGAGCGACCAAAGCGTCGCCAAGCAGATGCTGACGCACAACTCCTTCCGAAACCCGATACCGAAGAACATACGAGCCGGATTGGACTGGATCTCACGGGGATTAACCCCCAAGGAAGCCGCCATGAGGGAGCTTAAGATTCCAATCCATGAGAAACCCGAGGATATCGGTGTTGCGGATGTATATTCCGATGACCCGAAGATATCGGACGAAGAGGCACGAGCGAATGCTCGTGAAAGGAGATGGAAGAGCTACCAGAAGTTACTGAAAGAACGTCAGACGGAGATCGACAATTTGGCCGGAGACTACGAAGCGGAAATGGAGAAAGCCCGGAGCGGCACCTGGAAGGGGTATGTCCGCGACGAGCCTGTGGAACGGGGCAACGGCGGGGGACACCATTAATTCTTTCGGCTGCGGTGCAGCCGAAAGAGCGCAGACAATACAGGAAAGCGTACCGCTGCCGGAGCCCGAAGGGGCTCCGGCAGTTTTATGACGTGCCACATTTCCGCAGGGGGACGCAGGGAAATATTCAGGGTATCCTGTTTGAAAGGGCGCGGTCATTCGCCGCACGGCCGCATTCCGAAATCCGACGGAACCGCCGAGAGCCTCGCGCCAATGCATCACCCGCCGTTCCAGGGCAGGAACAGAAGGGGGGCCCGTCGACCTCCGGTCCGGTACGCGCCCTCAAGGACATCCGGAGCGACGATGTCGACTTCCAGAGGGGCAACCGGCGGTTGTCGCCTCCATGAGCGGACCTCTCCGTCCACACCATGGAGCCTCCTTTCGTCCAAGAATTCTGGACTTCTCCGGAAGGAGGCGATATCATGGCTTCGGGGTTCCGCTGCACGGGGCCACCGCAACAGATATTCTCCAAAGGAGAGTGCATGCCATGTCCTGTTCATGCTCGAAAAAGGGCTGTTCTGGAAATATTCGGGATATTCCTCTTTCCCGGAAGTTCGTCCCGTCGCCGGACGTGGAGAAACGCATCGTCTTCTCCCCCGCCAGGTGCTGGGATGACCACGTGCTGCGCCACTTCACCCTGCCCGCAGGGGCCCAGGTGCCCATGCACAGCCACGACTGGCCGCACTACATGATCATCCTCGGCGGACAGGGCGAGTCCGTCATCGACGGCGAGCACTTCCCCGTGGCGAAGGACTCCTGGATCTTCGTCCCCTCCAACGCGGAGCACACGCTCATGAACACGGGCTCCGAGCCCTTCACGTTCCTCTGCATCGTCCCGCGGAGAGGCGACCCCGAGGGGGAGGAGTAACAGCGAGGTTGGGTCGATCGCACTGAACGTATCCGCTGCCAGGTATGACCATTGCGTTATAACGCTGATGGCGTTATAATTCGGCCAAAGGGGCTGATCGCAATGGGTACCGAAGTTAAATCGCGTGTTGGATACCGAAGTATCAATGTCCGACTGGAAACTCGGGATAAGGAGCAGGCGGAACGAATCTTTCGACGGTGCGGCTTGACCCCCACTGAAGCCATCCGTTTGTTCTATCGGCAGACTATCAATTCTGGCGGTGTCCCTTTTGCAATTCGTTTGCCGGAAGAAACACTGCAGGCCATGAGGGAGGCGGAGGGCGGTGCCACGGAACCTCTCGCCATACACGATCTGCAGAACCAGCTTGATGCGATCGATTAGGCAGACAGCTGCTTTCAAGCGCGACTTCAAGAGGGTTAGTAAAGGAACAGCGCGCACTGCGCTGAAAGAACGTTTTATGACCGTCGTATCGACTTTGGCCGAAGACGAGGCACTGCCTCTTCCATACCGCGACCATGCCCTCGGCGGCAATTGGCATGGACATAGAGAATGCCACATTACTCCGGATCTGATTCTCTTATATTACACTGCCGAGCCGGATCAATTGGTCCTGGTTCGGCTTGGCAGTCATGCCGAGATATTCGGCTTTTGATACCTCTGCTCCTCAATACCCGCCCGAAAAAAATCACCCTCCACATACTATAAGGAGCGGCAGCAGATGACCGAAGCGTGGAGACCAGTTTCGGGCCTACACGCTTCGTGTCAGTCGCTGTACCGAGCCCTGCAGGGCTCGGTACCCCCAAACACTCGCGCTCCAACAAGCTTGGGATTCAGAGTGCGTCGAACGCAGGAGCTCCGCTTCGCCGACGGACACGACTCCCTTCGGTGCGTCGGTCCCCTGTCGGCGCGGAGCGCCGCTTTTCGACATAAGTATCAGACACGAAATCCCTGCGCTCTGCGAGCTTGGGATTCAGAGTGCGTCGAACGCAGGAGCTCCGCTTCGCCGACGGACACGACTCCCTTCGGTGCGTCGGTCCCCTGTCGGCGCGGAGCGCCGCTTTTCGACATAAGTATCAGACACGAAATCCCTGCGCTCTGCGAGCTTGGGATTTCGGTCTTCTACTTAATCCATGGGTACGTGGCCCGGAGGAAGCCGTGGTTCATGGCGAAGATGGCGAAGAATCCCATGGCGAGGACCAGGTGGAGCACCGAGAGGAACCCTCTGTAGGGCTCCTTCCTCGCTATGGCCCCCAGGGCCCACTCGCAGATGATGAAGGCCGTGATGTAGTACCCCCATGGACTCGCCCCCGGCGTGGTCGTCAGGAAGCGCACCGTCCGGAGAACGCAGTAGGCCGGCCATATGCCCAGGACGTAGGTCTGCACCCCCGTCAGGGCGATCCGGATGGGCCAGCCCAGGATTTTCGGGACGGCCCTCTTCTTCCCCTCTTCGGGTTCCAGGGCGTCGTAGACGAGCTTTGTGACGGGCAGGACGTACCTCGTATACAGGATGGTGAGGATCCACCCCCAAAAAACGAGATACCCGGCGAATTTAAGATAGGTCACCATACCCCTCCTCCAGGGATCGTCTTTTTTTCCTCAGGAGCGCTGCCGTCAGCGGCCCTGTATCTCGACAATGGGTTTCGCATAGGCCGTCTCGGCGTCCCAGGGGAAGAGGATCCACGTGTCCTGGCTCACCTCGGTGATGAAGGTGTCCACGAAGGGTTTGCCCGCCGGTTTTGCGTACACGCAGGCGAAGTGGGCCTTCGGGAGCATGGCGCGCACGATGGCCGCCGTCTTGCCCGTGTCCACGAGGTCGTCCACGATGAGCCACCCCGCTCCGTCGCCCGAGAGCTCCTTGAGCACCGAGCTCTCGCCCTGGGCCCGGGCGGTGTAGCTTGAGATGCACACCGTGTCCACAAGGTGAATGTCAAGCTCCCGGGCGACGATGGCCGCGGGGACAAGCCCTCCCCGGGCGATGCCGACGATGCGTTCCCAGCGCCGCAAGCCCACGAGGCGCCAGGCCAGGGCCTTGCAGTCCCTGTGGATCTGCTCCCAGGAAACCGGGTAGGTCTTGCGGTACCGCTCTTCGTCGGACATTTGCACCACTCCCCGCCGGACACGGATGAACGACTTCGGTCGTTGTAATTCTAGCACGGGTCGCCCCGGGGCGCCCTTCTTTTTTCGCCCGACCCTTTGTTATAATATGTCCGTCTTAGTTTTTTATTTCCCGTCGAGGAGGCTATCGTCTTGAAAAAAGCAATGCTGCTGTTCGCGCTCGTCTTCGGCCTGGCCCTCTGCGGCACCGCCTTCGCAGAGTTCGCCCCCATCCCGGTGGAAAAGGTCCAGCCCGGCTTCGTGTACATCGGCCCCGTGGGCGACGGCGGATGGACCTTCATGCACGACAAGGGACGCCAGGAGATGGAGGCCGCCTTCCCGGGACTGAAGTCCTCCTTCGTCGAGTCCGTGCCCGAGGGCCCCGACTCCCTCCGGGTCATGGAGACCCTCATCCGGAACGGCTCGAAGGTCGTCTTCGCCACGTCCTTCGGGTACATGGACTTCGTCATGGAGACGGCGAAGAAGCATGAGAACATCATCTTCATGCACTGCTCGGGCTACAAGACGGCGGAGAACGTGGGGACCTACTTCGGACGGATGTACCAGGCCCGCTACCTCTCCGGGCTCGTGGCCGGCAGCATGTCCAAGAGCAACGTGATCGGGTACGTGGCTGCCCAGCCCATCCCCGAGGTCATCCGCGGCATCAACGCCTTCACCCTGGGCGTGCGGAAGACCAACCCCAAGGCCGAGGTCCGCGTGATCTGGATCTTCTCCTGGTTCGACCCGGGCAAGGAGAAGGAGGCCACCAAGGCCCTCATCGACGCGGGAGCCGACGTGATCGCCATGCACGCCGACACGGGCGCCGCACCCCAGACGGCCGAGGAGGCGGGCGTCTACGTGGTCGGGTACAACAACGACATGACCCCCTACGCCCCGACGAAACACCTCACGGCCCCCGTATGGAACTGGGGCATGATCTACAACCAGGTCATGGACCAGGTGACCAGGGGAACCTGGAAGTCGGAGCAGATCTGGTACGGCCTGAAAGAGGGCCTCGTTGGCCTCGCGCCCTTCGGAAAGGATGTGCCCGAGGACGTCCGGAAGCTCGTTGAAACCGAGAAGGCAAAGATCATCAACGGCGAGTGGGATGTCTTCAACGGACCCGTCAGAGATCAGAGCGGAGCCGAGAAGGTCGCCGAGGGCAAGGCGATGACTGACGGCGATATGCTCTCCATGAACTGGTTCGTTGAGGGCGTGAAGGGAGACATACCCAAATAGGCCGAGGTTGTGTATTATAATGTCGGAAGCGGGGCGCGGACGTCCGCGCCCCTTTTTTGTCGCTGAATCACGGAAGGAGGGTGAGTCCCACGTCGCAGGAGCCGCTCGTTCGCATGGAGAGGATCACCAAAAGATTCGCCGGCGTGACGGCCAACTGGGCCGTGGATTTCGACCTCCGCGCCGGGGAGGTGCACGCCCTGCTGGGCGAGAACGGCGCCGGCAAGTCCACCCTCATGAACGTCCTCTACGGCCTCTATCAACCCGACGGAGGCCGGATCCTCCTCTCGGGCAGAGAGCAGGCCTTCTCGTCGCCCCGGGACGCTCGGGCCGCGGGGATCGGCATGGTTCACCAGCACTTCATGCTCATCCCGAGCCAGACGGTCTGGGAGAACATGATCCTCGGCCACGAGGACCTGCCCTCCATCCTCCCCAAGAAGGACGTGCGCCGCCGGATCCTCGACCTCTCTGACCGGTACGGCCTGGCCGTGGACCCCGACGCCAAGGTCTGGCAGCTCTCCGTCGGCGAGCAGCAACGGGTGGCCATTCTCCAGATGCTCTTCAGAAGCGCCCGGGTGCTCATCCTGGACGAACCGACGGCCGTCCTCACCCCCCAGGAGGCACGGCAGCTTTTCGACACCATCGGACAGATGACCGCCGAGGGCTACGGCGTGGTCTTCATCTCCCACAAGCTGGACGAGGTCATGGCCTTCTCCCAGAGGGTGACGGTCCTCAGGAAGGGTCGGCTCGTGGCCACCGTGGCCACGGAGGCCACCACGAAGGAGCGCCTTGCCGAGATGATGGTGGGCGAAAAGGTGGTGCTCGAGATCGACCGCCCGGCCATGGCGCCGGGGCGCACCATCCTGGAGTGCCGGGACCTTCGCGTGCTGGGCGACCGGGGCTTTCCCGCCATCCGGGACCTCTCCCTGTCCGTCCGGGAGCACGAGGTGCTCGGCATCGCCGGCGTGGCCGGCAACGGACAGCAGGAGCTCTGCGAGGCCCTCGTCGGGCTCAGGACCGCCGACAGGGGGCGGGTCATCGTCGACGGCGAGGACCTGACCAACGCCTCGCCGCGGACCTTCATCCGGAAGAAGGTCCACTATATCCCCGCCGACAGGAAGGGCACGGGGCTCGTGGCCAACATGGACGTGAAGGAGAACAGCATCCTGAAGCGCTACAGCGCCCGCCCCGTCTCGAAGGGGGGCTTCATCGACTGGAAGGAGGTCACCTCCTTCGCCCGGACCGTGGCCGAGGAAACGGCGCAGACCGTAGCCGTGCTGCGTGGTCTCCCGGTTCGGCGTGAACGCGCCGTCCACGGAGACCCCCGTGCGGAACCTCTCGGGCGGGAACCTCCAGAAGCTCATGCTCGGCCGGGAGCTCAGCGACTCGCCGAAGGCCGTCCTTGCCATGCACCCCACCTGGGGCCTCGATGTGGCGGCGACGAAGTTCGTCCGCGAACAGCTCCTGGCCCAGCGGGAGCGGGGCGCGGCGGTCCTCCTCGTCTCCGAGGACCTGGACGAGCTTCTGTCCATGAGCGACCGCCTGGCGGTGCTCTGCAAGGGCGAGCTCATGGGCGTGCTCGACGCACCCGACAGGACGCCCGTCGAGACCATCGGCCTGATGATGGCCGGAACCCCCCTGGCGGAGATCGAAGGGGCGGAGGTTTCGGCATGAGGGGCCTGCTGAAGGTGGAGCCCCGCCTCTCCTCCCCCTGGTGGCTCGGCGCGGTCATCACGTTCTCCTCCATCGCGTCGGCCCTCGCCCTGGGTGGCGTCTTCCTCGCCTTCATGGGCGTCTCGCCCCTGGAGGCCTACGCCGTCATCCTCCGCTCCGCCCTCGGCGACGGCTACGGGGTGAGCGAGACGGTCGTCAAGGCCATCCCCCTGACCATCGCCGGCATCGCCGTGATGCTCGCCTTCACCATGGGGCTCTGGAACATCGGCGCCGAGGGGCAGATCTTCATCGGGGCCATCGCCTCGGCGGCCATGGTGCGCTACTTCCCCTCGGAGAGCCGCGCCGTCGCCCTGTCGTCCATGCTCGTGGCGGCCGGCGTCGCGGCGGGCCTCTGGGCCGCCTTCGCCGGTTATCTCAAGGCCCGGTGGAACATCAACGAGATCATCACCACGCTCATGCTGACCTACGTGGCCATGAACCTCCTGAACTACTTCGTCTACGGCCCCTGGCGCGACCCGGCAGGGCTTGGATTCCCCATCACCGCCCCCTTCCCCGACTCGGCGCGCCTGCCCACGCTGTGGGGGACGAGGATCCACCTCGGCATCGTGCTGGCCGTCGTGCTCCCGTGCGTCGCCTGGGTCGTCCTCCGGTTCTCCCGGTGGGGCTACGAGCTCCGGGTCATGGGGGAGAACCCCAGGGCCGCCGGGTTCGCCGGGATGAACTACACCCGCAACGTCGCCCTCGTCATGTTCCTCTCGGGCGCCATCGCAGGAATCGCCGGGATGTGCGAGCTCTCGGGGCTCCAGGGGCGGCTCCAGCACGGCTTCTCCGGCGGGTACGGGAACACGGCCATCATCGTGGCCTGGCTCGCCCGTCTGAACCCCCTGGCCATCGTCCTCGTCTCCTTCCTCATGGGGGTGCTCCTCGTGGGCGGCGAATCCCTCCAGGTGATCATGCGGCTGCCCCTGTCGAGCGTCATGGTGCTCCAGGGGCTCATCCTCTTCTTCATCCTCGGCGGGGAGTTCTTCCGGAAGTACCGCATCCGCCGCGTCGGCGCCGCCATCACGGGCGACATGGAACGGGAGGAGCGCTGACATGGAGATCCTCGTTCCCATCCTCACGGCGGCCGTGCGGAGCGGCACGCCCATCCTCTACGCCACCCTCGGCGAGATCCTCACCGAGAAGGTCGGCGTACTCAACCTCGGCCTCGAGGGGATCATGCTCCTCGGCGCCTGTTCGGGCTTCTCGGTGGCCTACTTCACGGGGAACGCCTGGCTCGGCGTGGGGGCGGCCTTCCTCGTCGGGGCCGTCATGGGGCTCCTGCACGCCATACTCTCCGTGACCTTCAAGGGCAACCAGGTGGTCAGCGGGCTGGCCATCACCATGTTCGGCACCGGCGCGAGCTCCTTGCTGGGCAGGACCATGGTGGGCTTCACCATCCCGGGGCTGCCCAAGGTCCCCGTCCCCTACCTGTCCGACATCCCGGTCCTCGGGAAGGTCCTCTTCGACCACGACCTGCTGCTCTACGGCTCCTACGTCCTCGTCCTGTTCTTCTGCTGGTTCTACTCCTCCACCCGTCCCGGACTGTATCTGCGCGCCGTGGGGGACAACCCGAGGGCAGCCGACGCCATGGGGATCTCCGTGGACAAGAACCGCTACCTCTACACCATGGTCGGCGCGGGAATCGTGGCCGTGGGCGGCGCCTATCTGTCCGTCTCCTACACCAAGATGTGGGCCGAGCTCATGAGCTCCGGCCGGGGGTGGATCGCCGTGGCCCTCGTGATCTTCTCCATCTGGAACCCGGCGCGGGCCGTCCTCGGAGCCTACCTCTTCGGCGGCGTCGAGGCCTTCCAGCTCCGGCTCCAGGCGGCCGGGACCACCATCCCGGCTCCGATCCTGATGATGCTGCCCTACGTCATGACCATCGCCGTCCTGTTCGTCATCGCCATCCGGCAGGGCAAGGGCATCATCTTCGGCGCCCCCGCGGCCCTGGGCACCCCCTTCTATCGGGAGGAGCGGGACTGACGGTGCCGCAGGAAAGCCACCCATGACCGGGGCCTTTCTCGAGCAGTTTCCCCTCTCGGGGAGCGTGGTGAACGCCGTCGCCATACTCTTCGGCGCACTCGCCGGGATGATGCTGCACTCCCGTCTGCCGCGCCGCTACGTGACCCTCACCTTCCAGGCCTTCGGCCTGCTCACGCTGTACCTGGGCGTCTCCATGGCCATGAAGGGGCACAACATCCTGGTCATGATGGCGAGCATGGTCGTCGGGTCCCTGACCGGGGAGCTTCTGAACCTCGACGAGCGGATGACCCGCCTCGGCGAATGGGCCAAGGGCGTCCTCCGCTCGGAGGACGAGCGGTTCTCCGAGGCTTTCGTGGCCTCGTCGCTCCTCTTCTGCGTCGGGTCCATGGCCATCCTGGCGTCCATCGAGCAGGGGACGGGCGGCTTCCCAAGCCTCTTCCTGACCAAGGCCGTCATGGACGGCATCGGGGCCCTCGCCCTGGGGACCTCCCTGGGCTCCGGCGTCCTCTTCTCCTCCCTGCCCGTGCTCGTCTACGAGGGCGCCCTGACGCTCCTCACCGCCCAGATTCGGCAGTTCATGACCCCCGTGGTGGTGGACGAGATCAGCGCCGTGGGCGGGCTGCTTCTGATCGGCATCGCCCTCTCCGTCCTCGAGGTCAAGCAGATCAAGACCGTGAACATACTCCCCGCCCTCGCCGTCGGCGGACTGCTCGCCTCCCTCCTTTAGAGCACACCGGGCGTGAGGGCGGACGACACGAGCCTTCCCGGTCGTCATGCTCGCGATCGGGATGTAATCAACTCCCTTACCCAACATCGCTGTAAGAATCCGGAGTGTTGTTTACAGTTTCTCAGGGTAAAAGCACGCCGACAACTTCTCTCCCGGAGTCAGATTTCCTACCCCCTTGTGGGGCTTCACCCAGTTATACCAGTTCACGAACCTTCTCGGGTTCATTCTTCCGGTGCGCACTCGACTGGAACTCCGTCTTCTCAGACAGGCGCTCCATCATCGTCCGGATGACCCGCTCCGCCTTCCCGTTTGTCCGGGGGGCCTTGGGCCGGATGAAACTCTGTTCTATCCCCATCTCCCGGCACTTCGTCATAAAGGCATGTGCTTCGGGAGAGGTTCGTGTATTCCCGCCCATTGTCCGCAGAGTACTGCGTTCAAAATAAACGAATTTTAATTTGCAATAATTCGATTTGATTGATTGTGTGTTCGGTGTCATTATAATCAATAGCTCCCTCAACAGCAGGCGCTTTCATTTAGGAAAATGAAAAAGGAGGCTATCACAAATGAAAGTCACCGATATAATCAAACGAAAAGGGTTGGAGCTGGGGTTTTCGCATATCGGCATCACGACAGCAGAGCCCTTTATTGAATACGCCCAAGAACTGCTGCGCCGCCCGGATTATGCAATATGGGCCGATCCAGATCGAAGTAAGTATCCCGGACGCACCTACTTGACGGAGACCGCCACACCAAAGAACTATTATCCGCAGGGAACATCAATCATCTGCGCGACACTTGGATATAGTCAGTATCTCTATCCAGAAGAACTGACACGTCATGTGGCACGGGCATATCTATGCCGTTCCTATGTGCCACAGCCAAACGATTTGGCAGGCATCCGTGTTGCCGAGTATAAGCGTTTTATCAAATCGCTGGGCATCGGTATGTACGAAGGCGAGTGTGATCTGCCTCAGCGAGCTGCCTGTGCGAGAGCTGGCATCATTACCTATGGTAAAAACAACTTTGCTTATACGAAAGAGGATGGCTCCTTCAACATCCTCTTCACCTTCCTTGTGGATACTGTTCTCGATTATGACGAACCCACTGTTCGCTGTGACTGCCCTGAAAGCTGCCATAAGTGCATTGATGCCTGTCCGTCACAGGCGATCGCAGCCCCTGGGCGCTTGCTGCCCCGCAACTGCGCTATGAACAACCATCAACTGCCGCTGGGCGCTTTCCCGGATGATTTGTGGGACAAGTTCAGTACAAGCATACACGGTTGCGATATTTGTCAGCTTGCCTGCCCTCGCAACGCTGCTGTGCTGAAACGTGCGAGTCGGAAGGATCCGTTTCTGGAAACGCTCAAGGATGAATTTGACCTTGAGAAAGTGCTATTTCTGGACGAGGACTACTATGAAACGGCGATTCGTCCCATCATGTATAACTACATCAGGGACATGGACTTGTTCAGACGAAACGCCGCAATCGCCATGGGCAATAGCGGCAACAGCGCCTATATCACTCCGCTGGAAAAGGCGCTCACTGTATACAAGGATAAGCCAGAATTGCTGAAACCCATCGTTTGGGCCCTCGGCAGACTACGCGGCGAAGAGAAAAGCAATTAGAGAGGAGCCCACAAGACTATGTCTTATGAACACGTAAAAACCTACTTACAGGCATTCACGCTGGATAAGGAAATCACTGTACATACGGAAAGAACCGATACTGTAGAGCACGCAGCGCAAGCTATCGGCTGCGAAGAGAAGCGTCGTGAGCAATCTCGGCCTTGCATATCGGACGAACTTCACGGTGGAGGCGGAATTGCGGAATGGCACGGTGAAACGCGTCGATACGAAGATAAAAAACGGCGCGATAACGGCGATATACACGTATCACAAAAACAAACGGATGAGCGCCTCCATGGAGCTGTTCATTGATCCGCTGAAAAAAGAGATGGCGCTGTCAATGTACAACGGACGGTCCGAATGACCGGCGGGATCTGTCACAGCCTTTGATTGTGCCCTGGGAACGTCGCAATGACATAGAGACGAAAGAGAGACTATTGCACGGCCTGTGGACAAACCATAAAACCCGCTTCACGGCCGTTCAGAACGTCATGTCTGTACCGACGCTGTTCATCGGTCGCCACAAGGACGAACGCGGGAGCGAATGAACAACACCCTTCGTTTGTCTCCCCCGTCAGCCCGAACTACGAACGGCCGTGATCGATCGGCCTCGCCAAAAGACCGATACGCCCTTCTGAGCCGGGCTCCTTTTCACGGGAGGTTTCGAGGGAGACAGGGAGCCGTCAGGAGGTGGACCACCGGAAGGAGGGCTCGCAAGGGCCGTAGAGGGCCGCGCTCTCCCGCTTGAGGAACGCCCAGTTCTGGTCGCCGTAGTCGAAGTGCCACCACTCCGCCGGGTAGTTCGTGAAGCCGGCCGCCGACATGACGCCGTGCAGAAGGCGCCTGTTCGACAGGATGTCCATCTCCTCGCGGGTCATCTGCTCCCGCGCCGCCAGCTTCGCCTCGTACCAGGCCGTGGCCGCCCGGTCGCTGGTCTCGTCGAAGGCCGTTCCCATAGGCAGGAAGAGTCCGGAGTCGTTCACGACGGTGACGTCCACAGCGCCACCCGTGACGTGGGGAGAGGGGTTCGTCGGCTGCGTTGACGGGGGGGCGACGAATTCGGATGCCAGAGTCGTTATCTCCTTGTCGTCCAGCAGGGGCATCCGCTCCCGGAGCTCAGACCGGAAGCGCTGGAAGATGATTGTCTGCACCGCCCGGGGCCGCCATCCGTCCATGACAACCAGGCGATACCCCGTCGGAAGCAGGCCCGCGGCCGTCAGGAGCCGGGAGAGGACGGACCGCCGGACGAAGCACTCCCGAGGCGCCCCCGCGATACCGTGGATGTGGAACCTTGGCCACGCCAGGATCTTCTCGGGCATAAAGCTCGCCGGGACCAGCTCCTCTCCGCACTCCTCCACCGGAATGACGCGGGCCTGTTCCCTGGAGAACGTGCGGGGCGACGACACGGGCATATCGTGGTATGAATGGTCCATTTCCCTTCTCCTTCCGTCGGGGTCTCGGTCTTTGGCAAACAGGCCCGGAAAACTGACTGCCGTCCGCCGGACCCGATGTGTTCGCCTCTATCTTACACTACAGGACCCGCTCTTTGAAGGCGACGAATCGGAAGTTCCCGCGCCCTTCGGCAAACCGCCGCTGGTTACAGGCCGTCGGGCAGGGTCACGGTGAGGGACACCCCCAGGAGGGTCCCGATGGCCCCGTACTCCTCGGGCAGGGGAGGCCGCCCGTCGCCCCTGGCCGAGGCGACGATCCGGGCAAAGGCGTTCTGCCACGGCCAGAGGTCCGCATTCCAACCCCGCCGCCCCTGGATGGTCAGAAGGGCAAGGATCTCCGACGCTCCTCGACCGTCCGGCCCCCTCTCCTCCTGTTCCCCGAAGAGGTCCCCGAGACGGCGTGCCAGGGCCTGACGGACGAGCTCACCGTCCAGGCGGACGCCCAGACGGAGGGCCTCCTCGACCAGGCGGTCCGCCGTCTCGCCGTCGAAGGGCACCCGGGCGATGGCGTCGAGGATGGAGCGGTTCAGCACGATCTCCGCCACGGACGGGAGGGAGGGGGGAGCCCAGTCGCGGGACGGGTGGAGGGACGGCCGGAAGCGCACGTAGTCCAGAACCGGCCTCGCCAGCAGAGGAGCGGCCCGCTCGAGGCCGCGGTGCAGAAGGTCCTCCAGCACGGCCCGCTGTTCGGCCCCGAAGAGGTCCGCGAAGGAGTAGGTCACCCCCTGCAGTTCGTCGGCGTCCCCCGCTCGCAGGACGGCCTCGATCATGGCCTCCGCCTCGTCCCCTTCGCCACCCGGGTGGTCCGCCACGCGGCAGACGAGCTCGCCTCCGGTCTCATGGAGCGCCGCAACAATAAAGTCCCGCTCCTCGAGGGTGTCGGCGGACTGAATTCGAAGGACGCCCGCAAGGAGGCGTCTCGCCCCCTCGTCGCGCACGTGCGTCGAGTATCGGAGGATCCGCCAGGAGGGGAAGACCCCGCCTCGGTCGACGGGGGCGTCATCCTCGGAGAGGAGGAGTGAGAGCATGGCCGCGATCGCGGCGCCGCGGCGGAGATCGGCCTTCAACGGTTCGACGAAGTGCCGGAAGATCCTCTCGCCGTCGCCGTACTCCGGCCGGTTGCTCTTCGCCTCGGCCAGGGCCGCGAGAAAGGGTTCGAGGATGTCCCCGCTTCCGAACAGGTCTTCGGCCAGGTCGATTGCCCGTCCGGCGTAGGCCATGGTCTGGATCGTCTCGATACGGGAGAGGTCGTCGAAGAACCAACCGCAGCTCGTGTACAGAAGCATGAGGTTCCGCTCCATCTCGAGGAGCGACAGCGTCCGGCACTCCTCCTCGGGCGACAGGGGCCGGAGCGCCTCCCGGGCGAGGAAGTCCATTTTCTCACCGAAATTCATGTGATGTAGAAGCAGACGCACTGCCCGGACCC